>MDTC01031928.1_pt1 | contig 12294 bp, 9 predicted proteins | sample 811181 | NCBI WGS metagenome assembly MDTC01 (sample SAMN05326644, study PRJNA326480) | marine metagenome | isolation source: seawater | place: Pacific Ocean: North | collected 2011
ATCAACAAAATAATCAATAAATCCGATTCCAATTGCTTCGGTAATTAAACTTCCTGTGTTTTTCCAAAATAAATGTCTTGGATAAATAACACTCATATCATAAGAACCGTTAAGTGAAATTCTTTCGGCAATTTCAAGTTTTACACCGACTGAGTTTGCTGTTCCAAATCTGAAACTATCTTTATAAAGGTCGATTGGTTTAGTATCAATTGTACGATTGAAATTTCCCAAATAAAAAAGTGAGTAGTCGCTAATGTTCTTGTAATCGAGTTTAGTCCAGTTTACATTAAAATCGGCAAAGGGAGTTATAGAAAAATTGCCGATCTTATAACCATATCCTTTAAGAAATCCAAAACCAAACTGCCAATGCTCTACATTTAATTCGGAATTCTTAAGATCCTTAGTTCTCAATTCGGGCGAAGAAAATTGAACAAATGAATAATTATCTCTCACTTTAATAATGTAATCTTCATAATAATCATCAACCGATCTGTAACCCAAACGTAATTTAAGCAAAGAGGTTTTTGCAAACTTTTCGTTATAGTCTTTAAGCTTTAATTCACCTAAGCCGTAGTTCAATTCCAGATAAGGACTTTTTCCAAAACTATAATCAAACTGGAAATTTACCCAGTCATCATCCCAATCATCCCAATCCGGTTTTGGATTTTGTGCGGTTAAATTTGAAATGAATAATACCAACAGCAGTAAACTTACACGCTTTAACATACTTTCCCCTAATTATTATATAAACCAATAATTAAGACGAGCAAAGTATGGAAAATGTTACATTTTCTTAATCTACTTTTATACCTGATTTCTGTTCTAATGTTTTTATTAAAGTATCCATCAAAACATCATTTTGAACAGGTTTTGTTAAGAAAACATCAACACCGGCATTATAAGCATTATCTTTATCTCTTTGGAATGCGTGTGCAGAAAGACCAACTACAGGAAGATTTTTATATTCGTCCATTTCTCTAATTTCTCGGGTTAATTGAAGACCGTCTTTCTTTCCTCTTAGAGAAATGTCCATTAAAATAATATTGAATTCGTTCTGTTTCAGTTTTTCGTAAAATGTGTCTGATGAGTCACATATTTCAAGGTCAAATTTTCTTTTCAAAAAGATTTGTAAAAATTTCTGATTTTCATAATCATCTTCTACAACCAACAGTCTAGGTTTCATTTTGGTGTTATCAGACATATACTCTTTTCCCTTTTTCCTAATTGCAATAATTACAAATTTATTATCGTAAAGTAATTAAAAATCTTTACTAAAATAATGAAATAGCTCGTAAAATTAAATTATCTAATTAACTATTTGATTTGGATTATGTTAAATTTAGTATAATAACTTTAGGAGCATAACTTGATGAAACATACAATTTATTTATTCCTTTTTATATCAACAATTTTAATTTTTTCATGTACATGCAGTACTTGTGGAAAACAATCGGAACTAATCGAGATTCCGGAAAAGGTTAAATCCGGTGCGGCTGAATTTATAATTAGCAAGACCGGTAAAGATTTTTTTGATAATTATATTTTTCCCGATTTATTAAACACAAAAAAAATTAATGATATGTATGAACTTCATTATGTACTTAGAATGATTGACTATGATTTTGTTAATGAACCGATTTTATTATACTCCGATTCGCTGGGTAATATCCAAACAAACTATGAAATTAAAGGAATACCAAACATTAAAGATAATCCCGATTTAGGCGTATTTAAAGTCGATGAAAATAAAGCAATTGAAATTGCCGAGGAGAATAATTTAAGAAAAGGAATTAGAGATTGGGAGATTAGTTTTAGATGGCATTCATCCTACCAAAGATATGTATGGCATATAATTTCAACAGAAAAGGAAATTGGTGATTTGAATTCCGAAATGTATAAAGCAGAAGGAGATGAAATAATTATAAACCCATTTAACGGTGAGATTTTACTTCAGCGTGAATGGAAAATAAACTAAGGAGAATTATTTATGAAGTACAGAAAATTAGGAAAGACCGATATTGAAGTTTCCGAAATTAGTTTGGGATGCTGGACAATGGGAGGAAGAAACTGGAGTCAAGGCAACTCAATCGGCTGGGCTGATGTAAACGAAGAAGAAGTAAAAGAAGCAATTTATTATGCTTTGGATAATGGTGTTAATCATTTTGATAATGCCGATGCATACGGAAACGGTAAAGCTGAAAGAATGCTTGCAGATATTTTAGGAAATAAAACTAACGACGTTACGATTGCTACTAAAGTCGGTTGGTTCCAAGGAACAGCAAAACATGCTTATGATCCGCTTCACATTAGACATCAATGCGAACAGTCATTAAAAAACCTCAAACGTGATGTTATTGATCTTTATTATTTTCATCATCCTTATTTCGGAGAAAATGATTTTTATATTGATGATGCTGTTGCTGAAATGAACAAGCTTAAGGAAGAAGGAAAAATAAGAGCCATCGGACAGTCGGCATACACAAATGAAGATTTTTTAAGAGTTGTTCCAAAAGTAAATCCTGATGTACTGCAAAGTTCTGCAAGCGCAATGGATGATCATTATTTAGCCGAAGGAACTCCAATTAGAAAATTATTAGAAGAAAGAGAAATGTCTTTTATTGCTTTTGGTCCGGTTGCACAAGGATTACTTCTAGGAAAATATAATAAAGAAAATCCTCCAGTGTTTGAAGATGGCGACCACAGAAAAGGACAGCAAAGATTCACAAAAGAATTTTTAACTTTACTTGATCCTAAAATTGAAGCTCTTAAAAAAGAATTTGGAAGTGAAACTGAAGATTTAGCAAGAGTAGCTTTACAGTACTTACTCCACTACAATGTTACAGGTGCCGTTATACCTGGATTTAGAAATTTGAATCAAGTAAAAATAAATTTAAAAGCTGCTGAAAAACCTTTGACGAATGATGAGTTTAACTTTGTAAAAAACTTATTTGCCGGTTTTAAGTTTAATCCATAGACAGCGGAGCCTTGTTTTTGCAAGGCTCCAAAATTATTATTTATTTAACAATTCTTCTTTTTATAAATCCTCTTATCATATCATTAACAAAACTTGGATTTTCAAGAGGAGCCATATGTCCTGCTCGCGGAACACTGGCATATTCAGAATCTTTAATTTTTTCTGCCATTTCTCTCATTACCGTTGGAGGAGTTAATTTATCAAATGCACCCCCCATTACTAAAGTTGGAATCATAATCTTTTCCAAATTCTTAGTTGTATCTGTTCTACTTAACATAGCAATTAAAGCCCCTTTAACACCAAGCGGATTATGGCTTTGAGCCATTTTTATAGTATCGTTATATACGTCAATAAGTTCTTCTTTATTTTCTTCAGCAAAAAGATTTGAAACGAAACTTTCTGCAAATGAAGCTAATCCCTCAATATTTATTTTGTTAATACTGTTGGATCTTACAAGCTTTCCATTATCATCATCGGACTGTGATTTTGTATCGAGAAGAATTAATCCGCTGAATTTATCTTCACCAACTTCAACTGCTCTAAGAGATATATAACCACCCATCGAAAGTCCGCATAAAACAGGTTTGTTTAATTTCATCCCTTCCATAACGGAAAATAAATCACTAACGTAAGCTTCCATTGTATATTGTCCGTCGCCAACATAACTTTCACCTAATCCTCTTATATCATAAACAACAAGGTGATGATCTTTCTGAAGTTCATTTATCTGTTCTTTCCACATTGTATGATCAAACGGAAATCCATGCACAAAAATTATTGACGGATTTTTTCTATCACCAAACTCATAAACTGCTAAACTGTTAATTTCATATTTCATAATTCCCTCTTCAATTAATCTTTAATGATGCTTATCTTTATAAATAACTAAAACAAATTTTTGTGAATAAGAAAAGTAACAATATAATTTATTTTCTTTTAAGTGCAATTGTCTCAATAATTTTATTGACGTTCACTGATATTGATAAATCAATTAATAACAATGCAGAAGCTTCGATAAAATCATTTTATGCTAATGATAAAGCTGATACAAACATTGTATTAATTACTATTGATGAAACAGATATTCAACAACTCGGAGGCTGGCCGCTAAAACGAAGCTACTATGCTTTACTTTTCAATAAGCTGAATAATCTTGATGTTCGTGCTGTTGGATTAGAAGTATTCCTTTCCAATTTAGTATCTTCTCAATCAATATATAGTGAGCTTCTGTTAGATCAAGCAAAAAATTACAACAATATTGTGTTCGGCTCAATAATTTCCAGCATAAAAAAAGATGGTGATAAATATATATCTGATTCAATTCAACTCCCATTTGTAGCTAAATTAAGCAGCATTAAAAGCGGACATTTAAGCTATATCAGTAAAAGTTCGGGAATTATTCTACCTCTCAAAATCGAAAATAATCTTATCGAAAAAGCTTTTGCATTGAGTCTTGCTGAGATTTCGGACCAAATTAAAATTGATAGACCGCATATAAACATTAACTTTGATAAATCATGGAAAGAATACAAATCATTATCTCTCCTTGAGTTTTTTCAAATTTACGAGAATGATGAAGAACAGCTTGCTTATTTAAAAAACAAAATTGTTCTAATTGGTATAACTGCTCAATCATTAGCAAAAAATCTTAATACAATTTACGATGATGAACTTCCCGGAATTGGATTTCATGCAATTGCATTGGATAATATTCTAAATAATAATTTTTATGATGATTCCTACTATTCAATATCAGCTTTGTTTTTATTTTTACTTGCTTTTATACCGGTATTCTTCAAAAGAACAAGCTTTATAATATACTTATCAATACTGGCGTTTACAGTAATTATTGCATTTACCGCAATCACTCTTTTCAATGTACTTCTAAATTATGCTTCATTTGTTCTTCCTTTTTTATTTAATCTTTTAACCGCGCTGTTAGTATTTGTAAACAGTAGAAAAGAAGAAACTGAATCGGTAATAAAAGAGAAAGATTTAATTCTCAAGGAACTTACCGACAAAACAAATCAATTGGATACGCTTCAGAATGAGTTGGAGCTTGAGTCCAAAAATTCTTCACATGAATTGTTGGACAAAGTAACACAGCTTAAGCAAGAAGTTTTAGAACTGCGTAACCGTCATAGAGATAGTGAAGAAGTAAAGTTTGAAGAGCAAAACAAAGCAGAAAATTTCCATGGAATAATTTTCAAAAGTAAAGAGATGCGTCAAATTGTTTCTACAATTAAAAAAGTTGCTGATGAAAAAGCTACCATATTAATTATGGGTGAAAGCGGAAGCGGAAAGGAATTAGTTGCGCGTGCTATTCATAATTTAAGTTCCAGAAAAAATAAAAATTTTGTTGCTGTAAATTGTGCAGCATTATCAGATACTCTTTTGGAAAGTGAATTATTCGGACATGTTAAAGGCTCATTTACAAATGCAATTTCTGATAAGAAGGGACTTTTTGAAGAAGCAAATAATGGTACAATTTTACTTGATGAAATCGGTGAAACATCAGAAACTTTTCAAACAAAATTACTTAGAGTATTACAAAACGGTGAAATACAAAAAGTCGGTTCAGCTGCTGCAGTAAAGGTTGATGTAAGAATTATTGCCGCGACAAATAAAAATCTGAAGGCGTTGGTTGATGCAAAAATATTCCGTGAAGATTTATATTACAGGTTAAATGTAATTCAAATAAAGATTCCCCCTTTAAGAGAAAGAAAGGAAGATATTCCGGCAATTATTGAGTTCTTCTTAGAAAAAGAGGATGGTAATTTCAGAGTATCGAAAGCGGTTATGGACATATTACTTTCTAATGAATGGAAAGGAAATGTTAGAGAACTGGAATCAATTATAAAACGAGCTGTTATTTATGCAAAGTCTGAAGAAAGAGAAGTAATTCAGCTTAAAGATTTACCGGACGAATTATCTAAACTTAGTAAATCTAATTTGGATGACGTTATAATTGAAGCTTTAGCAGCAAAAAATTTCAGTCATTCTTCAATCAATGAAACTGCATCGGATTTAAATTTAAGCAGAACTCTTGTTTCTGAAAATCTACGCGGTTATTTATTTAAAAACTTAGTTAAAACAAACTTTGATATTGATTTAGCAGTTGTAACAATTACTAAGGATAAAGATTCCGCTGATAAATTAAAATCAAAATTACAGACCTACCTTACAAACATTAAAAAGGATTTAGAAAAATTAGAATCTAAGGATTTCGATTTTATCAAAGCTCAATTCACATCAAAGTATAAAAATCTACCTCAGAAATATCATTCTCATTTAGATGAAATAATAAAATATCTTTTGAATAGCTGACAAATTTCATTCAGGCATTTTTGCTTGAAAATCAGGCATTTTAAAACATTAATTCTATTCATAACTCCTTTATTTATAATAATTTACCTATTCTTTTCTCTTTGGCACAAATCATGTTTTAATAGCAGTGTTAATTTGATTTCAAAATAAGTAAAGGAGATAAAAATGAGAATTACAGCATTATTAATGTTATTAAGTTTTCTATTCTTCACCGCATGCAGTCAAGAAGATGCATTAGTCACTTCGGATGATGAATTTTCAAATGATCAAGAAGCAATTGCAAAACTGATTGAGGATGACGAAGCAGTTCAATCTTTTGAGCCAAACTTTAATGAAGAAGATGTAATGAGTTTTTACGGTAAGGTTGCTGCTGAAATCTTCCCCGTTAGAGTCGGACAAAAAATGATTTTAACCGATAGAAATTATGATGTAAATATAATCGGCGATTCAGCGTTTGTTTCTGTAACACACACATTCGACGGGAAATTATTTATAGCAGCTTCTTATGATGAATTTACTCCGGGGGATTCTAATGTTGTAGATACTTTACTTCAAAAAGATTTTATTACCCAGGTTAAAAGAAATATAATTATGGTTAAAATTGGAAACCATGAAAGACCAATATTGAATTGGAAAGTGAAATCGGTATCATTGCCTGAAGGAGGAACTTTATCTGAAAATATAGAAATCAAAAAAATGACTCTTACTTTTAATGATGGTGAGGTTATTGAAATTATAGAGCCAACAGAATATTACTTCTCTAGAATTCCGGGCTTCAATAATCAAATTCCTGTGTTTGGAAGAAATGAAGATGTTATTGTAAATATTGAACTTCAGAGCGCTTATGCCGATACCGATTTTGTCTCTTTAACTTGGGGAGCTTTAAGAGGAATGCCTCATCATAGAGTAAAAAGAAAATTTGATTTGGTCTCATCCGAATTTGACGGAACTTATTATCAAAAAATTTATCAGCAAACTTTAAAGACTCATTTTATTCCAGGATTTAGACATGCTGTAATAAATGCAATGCCAAAGCAAGTTGTTTTTGATGATGCTTCGGAAGTTGAATTAAATTCATGGGGAATGCCTTATGCTGTTCGCTAGCAGCATTTGCAGAAACCTCACTCAAACGGTAAGGAATTCTTATGAATTCCTTACTTATATTTTAAATTGATTTTTTATTATGTTGATAACATGAAAAGAATAACAACTAAAATATCTGTAATAATTTTGATTGCAGTTTTATCCGCTTGCAATAAACCAAATCCAATTGAATTGGAAAGGGACAATACAGATGATGCTTATTCATTAGAAATTATTGCTACTGATCCTAGTCAGTTTGATTATCAAAATGGTTATGACAGTACTGGTGTTGCAAGTCCGCTTCCAAGAGCTTCATCCGAGTTTATAATTACTTTGAATAAAAATTCCGGAGGAATGAATCAATCGCACGGAAATAGATTTGGAATTGCTACAGCAGTATTTTATGATAAATCTAAACCAATTTATAATCAAAATAATAGATTAGTTGGATACTTAACCAAGGATTTGGGAGAAGTAAAGTTTAACAATTTTCCAGCTTTCAAGCGTCAATTTCATGTTAGATTAAGACAAGGCAATTCATTTGTTGATTCCTTAGCAGGAATCAGATACCATCTTCCACTTAGACCAATGATGAATCTGGGAGAAAACATTAATATTTCCCTTACATCAAATAATAATATTTTATTCCAATCAACTATAAATATTCCCGAAGAAATAACCGGACAAGTTGAAAAAATTGTTGACCAATCCAATAATCTTAGAGGAATAAATTTAACTTGGAACGGAAATAATTCCGGTAAGATTGAAATCATTATCGGTGGATTTATTCCACAGAATATAAGTCCTCTTCCTTTATTAAGAATAAAAGTTAATGATGACGGAAAGTTTATACTTCCCAAAAATATTATTGATCAAGTTCCGTATCAGAATTTTGAAAGCCTAGTCTTTTCTTTTATAAGAAGAATTGAAAAATCAGAACAATCAAACAGTTTGAGTGATAATTATATTGCAGCGCAAAGTATTCACAATATTAAATTTTCTATTAATAACTAAATCGAAAATTATATTCATTTTATTTATGATATTGTTCAGCAATACATACGGACAAGCATCAATGGATTTATTTTCTTTTAACGGAAATTTGACTGATTACAAACACCGTTTAAATAGTTTTGAATCCAACTCCGCCAACCATATTTATAAAGGTGATTGGCAGCTTAGCGCTTCGTTCAATTCAATTTTAGGCGATAATCCTTCAAATAGCTTACTCTCTTTATCTTTGGGAAAAGCAATTGAAAATCATTATTTCTATGTAAGATATTCACCCGGATTAACAGCGCAATTTAGGTTTTTAAATGCATCCACAATAACAACAGAAAATGATGTTGAAGTTGAAAGTGAACTTCTTACTGATCTTACTTATTCTGAAAATTTTGGTTTTGGATATTCTTATAAATTCACAGATAATTTTTCTATCGGCGGATCACTTAGATATTTTACTCAAAAATTTGATGAACAAATTCCACTTATAATATTAACCAGTGATTCTGTTAATTACATCAGCACTAAATCTGTAGTTACGGAAATAAATGTTTGGCAAGGTGATTTGGGATTGAATTACAATCTTAATGATGATTTATCATTCAGTCTAAGCTCACATAATTTATTCTCTTTTAAGGAACAAGATACATCTTCAAGTTACGGAATGAATTTTAATAAAGGATTTATCGCCGGAGCCGCATACAGATTATCAAGCAACTTTTCTGCAAATATTAATTATGAAATGAACGGTGCATTCAATTTATCAGGTTCTCATAATTTTAATTTTCTTAACGGTAAGATTGGTTATGAAATTGCTTTAATGCACGATAAATACCAAGCTCCATTTATTTCGGCTGTTCTTCCATCTATTAATTATACTAATGAAATACTAAGTCTTACATTAAAATACGTTAAGTATACAAGCGATAGGAACAAAGCATTTTCTTTAAGTGATTTTAACAATGAAGGGATTAATAATATTATCAATAATAAATATAGTCCGGATAAACTTATACTCAATCTAAATATTGCATTATCATTTGTACCCGATAAAAATGTTCGTTTCGTAGAAATAGAATATGTTGAAAATATTTATCCGACTTTAATTGATGAATATATTGACAAGCCATTTGCAAAAGCAAAGGTAATTAATCTTACAAACAAGGCGGTAAATGTAAAACCTTCCAGCTTTATCGAAAATCTCAATTCCGATATTATTCATTCTCCTTCAATTAATATTTTAGGAAATGATACTGCGGAAGTTTATTTCTATACGGTAATTGAAGATACAGACGAATTAATAAATAAAAGTATATTAAGCAGTGTTAACTTTTATCTAACTACATCCGGCAGTAATTATGATGATGAAATCGAAAAGCCCATTTTACTATACGATAAAAACAGTTGGAACGGTGATGTTTCATCATTAAAATATTTTGTTTATGCCGATCTTAATAAATCAGAAAAGTATGCAAAGGAAGTTCTTTACGACAACAAAACAATACTAGATGAAACAGATGAAAATGAGAAAATATTTTCAACCGTAAAACTATTATTTAACAATTTTGTTAAGCAGCTTCAATATGTCTCCGATCCAAGATCAAATATTGAAAGAGTGCAGCTTCCAATGGAAACCCTTAATATTAAAGGGGGAGACTGTGATGATCTTTCAGTAAGCTTTGCTTCAATTTTAGAAAGTATTGGAATTCAAACAGCATTTATTGACTACAAAGAAGAACCTGTAAACCATGTTAATCTTTTGGTAAATACTAAAATTCATCCTTCTGAAAGGAAAAGAATTACGAATAACGATAAAAGAGTTTTTATAAGAAAAAATAATTTAGGTAACGAAGAAATTTGGATTCCGGTTGAAACTACTGTCTTAACAAATTTTGAAGAAGCTTGGGAATCCGGTTCGGAAAAATTTTATAAATCTGCTGTTACTGATTTTGGTTTAGCAAAAGGATCAGTAAAAATAATTGATATTCTTTAGGAGCATAAAATGAAAGGTTTTATAACAATTTTTATTTTATTGGGAATTAATCTGATTTCCCAAGAATTTATTGTTGAAAAGGTAAGCGGTGATGTTAAATATTTAAGAGGAAGCAAAAGCAGCTGGGAAAAAGTTATTCCCGGTTCTAAGCTTTTAGCAGATGATTTTATTGAAACAGATGAAAAATCATTTATACAACTGAACAAAGATGGCAAGAAATTTATGTTAAGTTCTTCATCGGCACTTGGATTGAATTATATAAAAGAAATTTCCTTAAATGATCTTTTACTTGCTTTAGCAATGGAAGAAATAAGAAATGTTCCGCAAAAGAAAAATGAAACGAATATCAGCAATACTGCAGTTTATGGTTCAAAAATAAAAAACAAAGAAGATGTATATACCAATGATTTTGAACATGGTTTAAAGAGATTAAATGGAGCAAAGCAGTTAAACGAATTTGGTTATAGTAAATCGGCTGTAATTGCAGCAAAAGAGACTTACAGAAATTATCCTTCTACTAAAAAACTAATTGATGAAAGATTATATTTTGCAGATATATTAATTCAGTTAAAGCTTTTTGAAGAAGCCTTAACTGAACTAAATAATATCAAAGAAAACTCAATAGATGAAAAAGATATTAATCTTGTACAAGAAAGAATAAATAAAGTAAAGCTGGAAATGCTTTAGAAAATTATTCTAGAAATAGTACAAGTATTTTATCTTAAAAACTCCGGCTCGGTTAACTAGATGCATTCTATTTTTTAACAGATTTCCGTTTGCATCATATTCATTGCTTCTATCTTGCAATTCGTTGTAAGCAAAGTAAATCCAGCTTTTGGGAAGAAAATTATATGAGAACAAGAATCCTAAAATAATTCTCTCCATTCTATCTGTTGATCTTACAAATACATTATCAACATAAACTCTCATATTCAAATCATTAATTGGAGTTACCGAAAGAAACGGTCTGGCATTATAAGTTATATCTTCAATATTTTTTGCGGGATCAATTTCAAAGTACATATCATAACTAGTTCCGGTTTTCACAGTTTCAAATAATTGATAATCGAATGAAGCACCCAGCCATGAATAAAATCCTAAATAATTTCTGGAAAAATTATATGATTTTTCATACCCGCCGTAAAGATTACCATCCCAAGTTTTACTGATATTGAACCAACTACTAAAATTAACTCCAAAACCATCATAATAAATTCCGTTGTCCTTAGATTTTCCGTAAAAGAAATTTACTTCATATCCCCAATTATCTCTAAAGTGCATATTGTAACCAAAAACTCCGCTCACATCTGTATAATTATCTTCTAATTCATTATAAAAACTTGGTCCAAAATAAATAAGTATCTGCTTTATGTATCCGTCATCAAAATACCATCTTGGTCCTGTTAAAAGAGTAGATTCTGTTGTTCCTTTCCAAGGGACAAATCCAACTTCATCTGCATTAAAACCTTTACCAATATGTCTAAGTCTTGTCATAATAACATAGTTATCATCAAATCTGTTAAAACCCATAGATGTAGCAAAACCCTTTTGATCATTATTAAATGAACCTGCTAACTGATAAGCAAACTGCCAATTTGATTCTCTTATTGCACCGTCAACATCTAAAACACCGCTATGATTTCCATTACTGAACTTTCCTACATAAAGCATTCCTAATGTAGAGTTTCCCCAAATCTGTTTCTTTAATCGAACAGAACCGAATGTTGCTGAATGTTCTATATTCTTATTTCCGTTAAGGTCATATTCTTTTTCACCGGTTTGAGAAATGAAACTGCCATACTCCCAAGAATCCAATCTTCCAAAAACCTTAGCTCCTAAAATTAAAGGGACTTCATTTCCGTCCGGTAAAAGTTTTCCAATTCTTCTTGAATAGAAAAGTTCTATTGGTCTATAA
>MDTC01041148.1_pt1 | contig 12294 bp, 11 predicted proteins | sample 811181 | NCBI WGS metagenome assembly MDTC01 (sample SAMN05326644, study PRJNA326480) | marine metagenome | isolation source: seawater | place: Pacific Ocean: North | collected 2011
ACCGAGATCGCGTCGGTGCAGTCGCCGCCGCTGATGCAGCGGCTGCGCGACATGATGAACTTCTCCGACAACGTGATGGCCGAATCCATCGGCCGTGAAGTGGCGGTTGCGCTGGATCGGCCGGCCAGCTTCGACGGCGCCGCCCGGTCGGTGCTGGCGACGCTCGACGACGCCGGCCTCGACACCTCGGGAGCCCGGTTGTTCGATTCCAGCGGACTGTCGGTGGACGACCGACTGACCGCGCTGACCCTCGACGAGATCGTCACCGCCGCGGTCGGGGACTCCGAGCCGGCGTTACGGCCGCTGGTGGACCTGGTGCCGATCGCCGGTGGCAGCGGCACGTTGTCCAACCGCTACCTCGACACCGCGGCAGCCGGGTATCTGCGGGGCAAGACCGGTTCGCTGACCGGGACCAACACCCTCACCGGATTCGTCACCGACAAGAGCGGTCGGGTGCTGACGTTCGCGCTGATGTCCAACGACGCCGGGCCCACCGGGCGCACCGCGCTCGACGCCTTCGCCGCGACACTGCGGTCCTGTGGGTGCGCCGCATGAGCCCGCAGAGCGGCACCGGCTTCAACGTGGGCCGTGCGGTCGACTGGAACCTGGCGGCGACACTGGGCGGCAAGCTGGCCCGGCCGGAACCGGCGGCCACCGACTACACCCGGCGCCAGGCCATCGACCAGCTGAGCGAAGCAGCGCGGGCCGCCGAGATCCCGGTGCGGGAAGTGACCGGGCTGGCCGAGGGGGGCGACGTTCCCGAAGCGCGAATCGTCAACCGCCCGGAGTGGATTCGCGCCGCGACCCGCTCGATGCGGGTGATGACCGGCGGTCCGGCCGACGACACCGGTAAGCCGCGGATGATCAGCGGACGTGTCGCGGGAGCGCAGACAGGTGCGGTGCTGGCGTTCGTGTCGTCGGGCATTCTGGGCCAGTACGACCCGTTCGCAGCCGGTGGCGGTGAGCTGCTGCTGGTCTATCCCAACGTCATTGCCGTCGAACGCCAGTTACGCGTCGCCCCAGCCGACTTCAGGATGTGGGTGTGCCTGCACGAGGTCACCCACCGGGTGCAGTTCCGGGCCAATCCGTGGCTGGCCGGCCTGATGTTGGAGTCGTTGGCAGTGCTGACCGAGGACGGCGGTGACGACGTCACCCAGGTCGTCGGGCGGGTCGCCGGTTATGTGCGTGAACGCCGCGGGGAAACCAACGGTCACCCGGCCGAACCCGGCTCGTCCGGGGTGCTGGGGTTGTTGCGCGCCGTGCAGTCCGAACCGCAGCGCCAAGCCCTCGACCGGCTGCTGGTGCTGGGAACCCTGCTGGAAGGCCACGCCGACCATGTCATGGATGCCGTCGGTCCCGCGGTGGTTCCGTCGGTGGCCACCATCCGGCGCCGCTTCGACGATCGTCGTCACCGTCACCAACCACCGCTGCAGCGGCTCATGCGGGCACTGCTCGGCATCGACGCGAAGATGAGCCAGTACACCCGGGGCAAGGCGTTCGTCGACGCCGTGGTGGCCGAGGTGGGAATGGCACGGTTTAACACGGTGTGGTCGAACGCTGAGACCCTGCCGCTCCCCAGCGAGATCGACGAGCCGCGGCGATGGATCGACCGGGTGCTCTAGCCGAACTGCGGGCCGCAGTGACCCGCTTCGCCGGCGAGCACACCCTGCGCGACTCGGAGTGGTGCGTGGCGTTGTCCGGTGGACCGGATTCGTTGGCGCTGGCCGCGGCGGCCGCCGCGGTGCGGCCCACCACGGCGCTGATCGTCGATCACCAGTTGCAGCAGGATTCGGCCGAGGTGGCCCGCACCGCCCGGGCCCAGGCGTTGACAGTGGGCTGTGTCGCGGCCCGGATCCTGCGCGTGGAGGTGGGAGCCGTCGGCGGTCCGGAGGCGGCGGCCAGGTCGGCGCGCTACGCGGCACTCGACGAGGCCCGCGGCGGGGCGGCGGTACTGCTCGCGCACACCCTCGACGACCAGGCCGAGACGGTCCTGCTGGGCCTGGGACGCGGCTCGGGCCCGCGGTCCATTGCGGGCATGCGCAGCTACGATCCGCCCTGGGGTCGGCCCCTTCTGGGGGTGCGCCGCGCCGTCACCGCGGCGGCGTGCGCAGAGTTGCAGCTCACGCCGTGGTCGGATCCGCACAACACCGACGCGCGCTTCACCCGGGTCCGCTTGCGCACCGAGGTGCTGCCGCTGCTCGAGGACGTCCTCGGTGGTGGCGTCGCTGAAGCCCTGGCACGCACCGCCGACGCGCTGCGTGCCGACGGCGAGGTACTCGACGTGCTCGCCGCCCAGGTACTCGACCGCGCGCGCCGTGCAGACGGCCTCGCGGTGTCCGAGCTGATCGACGTGGCGCCCGCGGTGCGACGCCGGGTCCTGCGCGCTTGGCTGCTGACGGGCGGGGCCCGCGGGCTCACCGAACGCCACATCCGTGGCGTCGAGGCGTTGGTGAGCGCCTGGCACGGGCAGGGCGGAGTGGCGGTGCCCGGCAGCCGGCCCGGCCACCGGCTGTTCGCACGGCGGGGGGCCGGGACGCTGACGCTGCACATCGAGCCGGTGCGACGCACTGCATCGGCCGGGCCACAGCTGCCCGGCTAGGCTGTCCTCGTGCCTGCGCATCCTGCGGAGCTGTACCCCGGGGACATCAAGTCGGTGTTGCTGTCGGAGGAGCAGATCCAGTCGAAGACCGCCGAACTCGGAGCGCAGATCGGCGCCGACTACCAGGACGCGGCGGCCCGGCAGGACCTGCTGCTGATCACCGTGCTCAAAGGGGCGGTGATGTTCGTGACCGACCTGGCCCGGGTCATCCCGCTGCCGACCCAGCTGGAGTTCATGGCCGTCAGCTCCTACGGATCGTCGACCTCGTCGTCGGGGGTGGTGCGCATCCTCAAGGACCTCGACCGCGACATCCACGACCGGGACGTGCTGATCGTCGAGGACATCGTCGACTCCGGCCTGACGCTGTCCTGGCTGCTGCGCAACCTCGCCACCCGGCATCCCCGCTCGCTGCAGGTGTGCACGCTGCTGCGCAAGCCCGAAGCGGTGCGCGCCGACGTCGACATCACCTACGTCGGCTTCGACATCCCCAACGAGTTCGTCGTCGGTTACGGCCTCGACTATGCCGAGCGCTACCGCGACCTGCCCTACATCGGCACCCTCGACCCGAAGGTGTACGAGGACCCGTAAGAAGCGCAGTATGTTCCGTGTGACCCACACGGCTCTGCGTATCTGCCCCTTCTGTGAGGCGACCTGCGGTCTGACGCTGACCATCGAGGACGGCCGGGTGGTCGGCGCCCGGGGTGACCAGGAAGACGTGTTCAGCGCCGGTTACATCTGCCCCAAGGGGGCGAGCTTCGGTGAGCTGGACAACGATCCGGACCGGTTGACCGCGCCGCTGGTGCGTCGCGACGGCGTGCTGACCGAGGCGTCCTGGGAGGAGGCGTTCGCCGCGGTCGACGAGGGCCTGTCCGCGGTGTTGCGGGAGCACGGCGGCACCTCGGTCGGCGTCTACGTGGGAAACCCGAACGCGCACACCGTCGCCGGTGCGTTGTATCCGCCGCTGATCATCCGCGGTCTGGGCACCCGCCAGGTGTTCTCGGCGAGCACGCTGGATCAGATGCCCAAACACGTGGCGCTGGGTCTGATGTTCGGCAGTCCGGTGGCTTTCACGGTGCCCGACCTCGACCGCACCGACTACCTGGTGATCATCGGCGCCAACCCTCTGGTGTCCAACGGCAGCCTGGCCACGGCCGCCGATTTCGGTGGCAAGCTGCGCGCGCTGAAGCGTCGTGGCGGCCGGCTGGTGGTGATCGACCCCGCCCACACCCGCACCGCCGCGCTGGCCGACCGTCACCTGGCGCCGCGCCCGGGTACCGATGCCGCGCTGCTGTTCGCCGTGGTGCACGTGCTGTTCGACGAGGACCTGGTCGAGCTCGGAGAACTCGCCGACCACATCACCGGCCTCACCGAGATCCGCGCGCTGGCCGACGACTTCGCCCCCGAGGCGGTCGCCGCGTACTGCGGGATCGACGCCGACGACATCCGCGTGCTGGCCCGGGAACTCGCCGCGGCCCCCTCGGCGGCGGTGTACGGGCGGATGGGCACCTCCACCGTCGAATTCGGCACGGTGGGCAGCTGGCTCGTCGACGTCGTCAACGTGCTCACCGGCAACCTCGACCGACCCGGCGGCGCGATGTTCCCGCTGTCCCCGGTGGCTCCCGCCCCGCGCGGTCGCCGGCCCGGCCGCGGCTTTCTGACCGGTCGTTGGCGCAGCCGGGTGTCCGGACACCCCGAGGCGCTGTCGGAGCTGCCCGTTGCCGCACTCGCCGAGGAGATCGAAACCCCCGGCGACGGCCAGATCAAGGCGATGATCACCATCGCGGGCAACCCCGTGCTGTCCGCCCCGGACGGCGACCGACTCGACCGCGCGCTGGCCGGGGTCGGGTTCATGGTGAGCGTGGACCCGTACCTCAACGAGACCACCCGGCACGCCGACGTGATCCTGCCCCCGCCGCCGCCCTCACAGAGCCCGCACTTCGACTTCGCGCTGAACAACCTCGCCGTGCGCAACAACGCCCGTTACTCGCCGCCGGCGCTGCCCCTGCAGGACCGGCCCGACGAACCGGAGATCCTGTCGCGCATCGCGCTGGTGATCTACGGCATCGGGCACGACGGGGACCCCCGTTCGGTCGATGAGCAGGTGATCGCGACCACGTTGGCCAAGGAGAGCGCCGACGCGGGATCCCCGGTCGCGGGGCGTCCCGTCGAGGAGCTGACCGCGATGCTGGCCGACGGGCCCGGGTACGAGCGTCGGCTCGACATGATGCTGCGGCTGGGGGCTTACGGCGACGCATTCGGCGCCCGCCCCGACGGTCTGACGCTGGCGACGCTGAATTCTGCGCCGCACGGTCTCGACCTCGGCCCGCTGCGGCCACGACTGCTCGACGTGCTGCGCACCCCGTCGGGCCTGGTCGAGCTGGCTCCGCCGCAGCTCATCGACGATGCCGGCCGACTCCGCGATGCCTTGAGCCGGCCCGAGGAGCGGTTCGTGCTGATCGGGCGGCGTCACCTGCGCTCCAACAACAGCTGGATGCACAACCTGCCCGCCTTGTCGGGCGGCAGCAACCGGTGCACGCTGCAGATGCATCCCGACGACGCCGCCGAGTTGGGCGTTTCCGACACCGCCGTGGTCAAGGGCCCGGGCGGCGAACTGGTCGTGCCCGTCGAGGTCACCGAGGACATCCGGCGCGGCGTACTGTCCCTGCCGCACGGCTGGGGTCACGACCGCGACGGCACCGGTCAGCGGCTGGCCGCCAGCCACCCCGGCGTCAACGCCAATCAGCTCAACGACGGCTCGGTGCTCGACCCGCTGTCGGGGACCGCGGTGCTCAACGGCATTCCGGTGGTCGTGGGCCCGGCCGCCGAACGCAGCGGCGCACCGGTCAGCTGAGCCCCCAGATCACCGTGACCGAGAAACCGACCGTCTGCTGTCCGGGCTCCAGCGGCACCGCGGCCTCCATCGCGCCGCGTGGCACCGGCATGGGGATGGGCGGCGTGGTGCCGGCCGCTTCGGAGATCGAGATCACCTTGCCCAGGCTCATGCCGGCCAACTCGGCGTACTGTTCGGCCCGGTCCTCGGCGTCTTCGAAAGCCCGTGCGCGGGCGTCGCGCACCAGCTGTGAGTCGTCCTCGATCGAATAGCTGATCGAGTTGATGCGGGTGGCGTTGCCTCCGGTCTCCACGATCAGTCCGATCGCGTCGGACGCCTGGTCGAGATTGCGGATCTTCACGTTGATCGAATTGGTCGCGCGGTAGGCGGTGATCGTGTTGTCCTCGGGCCCGAACTGCGGCTGCAGATTGGCCTCCGTGGTGGCGATGTCGGTGCGGTCGATGCCCAGACCGATCAGCTCGTCGATGACCGCCTGCTGGCGTTCGTTGGTCTGGTTCATCGCGGTCGTGGCGTCGGGGGCCAGGAACTCCATCGACGCGTTGATCGTCAGCGTGTCCGGGGTGCCCTGAACCTGCCCCGCACCCACCACCGTCACCTGCCGGGTATCGGCATCGGGAGTCAGGCCGGCCGCCGGCCCCGACTGCGAGTCGCACCCGGCCAGCGCCAGCATCGCGAGGGCGGCGGCGCCGGCGGCGAGCAGACGGGTCCGGACAGGTTTCGTGGTCGCGGCGATCGGCATGGCCGCCACCCTAACTTCCGGCGGGCAGCGACCCGAGGAAGTCGCGAAGCAGGCGGGTCACCTCGGCGGGCCGTTCCTCGGTCAACCAGTGGCCGGCTCCGTCGATCATCACTTCGCGGTAGTCACCGGTGACGACCTCGCCGGCCCGGTGTCGCGGTGTGTAGGCCAAGGTGGCGTCGGCGCTACCCCCGATGAACAGGGCGGGCACGGTGATCGTCGGCGCGGGCGGGTCGGCCGTGAGCTCCCAGTTGCGGTCGAAGCACCGGTACCAGTTCAGCGGGGCGCTGAATCCGCCGCGGGTGAACTCGTCGACGTACACCTGGAAGTCGTCGGGGGTGATCCAGGCGGGCAGGTCACCGGGTTCGGGGATGCGGGCGAGGAATCCTTGCGTCCCCGGCGCGAGCATGCGCTGCGCGGCGAGCTCGTCACCCCCTTGTGTGGTCGCGAACAGCCGCCGGAACGTGGTCGCCGGATCGGCGGCCAGCTCGGCGTCGGCAGGTCCGGGTTCCTGGAAGTAGAGGATGTAGAAGAACTGGTCGCCGAACAGCCGCCGGAAGGCCTGCGTGGTCGGGACCTTCGGGCGGGGCACCGGGGGCAGGCTCAACCCGGCCACGGCGCGGAACCGCTCCGGATGCAGCAGAGGTGCGGCCCAGGCCACCACCGCGCCGAAGTCGTGGCCCACCAGCACGGCCTGCTCGGCGCCGACGGCGTCGAGCAGCCCCACGACGTCGGCGGACAGTTCGGCCACGTCGTAGGCCTCGACCGCGGCCGGCTTGTCGGAGCCGCCGTAGCCGCGCTGGTCGGGGGCCAGCACGTGGTAGCCGGCGTCGGCCAGGCCGCGAATCTGGTGGCGCCAGGAGAACGCGAGTTCGGGAAAGCCGTGACAGAGTACGACCACAGGTCCGCCCGGTTCACCGGCCTCGGTCACCCGCAGGCGCACCCCGTTGGTGGTCACCATCTGAGAACGCACAGCCCTCACCCAACCATGGCGGGGACAACCGGGAACCGCCGAACGTTGGTCTAGCGTGGTCAGGCGGTAGCCTTGACTACTCAAGCTGCGCGTATCGGAAGGATTTGGCCGGCGGTCCCGCCGACCGGCGTCAGGTATCGATGAACCGAACTCACGTATGAACCGCAAGAATGTGATCCGCACACTCACGGTGATCGCCGTGGTGCTGCTGCTCGGGTGGTTGTTCTTCCGCATCAGCGACGACACCCGCGAATACACGAACGTCGACACCTCGGTCGCCGTCGCGCAGATCAATGACGACAACGTCACCAGTGCGCAGATCGACGACCGCGAACAGCAGCTGCGCCTCGAGCTGAAGAACGGCAACAGCGACACCGAGGACAGCACCAAGATCATCACGAAGTACCCGACCGGGTACGGGGTGACGCTCTTCGAGCAGTTGAGCGCCAAGGGCGCCAAGATCAACACGGTCGTCAACCAGAGCAGCATGCTCGGCACCCTGCTGATCTACATGCTGCCGCTGCTCCTGCTGGTCGGCCTGTTCGTGATGTTCTCGCGGATGCAGAGCGGCGGCCGGATGGGCTTCGGCTTCGGGAAGTCCAAGGCCAAGCAGCTCTCCAAGGACATGCCCAAGACCACGTTCGCCGACGTCGCCGGCGCCGACGAGGCGGTCGAGGAGCTTTACGAGATCAAGGACTTCCTGCAGAACCCCAGCCGCTACCAGGCGTTGGGCGCCAAGATCCCCAAGGGCGTGCTGCTGTTCGGTCCGCCCGGCACCGGCAAGACGCTGCTCGCCCGGGCCGTCGCCGGCGAGGCCGGGGTGCCGTTCTTCACCATCTCCGGCTCGGACTTCGTCGAGATGTTCGTCGGCGTGGGCGCGTCGCGCGTACGCGACATGTTCGAACAGGCCAAGCAGAACAGCCCGTGCATCATCTTCGTCGACGAGATCGACGCGGTCGGCCGCCAGCGCGGCGCGGGCATGGGCGGTGGCCACGACGAACGCGAGCAGACGCTGAACCAGTTGCTGGTCGAGATGGACGGGTTCGGCGACCGCCAGGGCGTCATCCTGATCGCCGCCACCAACCGGCCCGACATCCTCGACCCCGCCCTGCTGCGGCCCGGCCGCTTCGACCGCCAGATCCCGGTGTCGGCCCCGGACCTGGCCGGCCGCCGCGCGGTGCTGCGGGTGCATTCGCAGGGCAAACCGCTGGCCGAGGACGCCGACCTCGACGGGCTGGCCAAGCGCACCGTGGGCATGTCCGGTGCCGACCTCGCCAACGTCATCAACGAGGCCGCGCTGCTCACCGCCCGCGAGAACGGGACGATCATCACCGGGGCGGCGCTGGAGGAGGCCGTGGACCGCGTGGTCGGCGGCCCGCGCCGCAAGAGCCGCATCATCAGCGAGCACGAGAAGAAGATCACCGCCTACCACGAGGGTGGGCACACGCTGGCGGCGTGGGCGATGCCCGACATCGAGCCGATCTACAAGGTGACGATCCTGGCGCGCGGCCGCACCGGCGGTCACGCCATGGCGGTCCCCGAGGACGACAAGGGGCTGATGACCCGCTCGGAGATGATCGCGCGGCTGGTGTTCGCGATGGGTGGTCGCGCCGCTGAGGAACTGGTGTTCCGCGAGCCCACCACCGGGGCCTCGTCCGACATCGACCAGGCCACCAAGATCGCCCGCGCGATGGTCACCGAGTACGGCATGAGCTCCAAGCTCGGGGCCGTTCGGTACGGCACCGAGCACGGCGACCCGTTCCTCGGCCGCACCATGGGCACCCAGGCCGACTACAGCCACGAGGTCGCCCGCGACATCGACGACGAGATCCGCAAGCTGATCGAGGCCGCCCACACCGAGGCCTGGGAGATCCTCACCGAGTACCGCGACGTGCTCGACACCCTGGCCGGCGAGCTGCTGGAGAAGGAGACGCTGCACCGCGTCGAACTCGAAGCCATCTTCTCCGACGTCAAGAAGCGGCCCAGGCTGACGATGTTCGACGACTTCGGTGGTCGCGTGCCGTCGGACAAGCCGCCGATCAAGACTCCGGGGGAGCTGGCCATCGAGCGGGGCGAGCCGTGGCCCAAACCGGCACCGGAGCCGGCCTTCAAGACGGCGATCGCTCAGGCGTCGCGCGCGGCCGCCGAGGCGGCACACCGCAACGGCGGTAACGGTGCAGGCCCCAACGGGTCCTCCGGCTCGCAGGGTGCGCCGGCCAACGGGGCCAAGCAGCCCGACTACGGCGCACCGGCCGGTTGGCACGCGCCGGGCTGGCCGCCCCGCGACACCGGACAGCACGAAGGCGCACCCCAGCAGCAACCCCAGGGTTACTGGTATCCGCCGCCGCCCGGATGGCAGCAGGGCCCACCCCCGCCGTATCCGGGATACCCGCCGTATCAGCACCATCCCCAGCACGGGCAGCCCCAGCACGGCGGGTCGGCTCCGGGTCCCTCCCAGGACCAGGGGCAGGACGGCAGCGGGGGCCACGAGGGCCCGGCGGACCGCGGCTGACCCGCGACGCACCAGGCTGATCACTGAACGGAGACTCCGATGACGCAGTCGCAGAACAACTCGGCCACGCTCACCCCTCCGGCCTTCGACCAGGCGCGCGCCGAGGCCGCGGTGCGCGAACTGCTGATCGCCGTTGGTGAGGACCCCGACCGGCACGGCCTGGTGGACACGCCCGCGCGGGTGGCGCGGGCCTACCGCGAGATCTTCGCCGGGCTCTACGTCGACCCCGACGAGGTGCTCAACACCACCTTCGACGAGCAGCACGACGAGTTGGTGCTGGTCAAAGACATCCCGATGTACTCCACATGTGAACACCACCTGGTCTCGTTCCACGGTGTGGCGCATGTCGGCTACATCCCGGGCGTCGACGGCCGGGTGACCGGCTTGTCGAAACTGGCTCGGGTGGTCGACCTCTACGCCAAACGCCCCCAGGTGCAGGAGCGGTTGACCGGCCAGATCGCCGACGCGCTGATGCGGAAACTGGATCCTCGCGGGGCCATCGTGGTGATCGAGGCAGAGCATCTGTGCATGGCGATGCGCGGAATCCGCAAGCCCGGCGCGGTGACCACGACGTCGGCCGTGCGCGGGCAGTTCAAGACCGACAACGCGTCGCGCGCCGAAGCCCTGGATCTGATCTTGAGAAAGTGACCCCGGCCAGCCTTTCCCCCACCACGCCCGGGCCCGTGCAGGTGATGGGGGTCGTCAACGTCACCGACGATTCCTTCTCCGACGGGGGGTTGTTCCTCGATCGGGACCGGGCGGTCAGCCACGGTGTCGAACTGGTCGCCCAGGGTGCGGCCATCGTCGACGTCGGTGGCGAGTCGACCCGCCCCGGCGCCACCCGGATCGACCCCGACGTGGAAACCGCACGGGTGCTACCCGTCGTCGAACAGCTTGCCCAGCAGGGGATCACCGTCAGCATCGACACGATGAACGCCGGGGTGGCGCGCGCCGCGCTGGAGAACGGCGCGCACATCGTCAACGACGTCTCGGGCGGCCGGGCCGATCCGGACATGGTCCGGGTGGTCGCCGAAGCCGGCGTGCCCTGGGTGCTGATGCACTGGCGTTCCGTCGGCGCCGCACGCCCGCACGAGGTTCCGCGTTACGCCGACGTCGTCGTCGAGGTGCGTGACGAACTTCTCGCAGGCGTGGACGCCGCGGTGCGCGGCGGCGTCGACGCGGCCAACCTGATCATCGATCCGGGTCTGGGTTTCGCCAAGACGGCACAACACAATTGGGCGCTGCTCGCGGCGCTGCCCGAGTTGGTCGAGACCGGGATCCCGGTGTTGGTGGGCGCCTCGCGCAAACGGTTCCTCGGCACGCTGCTGGCCGGTCCCGACGGTCAGCCGCGTCCACCGGATGGCAGGGAGACCGCCACCGCGGTGGTCTCGGCACTGGCCGGCTGGCACCACGTGTGGGGGGTACGGGTGCACGACGTGCGCGCCTCGGTCGATGCGCTGGCCGTGGTCGGCGCGTGGCAACAGGCGGGGGAGCAGGGGCGTTGACGGATCGGATAGAGCTGCGCGGTCTGCGGGTTCGCGGCCACCACGGCGTCTTCGACCATGAGCGTCGGGACGGCCAGGATTTCGTCATCGACATCACCGTATGGCTCGACCTGGATGTGGCGGCGGCCAGCGACGATCTGGCCGACACCCTCGACTACGGGGTTCTCGCGCAGCGCGCCGCCGACATCGTCGCCGGTCCACCCCGTCAGCTGATCGAGACCGTGGCCGGCGAGATCGCCGATGGCGTCATGGTCGACGAACGCGTGCATGCGGCCGAGGTCGTGGTGCACAAACCCGGCGCACCCATCCCGCTCGAGTTCGCCGACGTGGCGGTGGTCGCACGACGGTCCCGCCGGGGCGGCCGGGGTGGCGGGTGAGGTCATCGTGAGCTCCGTGGTGTTGTCCATCGGGTCGAATCTGGGTGATCGGTTGGCCCGTCTGCAGTCGGTACTCGACGGTCTGGACGGCGCGGTCGGGGCCGTGTCGCCGGTCTACGAGACCGACGCGTGGGGCGGCGTCGAGCAGGGCGCGTTCCTCAACGCCGTCGTGCTCGCCGAGGATCCCGGCCTGGACGGTCCCGGTTGGCTGCGCCGCGCACACGAACTCGAGGACGCCGCAGAGCGGGTCCGTGACCAGCGTTGGGGACCGCGCACCCTCGATGTCGACCTGGTCAGTTGTCACGGACCGGACGGCGAGATCATCAGCGCCGACGCCGAGCTCACGTTGCCGCACCCGTACGCGCATGTTCGCGCGTTCGTGTTGGTGCCCTGGCTCGACGTGGACCCGACGGCGACGCTGAGTGTCGCGGGTGAGCCGAGGCCGGTCGCCGAGCTGCTGGATGCGCTCGACGAGCAGGAGCGGGCCGGTGTGCGCCGCACCGGGCATGTGCTGCGGACGGGACGTTGATGGGGCTGACCCGCAAGCGCGATCTGACCCTCGCCGTGGTCGTCACCGGGCTGCTCGGTTACCTGCTGGTGCGGGCGGTGTACCGGTACTTCCCGCCGCTGACGCTGTGGACCGGGGTGTCGCTGCTGGGGCTGGCTGCCGTCATCGCGGGGTGGGGCTTCCTGGTGCGCGCCCGGATCCGGGACGGCGAGATCGGCGTCGGGGGCGGCCGG
>MDTC01008568.1_pt1 | contig 12291 bp, 11 predicted proteins | sample 811181 | NCBI WGS metagenome assembly MDTC01 (sample SAMN05326644, study PRJNA326480) | marine metagenome | isolation source: seawater | place: Pacific Ocean: North | collected 2011
TTTGACTAAAGAAATTAATAAACGAGGAGTGATTTAATATGCAACTGACGACTGTTCAATTGCAGCAAAAAGCCAACACGATTCGTGAAGACATTATCTCAATGCTGGAGCATGCCGGGAGTGGCCACAGTGCTGGCCCGCTAGGTTTAGCTGACATCTTTGCAGCACTTTACTTTCATATCTTAAATATTAGGCCCGAAGACCCGGAATGGGCAGATCGAGATGTCCTCTTTTTGAGCAATGGACACACTGTTCCCGTCCAATACGCTGCGATGGCCGAAGCTGGTTTCTTTGACAAAGAAGAGCTGATGACGCTCCGACAGACCGGAAGCCGCCTACAGGGTCACCCGGAACGAGAGCGTCTTCCTGGTATCGAAAGTACCAGTGGGCCACTTGGCAGCGGGCTCTCACAGGCTGCGGGCTATGCCTACTCACTTCAGTATATCGATCAGCAGAAGCACCGCTTTGTCTATGTCGTCATGGGTGATGGCGAGTTGAACGAGGGAAACATTTGGGAAGCTGCCATGTTTGCGGGCAAGAACAAACTCTCACAGCTGATCGGCATTATTGACCGGAATAATATACAGATTGATGGCAGCACAGAAGATGTTATGCCCCTTGAGGATCTAAAGGGGAAGTGGGAGTCGTTTGGTTGGCATGTGCTAGAAGTTGATGGGCACAATATTGAGAGTGTTATCGATGCGGCAAGCCAGGGGCGAGCGGTGACGAATCGGCCAACAGTTATTATTGCTCATACCATCCCAGGCAAGGGTGTTGATTTTATGGAATACGATTACAAATGGCACGGCATGCCGCCAAACAGTGAGCAGGCAAAAACTGCACTCGAAAAGCTGCGAACACTCGATGGTAAGATTACACACGAAGGAGCTGGGCTATGACATATCCGTTACACCCTGCACTGTTCAGTGATAGTGCCGAGCTTGAGCCAACTCGTGCGGGCTTTGGCCGTGGGCTGAAGGCTACCGGTGAAGCGAACGAGCAGATTGTCGCACTGTGCGCCGACTTAACCGATAGTACGCAGATGAGCTTATTTAAAGAGGCTTTCCCGAACCGATTCATTGAAATTGGTGTGGCCGAACAGAACCTTGTGACAGTAGCAAGTGGTATGGCTCGGGCAGGGAAGATCCCATTTACCAGTAGCTACGCTGCATTTAGCCCAGGACGAAACTGGGAGCAGATTCGTACGACGATTGCGCTGAATAACCAGCCAGTGAAGATTATTGGCTCACATGCTGGTATTTATACCGGCAAAGACGGCGCAACACACCAGATGCTCGAAGATATTGCGCTGATGCGTGTGCTACCAAATATGGTGGTTATTGCACCTGGTGATAGCCTTGAGGCAGAAAAAGCGACCCGCGCAATCGCTGAAAATAATAAGCCAAGTTATATGCGCTTAGCCCGAGAAAAGACGCCAATATTCAGCACGGCTGAGAGTCCTTTTGAGGTTGGAAAAGCCTACGTTCTTCGCGAAGGGGCTTCGGTGAGCCTCATGGGCACCGGAACAATGACGTACCGCCTTCTGGAGGTTGCTAATATTCTTGCTGAACGAAACATTGATGCTGAAGTGGTGCATGTCCCGACGATTAAACCACTTGATGAAGAGACGATCCTTGCTAGTGCACGCAAAACTGGTCGTGTCGTCACGGCGGAGGAGGCACAGATTGCAGGTGGTTTTGGCGGCGCAATCACCGAGCTGCTCAGCGAAGCGTTACCGATGCCAGTAAAGCGCTTTGGCATGCAGGGCAGGTTTGGCGAATCAGGTGACCCAAGTGAGCTGTTCGAGCTATTTGAGTTGTCGGCGCAGCAGATTGCTGACTCAATTACCGAATGGGCCGAGAAGACGCATCGCTATCACCAATAAGCACAAGTGGTATACTAAACACAAAGTAAGGAAGGGCATCAACTTATGGGACTGACTATCCAGCAAATTCGCGACAATACGACACGAGCACGGCACCTCATGCAGCGTTCTCGACAGCAGCATTTTGCCGTCGGGGCCTTCAATATCGACAACCAAGAGACGTTGATTGCAGTTGCTCGGGCTGCACAGAAGCTGAATGCTCCCGTCATGGTGGAGGTTAGTGACGGAGAAGTAAAGGCGATGGGGCTTGAGAATCTCCGTGACATGGTTGACAACTACAAGCAAGAGTATGGTGTCGAGATGTACATTAATCTTGACCACAGCCCAACAGTTGAAGCGTGCAAGCAAGCAATTGATACCGGCTACGAGTTTATCCATATTGATATATCGCAGGCTAATCATGATGCGAGCGAGGAAGAGATCATTGCGAAAACGAAAGAAGTCGTTGAGTATGCTAAGTTTACGGGTGCCCTTGTGGAGAGCGAGCCGCACTACTTTGGTGGAAGTAGTAATCTTCACAAAGAAGATATTGACTATGAAGAAATTAAGAAAACCTTCTCAACCCCTGAAGGTACAAAATCGTTTGTCGAAGCTACTGGCATCGACACTTATGCCGCAGCTGTTGGAAATCTTCACGGCAAGTACCCTGTTCCAAAGGAGCTTGACCTTGAGCTGCTGCAGAAAATTCGTGATTCGATTGATTGTCAAATTAGCCTGCATGGCGGAAGCGGCACGCCATTACACTTCTTCGAAGAGGCAGCCCGCATCGGCGTCAGTAAGATCAATATAAATAGTGATATGCGTTACGTATTTCGGAAGGGGCTTGAAAAAGTGCTTGCCGAGAACCCAGATGAATATGCTGTAGTGAAGTTAATGCCGCAAGTTTATGAAGCGGTCCAGGCGGTTGTTGAAGAGAAAATTAACGCTTTTGGTAGCGCAGGTAAAGCCGTATTGTAATGTCAGTCCCAACGATCATCACTATTGGTAAGGCCACGCAAGACGTTTTTCTGAAAAGCGAGAGTGCTTTCACTCAGCATGAGCACAAGGGAGTCATGTATGAGCAACTTCCTGTTGGCCAAAAACTCGACCTTGATGAAGTTATTTTTGCCGTAGGTGGTAATGTCACGAATGCAGCTGTAACGTTTGCTCGTCAGGGGCTGCATAGTAGGTACATGTGGCTATTGGGCACAGATGTGGCAAGTGAAGCAATCTTACGAGAACTTGATCGCGAAGATATTGATACGAAGTATGTTATCCAGAAAGAGGGCATTCGCTCAAGCTACTCTGTGATCCTGATGCTAAAAGGTGGAGAGCGGACCATTCTTAATTATAAAGGTACGATATCAGCCAAAGATACACACGAACTGGATCTGAGTGTTATTGAGACGGGTGACTGGGTGTATGTCTCGTCATTGGGGGACATCGCATTACTTGAAAAGATCGTGAGCCATGCTGCGAAACACGGCGTGAAGGTTATGTTGAACCCAGCCGGGTCTGAACTGAAAGAAGCGCACAAGTTGCGGACGATACTCGAGGATGTTGAGATCTTGGCGGTCAATAAAGAGGAGGCTCAGCAAATAGTTTCTGGTGAAACGCTGGAAGAGCTGGTGCGTCATGCCCAGCATTACTGCCCTGTAGTGATTGTGTCAGACGGGCCAAAGGGGGCTACGGTCTCGGACGGCAAGCAGATTATATGGGCGGGAATGTATGAAGACGTTCCGGTCGTTGATCGAACTGGCGGTGGTGATGCTTTTGGGTCAGGCTTTCTTAGCTATTACAGTCAGGGCAAGTCACTGCGCGACTCAATTATCTTCGCGAGTGCCAACTCAACGTCTGTGGTTACCAAGATCGGAGCTAAAGAGGGAATCCTGACCAAAGGAACAAAATTACATGAAATGCCGATAGAGGAGAAAGAGTTTTAACATGGCGAAGTTTTTGAGAGATTTATTGGATGCCGAAGAGCCGCTATTTACTACCGCTCTTCGTCAGCTCGAATACACGAGCGGTCGGACAGGTGCTGATACGAAGCTCATTGGCGACATTACCCGGATGGCCCACGACAATATGCGTTTGATGGGTCTTAACCCAGCCGTTTCTACCGGGGAAGAAGTATACTACGCCCTGCAGGCGCGGGTCGAGGACGATATCGCCCGACTTACAAAGATTATCGGCGCCAAAGATTCGGAAGATGTTGAGCACATTGTACCCTATATGATCGAAACTGCGAATAAGGCGAAGTTTAATCGCAAGGTCTTTGTGCTGAAACGCGAAAAAGCCAAGGAGCTTCTTCGTCAAATGCCGCCATATGATCTGATGAAGGCGTTGGGGCACAAAGATGTTGAAGAGCTTTTCGAGAAAGAGGACTTTGACGAAATTTATACGGCGTTGAGGTTTTCTGAGGGCCCGGAATGGCTAAACAAGTACGATGAACTGTTTTCTACCGTTACCGCCGACGACTATGAAGAGCGTGACATGCGCATTATACAGATGGATCACAAGAAGTATGTTGATCTTGCTGCTCACTTTGTGAAAAAGAAGCTACATAACGTGACGCATACCAAAGAGATGGGCACGATCGTAGTGGTGCCGATGCATGCGAAGCGCATGCGTGGTCTGGTGCTGAAGACGCTACCCCTACTATTCCACTACATGAATGAATTAAAGCTATACTCGACCTTCTTTAAGCTAAAAAGCAAGAAGCCGCATTTCGGTAAGATCGTTGTTGAAACGCTTATTGCGGATCCAGGTGACGCCAGCCAAATTGTCGGTAATAAGATTCACTGGCGAGTCATCCAGCGATACCTAGGGCGTCACAAAGAAGACTCGGTGTCTAAGGCAGCTTTCGAGCCGCACGTTCAGCCCGAGGACCTTCATTGGCGCCGAGCCGAGGACTTACTGTATGAACTCGACCCCGAACTAGAGTTTTGGAAGGATCGTGACTATGTCGGCGTTATGTATGACGATTTTCCAGTTGCTTTCAACCTCTTCGATGTCAGTTTTGCGTACTCAAACAAAGAGTCTTACGAAGGTCGGTACGCCTACCATTTCCGAGAGAGTTTATGGAATGAAATCTTTGTGCGCTATATGGGCTTCAAGAACTTGTCTGAACAGGTACTTGAGCAACTCGATAACGACATGATTGCACCCGAGAAGCTTGATGCACCTCGGAAGAAGACAAGTGTCCCGGCTATGCGGGCTCGTAACGATCGTAAAGAATTGTTAATTAGAAAGCGACTTATCGAGGCTGCCGAGGGCCGTCTTGATGGTGTTATTGACGAGTTTGAGCATGTGTTTGAACTACTCGCAAAACATGAAAAGACAGTCACGATATTTGGTTCAGCACGTAAGCCACAAGATGATCAAATTACCACTAGTGCGTATGAGCTGGCTGCGCTTTTGGCAAAGGATGGGTATTCTGTGGTAACTGGCGGGGGTAACGGTGTTATGGAAGCCGCAAACCGCGGGGCATATGATATCGGTGGAGATTCGATTGGCTTTAACATCTTGCTTCCCAATGAACAGAAGCTCAACGACTATACGACGGAGAGTTTTCAGTTCGAGCACTTCTTTGGCCGTAAGGTTGCCATGACCCTCGACGCCAGCGGGTACATCTTTTTTGCAGGGGGATACGGCACACTCGATGAGTTGTTCGAAATCCTTGCACTTCAGCAGACCATGAAGATCCCGCGCGCTCCCATTGTATTGTTTGGCAGCGCGTTCTGGAAAGATATCGATTCAGTGATGAAAAAGGTATTGCGTGATGAGTTCCACACGATAGCCGATGAGGATATTGATTTGTACACGATCACCGATGATTATGACGAAGCACTCGGGATTATTAATAAGGGCGCTGACGATTAATCAGACTTTCGGAGGAATATAATGACACAACAACAAAACAAGAAGAGAATAAAATTGTTTATCTTGACGGGTATTGCAGCACTCGTGCTGATTGGAGCACCTCTTGTATGGCGCGCTTTTGAGCAGAGCCAGGCAGAGCCTGACCCTTTTCTGACAACTGACGTAGCCGAGCAGGAACCGGCTGCCGCAGTGCCAGCCGAGGCGTCGCAGACAACTAGCGACGAGCAGTCTGATGCGCCGGCAGAGTCAACGCTTGACCCTGACAGTGTATCTACGATTGATATTGAGCCAATGGGCATAACAATCTCGTACGTTCGTGGCATACCGGGCTTTGAATTTGTTGTTAAACGGACTGCTACCGGCACGCAGTACGTGCAGTTCCTGTCTCCTGATCTTGCCGGTGAGACATGTACGGATGATGAAGGAACTTTTGCTGCAATCATTAAGAATCCAACATCAGAGGAAGATCAGGCAACTATTACCGATTCTGTCACGGTTGAAGGCGATGAGTATGGTTTATCTTTGGATAGTGATAACTGCACAAGTAATCAAGAGTTATTTGCTGAATACCAGGACAGTTTTAGTGAAGCCTTTAGCCTATTGCGCCTCATTCCGGCCGATTTAGACAGCTAGAGTTTGACGTTCAGCGTATAATAGAAAGAATGGACCAAGTTTTTCGTCTGCAATCGTCATACGAGCCGACTGGTGACCAGCCAGCTGCCATCGAGGCCCTTGTAAAGGGTCTTGACGCTGGTACTCGCGAACAGACACTGCTGGGCGTAACAGGAAGCGGGAAAACGTTTACGATGGCAAATATCATCGCACAACGTCAAGTACCAACGCTAGTACTCGCGCACAACAAGACACTAGCAGCCCAGTTATATAGTGAATTCAAGAGCTTCTTTCCTGATAACGAAGTGCACTACTTTGTGAGCTACTTTGACTATTATCAGCCAGAAGCATACATAGCCAGCAGTGATACTTACATTGAAAAAGACAGTAAGATTAATGATGAAATTGACCGATTGCGACATGCTGCCACAACGGCGCTCTTGACTCGGCGAGATACCATTATCGTCGCAAGCGTAAGCTGTATTTATGGTATTGGCTCGCCGGATGCCTATGAAGAGATGGCGATTACCGTCAAGAAGGGTGAGCGTCGTCAACAAGATAAATTTGTCCGTTTGCTAACGGACATTCAATATCAGCGCAACGACATTGATTTTCATCGTGGAACATTCCGCGTGCGTGGTGACATCGTTGATGTATTCCCTGCCGGTAGTGACGTTGCGTACCGCATTGAGTTCTTCGGCGATGAGGTGGAGCGTTTGACCCGGATTGACCCGCTGACGGGTGAAATACTAGGTGAACCAGACGAGATAACAGTCTTCCCGAGCAGTCACTATGTCACCCCAAAGCAAAAACTTGAACGAGCAATCGAGAATATCAAGAAAGAGTTTGAGGAGCGCATGGACTATTTCGAGAAGCACGATAAGCTTCTTGAAGCGCAGCGACTTGGACAGCGCACCAAGTATGATATTGAAATGCTCGAAGAGACCGGTTTTGTGAAAGGCATCGAGAACTATAGCCGCTACCTGACCAACCGAGAGCCGGGCGAGCAGCCAGCAACATTATTGGACTACTTTGCAGATGATTTTTTGTTGTTTGTAGACGAGAGTCATATGACGCTTCCTCAGGTACGCGGGATGTATAACGGTGATCGGGCACGCAAGGAAATATTGGTCGAACATGGGTTCCGGCTTCCGAGCGCTCTAGATAATCGTCCACTAACTTTTGATGAGTTTAACCGACATATCAATAAGGCGATATATGTCTCGGCGACACCTTCCGAATATGAGTTGGCGCATAGCCCCGAGCCGGTCCAACAGATTATTCGACCAACTGGCCTGATTGATCCAGAGATTACGATTCGACCAACAGAGGGACAGGTGGATGACCTGATCGCCGAGATTCGTGATCGTGTTGCCAACAAGCAACGAGTGCTAGTGACGACGCTAACGAAGCGGATGGCAGAAGATCTTTCGACGTATTTGCAGGAGCTAGGAATCAGTACGGCATATATTCACAGCGAAGTAGATACATTAGAGAGAAGCGACATTTTACGTGATCTGCGCTCTGGTGTTTATGACGTGCTTGTGGGAATCAATTTGCTCCGTGAGGGACTTGACCTGCCAGAGGTGAGCATGGTGGCTATTATTGATGCCGATAAGGAAGGATTCTTGCGCAGCACCAGTGCTCTCATCCAGATAATTGGCCGAGCTGCTCGTCATCTTGAGGGAAGGGTATTTATGTACGCTGACCGTATAACGGATTCAATGCAGCGCGCAATTGACGAGACGAATCGTCGCCGGTCTATTCAAACAGCCTACAACAAGAAGCATAACATCACGCCGATAAGCGTTGATAAAGCCATCGGCGAGGGCCTACGAGCGATTATCCCCAAGAAGGATGATGATGCGCCAAAGCTAAACTTGAAGAAGATTCCCAAGGACGAATACGCTTCGCTGGTGAAGGACCTGTCTTCTCAGATGGATCTAGCGAGTGCTAATCTTGAGTTTGAAAAAGCTGCTGAATTACGAGATTTAATATCGGAAATTCGCGCAAAGATGTAGTTCGAGACATGCAATTTTGCCCTCTCTACGCTATAATACCTGCATATGACTCATATCTCGTTAGACGACGTGCATCGCCTCGCACAACTTAGCAATTTGCAACTCAAAGACGACGAAGCAACCCATCTTTCAGCCGATCTGGAGGCGATTCTTAGTTATTTTGAACAACTTTCAGAGATTGACACGTCCGATGTTGAGCCGACCTATCAAGTGACGGATCTTCAGAATGTATGGCGTGAAGACACGGTTGATAATTATGGTATTTCGAAGCAAGAGCTGTTGGCGTGTGCTCCGGAGAACGAGGCGGACAGCGTAAAAGTTCCGAAGGTACTGTAGATGAGAAAGATTAGTGATTATTCTGGTAAATCTGCCCGGGAGAGTGTCCTGCAGGCTCTTGATGAGGCACGAAAGCATGAAGCTTTTAATGCCATTTTGAGTACAACCGAAGAACGAGCGCTCGAGCGAGCTGACGCAGTTGACCGCGGAGAGATAACCGGACGTTTAGCCGGTGTTCCTTTTATCGTGAAGGATAATTTCTTGACCTTTGGCGGCACAACCACTGCTGCCAGTACTTTCCTGGAGGATTTTAAGGCGCCGATTCAGGCGACGGCGATTGAGGTACTAGAGGCCGAGGGAGCAATTTGTATTGGAAAGGCGAACCTGGATGCTTTTGCGCACGGAGGAAGTACGGAGAACTCTGCTTATGGCCCAACTAAGAATGCAATCGATCAGGAGCGAGTAGCCGGGGGGAGTAGCGGCGGTTCGGCTGTGGTAGTGGCACTGGGGATTGTCCCTTTTGCACTCGGCACCGATACGGGAGGTTCTATTCGCCAGCCAGCCAGCTTTAATGGTGTGGTTGGGTACAAACCAACCTATGGGATGGTCAGTCGATACGGTGTGGTAGCGATGGCGAGCAGCACTGATACTATCGGGGTGCTTGCTTCAACAGCCGACGATGCTGAATTGGTAATGGACATTATGAGCGGCAAAGACACAAAAGACATGACGACGCTGCCTGATTATTTTTCGCCATCTACTATTGAAGCGCCGTTACGGATTGGCGTCATTTCGGAGGCAATGACCGATGAGGTTGACCCCGACGTGCGTCAACGAACGCAGGAATACTGTGATAAGCTGCGGGCGCAAGGACATCATGTCGAAGCAGTTCATCTGCCGATCTTGAAATACGCCTTAGCGATTTATTACATTGTTGTTCCAGCTGAAATTAGCAGTAACTTGGGGAGGTATGACGGAGTGCGCTATGGGCGTCGTGCCCAGGCTGAGACACTGTCCGAAATGTATGGCAAGTCACGTGAAGAAGGCTTTGTGGACGAGAACAAGCGCCGGATTATGATAGGAAGCTATGTGCTCTCAAGTGGCTACTTCGACGCGTATTATCTGAAGGCGCAAAAGGCGCGAACGGTTCTTATTAACGAGTTAAATAAACTTTTTGAATCATATGACATTTTAGTGACACCGACCGCACCGACGCCAGCGTTCAAGCTTGGTGAAAACACGGCCGATCCTGTGAAGATGTACCTGGCCGATATAATGACGGTGCCTGCGAGTCTTGCTGGAATGCCGGCGATAAGTGTTCCTGCGGGTAAGTCGGCTGAAAACTTGCCGATTGGAGTGCAATTAATTGGACAGCGTCGGAGTGACGGATTGCTATTAGCACTTGCGAAACAGATGGAAGGAGTGACCTGATGGATGATGTGTTAACAATGATTTTGTTCTTTGCCGCTATACTTATTTTTGGTGGCTTGTTGTTTGTGGTGATTGCCTTGACGAAAAAGGGCCCCAAGCAGCTGGACGTTGACTATTATCGCCGTAAATGGCTTGAAATTGAGCAGAAGCTTCGTCGTGAAGATGATGGGAGCATCCACTTAGCTGTCATGAACGCTGATAAGCTGCTCGACAAAGCTTTACAAGATCGTGGAGTCGTCGGTACAAACATGGGTGACCGCATGAAGAAACTGCAGACAACATGGTCTGACGCAAATGCAGTGTGGACAGCGCATAAACTGCGAAACCGAATCACTCATGATACTGATGTACGGGTTGAGTATTCCCAGGCGCGGCAGGCCCTAGCAGCATTTAAGCAGGCCTTGAAAGACGTGGGGGCAATTTAATGGCAAACCAAGAAATGCTCGATAAGTACGACATGACGATTGGTATTGAGTGTCACGTGCAGCTTGCGACCAAGACGAAGCTTTTTAGCGGTGCTGATAACGATGCGCGCGACCAGGCGCCTAACGCCGTTACGAGCCCAATTGACTTTGGGTTGCCAGGGATGCTTCCGGTGCTTAACCATCAAGCGGTAGTGCTTGCTGTTCGGGCAGGCAAGGCACTAAACGCCGAGATAGCTCCAGTCAGTCGATTCGATCGTAAGCACTATTTTTATCCTGATTTGCCGAAGGGCTACCAAATAAGTCAGATGTATCAGCCTATTATTTTGTCTGGTCACGTTGACGCACCTCTCCTTGAAGGTGGTTTTGTCAAGGTGCGCATTCATCATGCTCATCTGGAAGAAGATGCAGGTAAGTTGACGCATTATGATACCTACAGCCTCGTTGACCTTAACCGCGCCGGGACTCCGCTAATTGAAATTGTTTCGGAGCCGGACATGCACTCTCCTGCTGAAGCAAAGGCGTTTGCTGCTGAACTGCATCGCCTCATGACATATGCCGGTGTGACAAACGGCGACCTGTATCATGGCAATATGCGTTTTGATGTTAATATTTCTGTTGCCAAGAAGGGTGCGAGTGAACTTGGTACACGAGCTGAAGTAAAGAACTTAAACTCATTTCGAAGTGTAGAGCGAGCAGCTGAGTATGAGCTTCATCGACAAGTTGAAAGACTCGAAAAAGGCGAGCGTATCATTCAGGAGACACGTGGCTGGGATGACGCGACCGGCAAAACAAGCTCTCAACGCAGCAAAGAGGACGCTCAAGATTATCGCTACATGCCAGACCCAGACATTCCTCCTATCGTGCTGACGCCAGAAGAGGTTGCGGAAATGCAAAAAGATGTACCGCCACTTCCGGGGGTGTACCGTGCCGCATGGAGTACATTGCGGCTAGACCGTTCGGTGGTTGATGCGTTACTGGCAAGGCAATCTTACGCAGTTTTGATTAGCGAAGTGCAACAGAATGCTGGCGATGATGCTGCTCGGCGCGTGGCGCACTGGTTTGCGAGTGCGGTTGGTCAGGATGATACCCAGGCAGGTGTCAAGGTAACCAACTATAAGTCGGCTGATTATGCTGAACTAGCTGAGATGGTCGCAAACAATGAATTATCAAGCACTGCAGCCAAAGAAGTATTCAGCCAGCTTCTTGTCGGTGCAGGCTCGTCGCGAGAAATTGCTGAGGCAAAGAATTTGCTCCAGGAAAGTAACGAAGACGTTGTGCGAGAAGTTGTCGACGCAGTGCTGGGTGACCCTTCAAGTCAGCAGTCGATCGCTGATATTAAGGCTGGTCACGAAAAAGCAATCGGATTCTTGGTAGGGCAAGTGATGAAACGATCTGCCGGCAAGGCGAACCCAGCATTGGCTCAAAAACTAATACGACAGAAGCTGGACTGATAAATGAAACAACCTACTAAAGCGATTATTTGTGCTGCCGGGCTTGGAACACGCTTTCTGCCGCAAACCAAAGCTATGCCGAAGGAGATGCTCCCGCTGATTGATCGACCTGTTATCCAGGTGATTGTCGAACAGGCGGTAGCCGCTGGGGTAACGGAAATTATTATCGTGACAGGGAGCACAAAGCGTGCCATTGAAGACCATTTTGATCGTAGCGATGAGCTGGAAGCAGAGCTTCGGGAGAAAGGAAAGCAAGATAAGGCTGATGAAATTAAGCGTATTGCTGAACTAGCGAATTTTGTCTATATCCGACAAAAAGGATCGCCAAA
>MDTC01143650.1_pt1 | contig 12289 bp, 9 predicted proteins | sample 811181 | NCBI WGS metagenome assembly MDTC01 (sample SAMN05326644, study PRJNA326480) | marine metagenome | isolation source: seawater | place: Pacific Ocean: North | collected 2011
GCTTCAAGTGCTGAACGGTTACCAACTGAACAGGCAATCAAGGCTCAAATCGAATCATTTAAATCAATCACTTTTTAGATCGTATCTTTCTCGTGTAATTGATTCTTTCCTCAGAATTCCCACTTTAACAAAGTCGATTGGTTCCGCCAAACCAGTAATCCAACCCCAGTTCCAATTGTTGCTCCTGTTAGTACATCTGAGAGGTAGTGGCGGCCAAGATAAATTCTGGAGAACCCAACCATCCCCGCGCCGATGTACAAAGGGATCCTCAACTTTGGGTGGCGCTTTCCTAGTATGGTTGCGATAACAAAAGCATTTGCTGTATGTCCAGATGGTAAGGCAGGAGTGTCAGTATTATGTATATCAAGGGGACGACGTCGATTAATCAGCCTTTTTGATGTATAAACAATTAAGCTGGATCCTAAAAATGCAGATGACATCAGCCGCCCCATTTCCCGGGTTTTTTCTTTCCCATAAGTCACATTAAAAAGGGACAATCCGATGACAGCATAAGGATCGCCAAAATGCGTAATATTTTCCATCAATGTATGTCTTGTTGATCCAGAGTTCTTTTTGTCATAAATCGCATCAAATATTCGTTGATCTAGCTTCTCCAATGTGTTGGGTTCTGCCGCCGAGGAGATCAATATAAAAATAACAAAAAAAATAGTCGATAAAAACGCTAGGTTTTCTTTCATTTTTGTTTTGCAATCATATTTTGGTATGGATCAACTTCCACTGTGAAGTCTGGGGGAATCAACGTTGTTGCACTTGGTTCAACTATAATTGATGGTCCATTTATTTTGCTTCCTACTTCTAGATCTTCTCGATGGTAGAAATTAGTAGGATGGTTTTCCCCATTGAAAACTACATCCTTAGGATCAGGTTTTGCGTTATTCTTCGATCCTAGCTTTTGAATCATGGTCATCGAATCTTCTGTCTTTCCGACGGCGCGAACTCGCAAATTAACAATCTCTATAACAACATCATGTTTAGCGTGACCAAAACGTTGATTATGTATACAATGGAAACTCTCAGCAAAGTTTGGAGTAAACTCAATGTTTAATTCGTGTGACTGTCCAACATAACGTACATCTATTGTTTGTTGAAAAGTCACTTGATTGTACTCGAAACCCTCGGCCAACATATCGTCTTTTGCTTGGCTAATCAATTCAGAAAAATGATGGCTCAGTTCAGAAAAAATGGTTGTTTCAATTGATTTTCTTAAAACTGTTTGCGAATAATCTTTAACCACGTCTGACAGTATCATGCCATATGCTGATAGCAATCCGCAATTCGGTGGGATGATGATAGCAGAAGTCCCGAGATTTCGTGCCAAGTCACAGGCGTGCAAACCTCCCGCTCCACCAAAAGATACCATCGCAAAATCGCGTAGATCAAACCCTCTTTCAATAGAGATCACTCGGATTGCCCTCTCCATTTTGGCATTTGCAACATCTATAATTCCTTCGGCTACTTGTATGGGAGTAAGCTTAGCTTGATGAGAAAAACCAGTGAATGCCTCGTTTACCCGCCCAAGATGAAGTGGCATATGACCTCCGAGAAAATGGTTTGGATCAATTCTCCCTAAGTACAAATTTGCATCAGTTACTGTAACCTCTTCACCTTTTCCATAACAGATTGGACCAGGGACAGCACCCGCGCTTCGAGGTCCAACTTTGAGGGCCCCACCTGAATCGATTTCAGCGATGGATCCTCCACCTGAACCAACCGTATGGATATCGATCATTGGGATTTTAATAGGTATACCACTGATATCACTTTCAGTGGTTACGGAGATTTTAGAATCACACAGGCTTACATCGGTTGATGTCCCTCCCATGTCAAAGGTAATAATCTGATCGAAGCCTGCTGTTTGTGCAACTTTAAAGGCTCCAATAACTCCGCCTGCCGGACCAGAAAGCACGGTACGAATTGGCTGGTCACATGCCGTTTGAGCTGAAATACTACCACCGTTTGATTGCATAATACGAATTGGAAACGGGAGTTCCGTTCTGAGTTTTGAAATGTAGCTATTAACTTTTGGCAAGACATAGGCATTGGCAACAGTTGTGCTGAATCTTTCAAATTCTCTATATTCCGGTAAAATTTTATGGGATGCTGATACCGGGATATTCAGTTCGACTGCTTTCTCTTCTACAATTTGTTCATGTTTTGGGTTGGTGTATGAAAAGAGAAAGCATACTGCAATGGCTGATATCTGGTTCATATCAACTTGACTGATAATTTGATCAAGTTGTTTCATATCAATTGGTGTCTGGATACAACCGTTGTGTAAAATCCTTTCGCGTACACCAAATCGTTGTTCACGAGATACTAGAGGAACAGGTTGCATTATATTTAAATTGTATAAATCTGGCCTAGCTTGCCTCCCTATTTCTAATATATCTTCAAAATTCTTTGTAGTAATCAAAAGGATTTTAGCACCTCTGCGTTCAAGAAGTGTGTTGGTGGCAATAGTAGATCCATGAATAATTTCAATATGCTGGTGTTCGTCCACACCATTCTTCTCTAAAATTTGATGGATACCTTGCAGTACAGTGAATGCGGGTTCTTGAGGATTCGAGAGGATTTTATTGGTGAATATTTTGTTATCAATACTCATTACTATGTCAGTAAATGTCCCACCAGTGTCGATACCAATCTTAACTTCAGAACATGTTTTTCTCATTGACACTACAGTACCAAGAAAGTATTCCTATTCGTCATTCAATTAAAAAATCTATCGGACGGCAACACGTGATAATGCCAAGGTGCAATCCAATTGAATAAACCACCAAGAAAGTTTGGATATAAACTGCCTGCCCCAAGCTAGCCAGTCGATTTATATCCTTTCAAAGTGGAGTGAACTTGTTGAACTACGTTGCCCCAATCACCTTGACGGCTTTGCCGAAAAAGCGTCATCGAAGGATACCATGGTGTATCAGAGCGATTAGTTAACCACCTCCAATCAGCTCCATAGTGCAGTAGGGTCCAGACCGATTTCCCGAGTGCCCCAGCCATGTGTGCAGTTGTATTCGAGATAGTGATTACGAGATCAAGGGCTGCAACTTGGGCCGCGAAATCATCGAGACTCTCAAGTGGATTTATCTCTGTGTCGCAATGAATTGATATACCAGTATCATTTGCAAACTGATCCAACTCGAGGGCAAGGTCACCATATTCATATTGGAGGTTGATAAAAAAGCAATCATTTAAGGATAATAGTGGCTCCAACTGCTCAAGAGGTACACTTTTTTGTTTGCCTACACTTTTATTCATACTGTTCCAAGAGATACCAACTAGTGTTTTGCCTTCGGCTAGCTGTTGATACCTGTTTCTGCACTTTTGTGTTATATGGTCACTAGCTTTAAGATAAGCATGGCGTTTGGGGAAATCCTCTTCATCTGTTAAAAACCATCGGGGTAGGCTAGCAATTGGAGATTGGACATCGATAGTTGTGCTGAGGAGTTGAGGAGTTGGTGGGATCTGGGCTGTATGGAAATGGATAGTAGGAAAAGAGCGCTCTAAGAGAGGTAGTAGACGGTACTCAGTTTCGACGAAGATTTTTTGAGCATGAGCTTGTAATTCAACCAGTAAAGATGCGAACATAATACAATCGCCTGTACCTTGTTCCTGCCAAATGAGAATCGATTTACCATCTAGTGAGCTGCCATCCCACATCGGCTGTGGAAAATCCTTCCTATTTTCTGCAGCAAATTCATCACATTTCCACCGCCATTGATACTCTTCCCAACCTTGTTTGAAGTTTCCCTGTTTTAAATAAGATAACGAAAGATTTTTGTGTGCTTCAGCGTATTGAGGATTGATCTTCAATGCTTGCTGATAAGCGTGAATAGACTGGTCCAATTCACCTTTTGCATCTAGGGTATTACCGAGATTTGAGTAGGCGGGAGCGTATTTGGGGTTGATCTCTAATGCTTTCTGATAAGCGTGAATGGATTCATCCAACTGATCCATCTCTTTCAACACATTGCCCAAGTTATTGTGTGCTTCAGCATACTGGGGATTAATCTCAAGTGCCTGTTGATAGGCCTGAACAGATCGATCCAATTCTCCCATCTCTTTCAATGTCACACCCAGGTTGTTGTGTATCTCAGCATCGTCAGGTGCAACTTCAAGTGCCTGTTGATAAGCCTGAACAGATCGATCCAATTCTCCCATCTCTTTCAATGTCACACCCAGATTGTTGTGTATCTCAGCATCGTCAGGTGCAATTTCAAGTGCCTGTTGATAGGCCTGAACAGATCGATCCAATTCTCCCATCTCTTTCAACACATTACCCAAATTATTTAAAAAGACGGGTTGTTTTGGAGAAATTAGAACTGCTTGTTGGATATGTTCAATTGCCTTCACGTAGTTGCCGTATTGATACTCCACCAATCCAAGCAAATGCGAGGAATCTGCGTGTTGTGGATTTGTGTCCAGAATTTCTTGATATTTTTTCTTGGCTTGCTCAAGTTGTCCCGCTTGATGATGTTGAATTGCCTGCTCAAAGAACCTGCTAATGTCAAATTGAGAGTTTTGCAAATTATTCTTCGAATTCATAGACTAATAGGGATTAAAGTTAGCGTAACATTTAAAACTATGCTGAAACTTAACACCTATCGCTGAGAATACTGTATAAGTGTAAGTCGGATTTCTTGGAAAACGCTGTGCCAGTCTCCTCTCTTCCTTTGGCGAAAGAGTGTCATAGAAGGATACCACGGTGAGTCCGAACGATTAAGCATCCATCGCCAGTCTGGTATAAAAGGTAATAATGTCCAGACAGGTTTGCCAAGCGCGCCTGCTAAGTGAGCTACCGCAGTATCAACACTGATAACTAGATCCAATTGGAGTATGGCGGATGCTGTATGATGGAAATTAGTAAACTGTTTTCCTAGGTCTTTGATAATTCGTGAGTACCCACACCGCTTTATATCCCGATGGTGTTCTCCTACTTGCAAACTGAAAAACTCACATCCCTTTATATCCAATAAACACTTGAAGTTGTTAAGGCTAATAGACCTATTACGATCATTGATATGTGTTGGACTACCTGCCCAGGCAATTCCGACTTTGAGATCCCTTTCATCATTTGAAAGGAACGCAAAGTCGGAATTTTTATCTGGGTAAAGATATGGTATTTTGGCAGGTATCGTTTCGAGAACTGTGCCAAAAATATGAGGTAAACTGACAATAGGAGCATGAAAATCGAACTTAGGTATATCTTCGCCTTTAGTAACTAATGTGTCAATACGACCTATCCTTTTAAGGAGTGATTTCAGTTCGGGTTGACAGGCAACAATAATGGTCGTGGTGTCAGGGAATAAGTCGATGTAGCGAACAAACTGTATGCTATCTCCAAACCCTTGTTCTGCATAGATCAATATCGATTTGCTGCTCAAAGAAGTTCCATCCCATAGCGGTCGTTTGAAATTGCGTTTTTGAGATTTCAAGCTTGAATCCCATCTCCACTCATATTTTTCCCATCCTTCAACAAACTGACCTTGTAATAACAGCAACATTGCCAAGTTAAAATGGGCGTCAGCGTAGTCAGGTTGGATTTGAACAGCTTTCTGTAAAGCTTGGGTTGATTCCTTTAATTTTCCTTGTTCTCGCAGTGAGTTCCCCAAGTTGAAATATGCCTCAGCGTAGTCAGGTTGGATTTGAATGGCTTTCTGATAAGCTTGAGTTGATTGCTCTAATTTTCCTTGTTTCTGAAAAGCGTTTCCTAGATTGTAATACGCGTCAGCATAGTCAGGTTGGATTTGAATGGCTTTCTGATAAGCTTGAGTTGATTGCTCTAATTTTCCTTGTTTCTGAAAAGCATTCCCCAGATTGGTAAAAAATAAGGGTTTAGTTGAATCTATCTGTATGGCTTGAGTGATTAAGTTAATAGCAATATCATATTGCTCTGATTGGTATACACTGACACCAAGAAGGTGCAGGGCATCAGCATTTTGAGGATCAATGCCCAACACATGTTGATAAACATATTTAGCATAATCAAGGTTACCTTCACGATGATACCTGAGTGCCAATTTTAGAATGGGAATTATATCTTGGGTTGGGTTCATTATTGCCGACTGTTGATTCCTTCAAGATGTGTTTTAATATGGGAAATTTTGTAATTTAAGAACTGTGAAACAAAACACCTAATTCTGGGAACATCGTGTCAGTGCCAATTTTAGTTGCTCAAAAACAGGAGTCCAATTTCCAATTTCCTTTTGGCGAAAAAGTGTCATAGAAGGATACCATGGCGAATCCGAACGATTAAGCATCCATCGCCAGTCTGGCATGAAAGGTAACAATGTCCAGACAGGTTTGCCGAGCGCGCCTGCTAAGTGAGCTACCGCAGTATCAACACTGATAACCAGATCCAGTTGAAGTATGGCGGATGCTGTATGATGGAAATTAGTAAACTGTTTTCCTAGATTTTTGATAATATGGTAGTATCCACACTGCTTTATATCCTTGCTGTGTTCTCCTACTTGTAGACTGAAAAACTCACAGTCTCCTGTATCTAATAAGCATCCAAATTGTTTGAGGTCTACGGATCTATTATGATCATTAATGTGTTCGGGATTACCTGCCCAAGCGATACCGATTTTGAACTTGTGGTTGTTATTTGATAGAAGGATAGAATTTGTTTTCGTATCCGGATAGAGATATGGGGTTTTAGCTGGGATATTTTTGAGAGTTGTCCCAAAAATATGTGGCAGACTAAGAAGAGGCACATGGACATCAAAACTGTGTATTTTTTCTCCTTTGGTCATTAATTTATCAATACGACCTATACTTTTGAAAAGTGTTTTTAATTCAGCTTCACACTCGACAATTACAGTTGTATTCAAGTCACACAGAAAGTCAACATAACGGACAAATTGGATAGCGTCTCCGAATCCCTGTTCAGTGTGTACCAATATCGTTTTACCTTTTAAAGAAGTTCCATCCCATAATAATTGTTTAAAGTCCCGCTTTTGGGATTTTTGAATTGAATCCCATCGCCACTCATACTTTTCCCAACCTGCTTTTAACCTCCCCTGCAACAGAAGTATGATTGCCTGATTGAAATGTGCATCGGCAAAATTGGGGTTAAGAGATAAGGCTTTTTCAAAATGTTGAGTTGCTTCCTCTAGTTTATTCTTTTCAACTAGTGTCGCCCCCAAGTTGCTGTGTGCTCTTACGTGTTTCGGATTAGTTTCAATAGCTTTCTCGAATGCAACAATTGCAGCATCTAACTGATTTTTCTTTTTTAGAACACTACCTAAATTATTGTGCCCTTCCGCAAGGTTAGGACAGGAATCTAAGGCCATATGATATGAGTTAATTGCTTGATCTAAGTTTCCCTGTTCTTGATAAATGTCGCCGATCTTACAGTGTGCCTCAGCATGTTTTGGATTTAAGACAATTGCTTTTTGATACGCTTTAAATGCTCGAGAGGGCTCCCCTTTTTCTCCTAATAGGTTACCTAGTATATAATGTGTGCTGGCCACATTTGAATTGAGAGAAATTGATTTTTGAAAGAGATTTATTGCTTGATCCAATTTATTTTTGAGATGAAAAAGTTCTCCAAGATTATTATATGCTTCGGTGTATTTTGGATTGATCTTGATTGCTTGTTGATAAGAATTTATTGCTTGATCCAATTTATTTTGTTTTTGAAAAGTTTGCCCTAAATGTCGGAGAAATATTGGATTGTTAGGGTTTATGCCTATCGCTTTCATAATCAGTTTGGTGGCTATATCGTAGTCTTGGTTTTGGTAAGCGATAAGTCCCAAAAAGTGCAAAGCGTCTGGGTTTTCTGGTGAAAGTCTCAAGATTTCTTTATAGGCAAGTTCAGCTTGATCGATATGGCCAGCCTGATGATGTGCGAGCGCTTGTTTCAACATAACGGAGATGTTTTCTTTTATCTTCATGAGAAAGTACCAATCTAACAATCAACAAAAAAAATGAAACAGACAATCTGAAGTTTTAAACTGATGAACCTCCAAACTGAATAGGAGGTGAATTCTTGTCGAATGAGATTTTTTTCAGGTTAAATTCTATGATTTAAACACCTTGTACCATTTCATACGGGCACCACATTTTTTGTGAATTCGAGTACCTGTATCGTTGGGAAAATTCTGTTAGTATCACTTGTCAGAATGGAATCATTCCAGTCGTAGTGTATCGCTCCATCAGGTCGAAAATTCTTATTGGTTCCAATGTAAATGTATAAGAAGTTTCAGCCTTACGGAGAATGGATAGCTCTCCAACATAGTGAGTATAAGGCTGAACGAAGTGGAAATGAGTTTGATCCATCAATCATTTTTTTGTCTCAAGATAAAATAAAGACCAATTGCGAAAACATTATGATGCAATAAATTTAGTTAAGAGTACTTAATAGTAGTTAAGATGTTGCTAAACATCGGTGTTAATTTTATCAGAAAGCAACCTGAATTCATATTTATTTAAATTGACAGTTGTGATATGTCTTGCTATGATTGGCATTTAGGATGAAGTAGCGAAGGCAAGACCATACAGTGGTAGATTCTTGTGTTTCGATCAGTCCAATTCTGAGAAGGCAGGGGCAATTTATTTGCAATGTATTTTGACTTTTTGTTATTCTTTTTACAGGATCTATAAGTCTTTGTTATTAATTAAGGATTGTTGGAATGTGGTTAAAGAATCTCTTCTCAAAAAATAAAGACGCCGAAAATCCATCTGCTGCACCAAAGAAGACAATCAAGGCTAAGCCTTATGAGCATTACAGGTCGATTGCTGAGTTTCCAGATGAAATTGTTCATAAAAAAAGAAAGCCAAAAGTGATGGCAATTATTGATGAAGATAATTGCACCGGTTGTCAGGTATGTATACCGTTTTGTCCTGTTGATTGCATTGAGTCAGTACCACATGAAAAGTATAATATCGTTATACCACCAGTGCAGGTTCGATATAATGAGTGTATTGGTTGTTCGATCTGTGCTCGTGTGTGCACCAAGTTGACGTGGGATGCTATTCGAATGGTTCCACTAGAGGAATTTGAGGAAAGATTCCCCGAAGTTGGGATAACAAATACATTTACTCCTGAGGTTCAAGAGGCTGCAGATTAGTATTTTCTGTTGTGGAATCTAAATAATGTGGTGGTTTATGTATGCCTGTTATCTTTTAACGGGCATTTCTTTTTGTTTGGTAGGACTAACAGGAATTCAAGGTTATTGGGATTTTAGTGTTTTAGGTGTAACACACCAAACGTTCGCACTTGTTGCCGCTATGGTGTACTTGCTTACCGAAACTTTGATCATCTTTTTCTTTGTTGGAACTGGTAGTAGTATCAAGGAATTCTCGCAAATGCACCATCTTAATCCGGAATATCATCAGAGATCTGTTAGTATTAAGCGAGTAATTTACCCACCCACGCTTCTGAATATTTTACTATTAATGGTCGTCTTTGTTATTGGTGGTGCCGTACATACTCGCATGATTCACCCGTGGTTTCATGGCGGGCTATTTCTGGTTACAATTATCCACTTTGTCAAAACGATTGGCATTCAACACCGCTCTTTCAAAGAAAACACGATGATTTTTATTGAGCTTAGTAAGCTCGACCTGAATAAATAGCTCATTCGGAATGTTATTCTATTTGGCGAAAGTAATTCAAGCGACGGGACTTATTGCGGTAGGGGTCGGTTTTGTAACAGAGTTTCCTAAGTTAATGGATCCAAGACTTGGTGGAATAGGGTTGTTAATTTTTTTGATGGGTTGGATGACGGAGCGTTTCCTGGCTAGATCGTGAGAAAAATCTTAAAATTTGATTCGGGCAAAAAAGGATTTGAGCGTGCGGCATATACTCTTGTCGGCGGCGCAATGATTATGATTGTCTTTGGTGTTTATTTTTTATGGTGTTTGTTTAAATAGGTTTGTATAAGACTCTTATTCTATTAACTAAATAATGGAAATTCGAAATGAAACAGCAGAAACCGTTTCATGTAATGACCAAGCCGATTGGAGCAATCTGTAACCTAGATTGTGAGTATTGCTATTATTTGGAGAAAGAGGATCTTTATCCTGAGACGAAGTCGTTTCGGATGAAAGAATCGACGCTAGAAAATTATATTCGTCAGTATATCGAAACACAATCAACATTCCCAGAAGTGACTTTTGCCTGGCAGGGAGGGGAACCGACTCTGATGGGAATAGAGTTCTTTCGAAAAGCTGTAGAATTGCAGGACAAATATCGGCCTTCGGGAATGACTATCCGAAATTCGCTTCAAACGAATGGTACAATCATCAATGATGAATGGGCAACCTTTTTTAAACAGAACAATTTTTTAATCGGAATTAGCATTGATGGGCCATCAAAGTTGCATGATCATTATCGTTTCGGCAAAAAAGGCGAACCCTCTTCTGCTGATGTCATCAGGGGCTTAAAACTGTTTCAAAAACATCAGGTCGATTACAATATTCTCTGTGTTGTAAACAATTACAATGGCGATTATCCCGTTCAAATCTACAATTACTTTAAAGGTCTTGGTGCCCAGTTCATACAATTTATTCCGATTGTCGAACATTTCGGAGATGGTTCAGAAGTATCTCCTAGATCTATTAACTCTAAGCAGTATGGTCGTTTTTTGTGTGCTGTATTTGATGAATGGGTCAAAGCGGATATCGGTAAGATTTTCATCCAGATCTTTGATGTTTCTTTAGAAGCATGGCTTGGGTTCAAACCGAGCTTATGCATCTTTAATGAAACATGTGGGGACGCAATGGCAATGGAACATAATGGGGATGTATATGCGTGCGATCATTATGTCACACCGGAATATCTGGTTGGGAATATTGGGGAAACACCGATTACCGATATCATCGATCTACCGTTCCAACGTAAATTTGGTGAAGATAAGAAAGATACTCTACCTCCTTATTGCCTTGATTGTGAGGTCCGTTTTGTTTGTAATGGGGGGTGTCCCAAAAATCGATTTATCGATACACCTGATGGTGACCCCGGGTTGAATTACCTCTGTGAAGGGTACAAGATGTTTTTTAACCATATTGACACTCCAATGAAGCTAATGGCAGTGGCTCTTGAGAATGGGCAGACTGCAGATTCGATTATACCCATCATGCAACAACAAAAAACACGGAATGCTAGATCCCGCCCAAAACCGAAACGCAAAAAGGGCAGATCTGCGTAGATCCTAAACTTTAATTATCATCTATTTCTGTAAGCCTTCTCGTATCAACGATGAGGGCTTTTTTAATTTGGGAATTAAATTGGCCTTGGAACACTAGATTAAATTTCACTTCTGCGAGCATAATATGGCACAAGTTCAATGATTCTACGATCTAATTCACCTCATCATCGTACCAATATGATCAGACCACGAACTATATTTCTCATTACAGTGCTGGTGCCACTTAATTGCTGGTGGGTAGTAGCTTCAATATTGCGTCGGAATGCCAGCCCAACACAAATTTCCTTGTTTTTTAATGCTATCTTCACCATTCTTGTTTTATTGATTCTTAATGCCATCCTGAATAAAACTAGGAACCAAATTGGCAAAGACATGATATTAAACCGTATTGAATTATTGACGGTTTATACTTGCGTATCGATCGGGTCGGGAATTGCAGGTGTTGATCGGATTCTGGTGCTTACCCCTTTAATTGGACATGCACATTGGTTTGCAACCCCGGAAAACGACTGGATAGGTCTTTTTCACCGTTATATTCCTGATTGGCTCACGGTCAGTGAAAAACGTGTAATGGAGGGCTACTATCAGGGGTTTTCATCGATTTATCATCCTATCAATTTCAGCGTTTGGGTCCCCATTGTTTTTTGGTGGTGTGCTTTCATCCTAGCACTACATCTCGTTATGCTATGTATTAGTGTCATCCTTAGAAAGCAGTGGGTTGAGTCTGAACGTCTCAGTTATCCTATCATCCAACTTCCGCTTGAAATGACATATCCTAAGGGAAGATTCTTTAAATCACCATGGATGTGGGTTGGATTGATGGTTGGTGCCTCTATAGATATTGTCAACGGATTGAATTTCCTTTTCCCTTCAGTTCCTAGTCTAGGAGGGAAACTATATGATCTACGTCGTATTTTTACTGATCCTCCTTGGAACGCAATTGGTTGGAGTCCAATGGCTATCTTTCCCTTTGGAGTTGGCCTGTCATTTTTCATTCCGCTTGATCTTTCCTTTTCTTGCTGGGCTTTTTGGTTAATTTGGCGACTAGAAAGGTTAATAGGTTCAGTCATGGGATGGCGCGCGTTAGTGCGATTCCCATATGAAGCAGA
>MDTC01181722.1_pt1 | contig 12289 bp, 10 predicted proteins | sample 811181 | NCBI WGS metagenome assembly MDTC01 (sample SAMN05326644, study PRJNA326480) | marine metagenome | isolation source: seawater | place: Pacific Ocean: North | collected 2011
ATGGACTTTTTGTGGTCAAAGAAGTGTCAGTATTAGAAAAATCGCTATTTCTTAACAAACAGCAAGCGACTGTTATCGATTGCCCAAACTTCGCTGAATTATTATCCGAAAGAAGACCACACTCCGACGGAATGGGCGATCTGTTGCACTGGTATCGCTTCGACGAAAAGTCCCAGATTGTCGAGACATACAATGTATTAGTACCTGCTTACAAAGGAGTTGATGCTTTGGGTCGAACATGGATATTTGATAGTGTCTCAAACAATATTCACACGCACTTGGATACAAAGGCTTCATGACCGTGAACTATGACCGTATGTCATGAGCAATCGTGTAGTGTTAAGTTTGGCAATTGTCATGCTACTCGTAACATCAGTCATTCCATTCGACAATGAAACAGAGTTGTCTGATGATAACTCAGTGTTCAAAGCAAATTCTGAGCCTGAGTTATTGATTTCAGCAGGTACTTCAACAGGCCACGTAAATGGTACGGCTATTGGGGCATCTCCAAACGGATGGATAGTTGCTGGAGATACTAGAAATTCACTTTCATTCGGATCTTTCCAATTACAGGCAACGTCTGCATACAACAATCAGTTGGATGCAGATTCTTATGTTGCAGCGCTTGATGAGCAGGGTAATTGGTTGTGGGCAGTAATGCCTGATGCAGCAGTTGGTCTTACGCTGATTCAAACAATGGCGGTCTCAATCACAGGAGATGTCTACATTGGAGGATTGATATTTGATACTGTAACCTTTGGTAACACTGCTTCGCTGAGTGCAGCTAATGGCTACGGAGACGGCTTTGTCGCAAAGATAGATGCTACCGGTCAATGGGTTTGGGCCGTGAATTTCAACACTGCAACAAACAATGCGAGTAACACAAGTAGAGTCATGGGTTTGGCTGAAACATTTTCTGGAAATCTTATAGTGTCAGGTTACCATAAGGGTGTTACAGACTTTGGTGGCATTACAGAAGTGAGCCCAGATAATGAACTATTCTTGATGGAACTAGATCGAAATTCTGGGGCAACAAATTGGGTTACTACCGCTGGTGGAATTGGAAACGACGATGGAGGCCCCGTTGCAATCGATTCAATGGGTAATATTTGGCAGGCAGGAACAACAACAGGGACTTTCTCAGTTAATGGGATGACTCACCAAGCAGTAAGTAATGCAGACACTATTCTTGTGAAGTGGAGTCCTTCTGGCGTTGCGCAAAGCGTTATTGGATTCTCCAGTTCAGCATCAGAGATTAATTTGCCAGAAGATATGATTGTAACGTCTAATGATGATGTTGTAGTCTCTGGTGTTTTCCTTGGTTCTATGAATGCGGGTAATCAAAACACGCTTACAGATAGAGGGAATGGAGATGCATATGTCGTAAAGGTCCTAAAATCTGGAGTTACAGATTGGGCAACAAGTGCGGGTAGCAGCGCAAACACAGAGCGAGCATATTCGATTGCAGAGACTCCTAACGGCGATATAATTGCTGGTGGGATGATTTCAACCTCTACTACATTTGGAATTCACGTTGCTAATACTAACGGAGGATTAGATCTGTACATGGCAATGCTAGATTCCAATGGAGATTGGGATTGGGTTGAAAATCTTGGTAGTTCATCAGATGATTTATTCGCCGACCTAGCGGTAAATATGAGTGGTATTCCTGCAGCATTTGGATCCTTCCAGAGTTCTATAAACAAGGGCACCCAATCTGTTACAAGCTCTGGTGGTTTGGATTTGGTAATATGGGGATTGGACCCAGTCAACAATGCTGACAAAGATAATGACGGCGTCAATGACCTAACCGACAATTGTCCATCAGTAAATAATCCACTACAGATCGACAGCGACCTCGACGGAGACGGAGATGAGTGTGATTATGATGATGACAATGATGGCATAACCGACAATTCTGGTGATGATTGTCCTAGAGGTGGTGCATGGAATTGGACAAGCAATTCTACAACAGACTTCGATAACGATGGATGTAAGGATGCTAGTGAGGATACCGACGATGATAATGATGGCATAGAGGACGATCAGGACAATTGTTTGAGCACTTATGCTCCTCCAAGAAATTGGTGGACTTCGGATGAAACAAATGATCTAGATGGTGATGGCTGCAGAGACTCAGATGAAGATTTTGATGATGATGGTGATGGATTTGATGATGCTGAAGATGATTGCAACAAGATTGCAGGATCTTCCACTTTGGGTTCCTACCAAGGATGTGTAGATACAGATAATGATGGCTATGCTGATTTGGAGGACACCTGCTCATCAGAGGCTGGTAACTCTACATTAGGTGGGACAATTGGTTGCCCTGATAATGATGGGGATGGTTGGGCTAACATAGATGACGACCTGCCAGATGATGCAACTCAGTGGTCAGACACCGATGGAGATGGTTTTGGAGATAATCCAGACGGAAATAATCCAGATGCATGTATATCGGTCCCAGGTACATCTCTGCTGGACAGAATTGGCTGCCCTGATCCTGATAATGATGGATACTCCTCTGAGGACGATAATTGGAGAATAGGAGATGGTGCTGATGCATTCCCTACCGACGGAACTCAGTGGTCAGATTGGGATGAAGACGGTTTTGGTGATAATTATGGCAATCTTTCTTGGGTTGACAGAAACACAAATTGGCCGGGCGAATACTACCAATATGCTAGAGACCAAGACGCATGTCCGACTTTACCTGGCAATTCTTGGCAGGATGATATACTAGGCTGTCCCGATGGTGATGGTGATGGATGGGCGGACTTCATGGATGCCTTCCCAGCAGATTCTGAGAACTACCTCGACTCTGATGGAGATGGAATTGCTGACGGGAATGATGATTGTCCTAATGTGGAGGGTTATTCAGAAAACGATGTTTTAGGATGCCCTGATTTTGATGGAGATGGATGGGGAGATCCCGAGGACGGAACCGATTGGAAACCTATGGATCCAACACAATGGAAAGATTCTGATGGCGATCAATATGGCGATAACCAATTTGGTGATGATCACGACCATTGTCCTGATGAACAAGGATTTTCTTTTGAAGGCGACATTCGAGGTTGCATTGATTCAGATAATGATGGATGGGCAGATATTATTGACAAATTCCCTGAAGAACCATCACAGTGGAATGATACTGATGGAGATGGATTTGGTGATCAACCAAACGGAAAGAATGCTGATTTGTGTCCCGAAGTAGCTGGTGTTGAAGAAGAAGATGGCTGCGAGGCTGTTATAGAAGCAGCTGGTGGTAGCATACTAGCATATGGAGGAATAGCCGTTGGCGTATTGTTAGTTGTGATTATATCAGGTCTGGTAATAATGAAACTCAAGGGTAATGAAGAGGAGAAATCATGGGATACAGGCATGCCAGCAATGCCGAACATGAATGCTCAGCCAGCGATGCCAAACATGGCTGCACAACCTGTCATGCCTAACATGAATGCACAACCTGTAACACCAACTATGAGTTCTCAGCCTACTTACCAAAGTGATTATACAAACTATCAGCAAGTCCAACCTGCTGTACAACAAGCATCACCGAGCTTGGATAACCTTCCTGGGAACCCTCAGGTAGCAACACCTGTATCGGGCCCAACAATGTATGATGTTGGCACCATGCGAAGCGATGGAAACGAATGGCTCGAATATCCTGCTGGAAGTGGTGCATGGTATATGCGGGATGCTACTTCTAGGCAATGGATTCGTAAAATTTGAGGCTTATCGATGGTAACTGTGACACTGCTTGGAACCGCACAAGATGGTGGTGTTCCTCAAGTAGGCTGCGATTGTTGTATTGATGTTAAGCAAAGATATCCAGTATCTATAGGATTAACAGATTCCGAAGGGGGCAAACACCTTTTCGAGGCGACTAGGTATCTTGGGGAACAACTTCGAATATGGAATGTTAAGACAGTAAATTCGTTATTTTTGACCCATGCACATTTTGGTCATGTAGATGGCTTAGGTTTATTCGGGCGTGAAACAATGAATGCACGGGGAATATCGCTGTACTGCTCAGAGAAGATGGTAGACCTAATAGAGAGGACACCAAATTGGTCGATATTATTGTCACAGGGAGTTTTTCTACCGAACACTGTAAAACTGGTAAATCTCCCTGGTGTTAGTGTAGAAGCAATTAGAGTTCCGCATAGAGCGGAACTATCTGATATGCATGCATACTTAATCAAGGCAAACAAGACCCTACTATTCCTTCCAGACCATGATACATGGCATGAGACCCTTGGAGACCACAATCTGAGGTCTTGGCTAAATTACCTAGAGGTAGATATTGCATTGATTGATGGCACATTTTACACCTCAGATGAGCTTAAGCATCGGTCTCAAAAGGAGGTGCCTCATCCTCCTGTAGAGCAGACATTAGAAATGCTTGGAAAGAAGCGAGAGGGAGACGGGAGAGTAGTTTTTATTCACCTGAATCATACTAATAGGCTTTGTAGGGATGACAGTCCTGTTACAACGATGGGTTGGGAGGTCGGAAATGAGGGCGACATCTACAATCTTACTTGACCAGCAGAACTAGATAAATTTCACAGGAAATATCTATTGCAGATCATTCCAGTAAGCCTCGATAATTGATTTACTTTTAATGCCAGACATACTGGATTCGATTAATCCATCACTGTTGACGAAGAACATTGTCGGTATTCCTGTAACATTCAAAGATGCAGATAGTGGTGGTGCGTGGATGAACGGATGAGATAACTCTCTTTCCAATTCTTCTTCCATTCTATCTTTCCATTCATTCATGTCGCTGTATTCTTCTCTAGGTTCCTTGTTGAAGATAATCAACTGACCAACGGGAATAGTATCATCGAGAGCTCCTAGAACAGGCTTGCAATGTGAGCACCATGAAGCTGAGAAATATGCAACAAATGGTTCTCCGTTGTAGATGCTATTGTTTTGCGAATTGCCTTGCTCATCTACAAGGCTAAACTCGGGAAATTCTTCGAGTTCGTCTACATCTGAAGACAAGCAACCGGATAGAGATGTCGAAATCAATACCAACGTCAAAAAAATACTTTTTTTCATGTTTCATCACCTATTGAAAATTAAATTATGAAGGGGTAATATTACTATCTGTCCCGGCAGCGTTATTTTTGTACTCGATTCCAATCAATGTAAGAATTCCCAATTCTGATAACTTAGTAACAATACCTAAGTAATCCTCCACGATGTAATGCAAGCTATGGTTAGATACAAAATAAGCAATAAATATTGTTGATATGGCAACACCCAGTATTAGGAGATTGATGCGATAAATTGAATGTATGCTCTGTGAAAACAAACGGGGTGAGGAGATCGCAATTACACCAATGCCACCTACAAGTAACAATGTGTCTTTAAGACCAAGTAGAATATGTACTATTCCTGTAAAAAATACTAGTGTTAGAATTAGCCTTTGATTACCATCGAGTTCAAATTTTGAAATTTTACCAGCAGAAAGAAAAACGATTGCTGCGCCTATGAGTGATGAAATAAGCACCTGCACATTTGACATGCCTCCACCATCTTCTCCTCCATGTGCTGCAACATTAGTCAACAGCAATAGGGAGAATGGCAACATCACTAGATACCTAGCAGGGGCCATGCGAAAAAAAACGAGACCATGTTTTTTTAGTTTTGTAATTTCATGGGTATCATGCATAGATGTACCACAGTTCTATACTAACAATTACTGAAATTATTATACCTATAATTGTGATAAGTACATCTCTGTTTGGTATTTTCTCCATTAACCAAGGATCCTTTTTTGATGCTAACATTACGAAGTGAGCAATGAATGCTGCACCCATTCCTGGCACGGATTCGAAAATATCGTTATTCAGTCCCATAGCTCTCCACGCAATAACACCTGATAGCGCCGCTATCATCATGATGATTGAATGCTCTGATGATGGCTGATATCCTGAGAATCTAACGATTAGTAGTGGTATAAACACACCTCCTAATCCGTAAACAGCTAAAACTACCAAACTAAAAACAGAATTATTCCCGCTGTAGAGCGCACCTAGTGAAATCATTGTAGCAACTATTGCCATTGAAATTGTAGTTAGTTTGGTTGCAGAATGATTTTGTGACCACTCAGGAATCAGATCATCTGTAATAGCAGCTGTACACGCCAAAACCTGGCTATCTGCTGTAGACATCGTTGCAGCGAATATTGAAGCGAGGATTACACCTACCCAAAATGGCCCTAAAACATCCATTGCTAGCTTGGGAAGGGCTAGTTCTGGATCAAAAACTCCCTCCACTGGAAACATAACTCTGCTGGCAAGTCCTATTATAATCATCAAGAACAAGAATGGTGTTTGCCAAACGAAGAACCACAAGCAGGCTTTTTTGCGATCTGCATCAGATTCCAGAGTCATAACTCTGCTAACAACTTGAGGCTGCCCTGCAACTCCAAGCCCACCTAAGAAGAAAGCGAATATCCAAAGAGAAAACCCGAATTTTAGATTCTTCGGGGCTAAATTTGTTAGATCTGGATCAATCGAAGTAAGGGATTGGTGAAGTCCAGAAAAACCACCCACGTTCTGTAACGCAACCCAACAAAGGAGAGATGAGCCAACAATCATTACGCACGATTGTGCAGCATCTGTCCATATCGACGCTCTAATTCCACCAGCAGTACAATATAGAATCACTAACATGTAACCGATCAATATTCCAACGGTTTGATCCCATCCCAACATGGCGAACAACGCTTTTCCACCACTAGACAGTTGAGCAGCGGCATAAATCAAAAGGAAACATACCGATAGTAGAGCAGCCAATTTCGCTTCTGGTGCCCCCTTTACTTTTGCAACAAGACTAGATAGGGATCTTACATTTCGTTCCTTGGCTTCATTTTGTATGCGTTTGTACAACCAAATCCATGCAACCAATTGTCCTAGTGTTGATACGATTGAAACCCAAATTGCTGGGTAACCATACAGCCACATAAATCCGATGAAACCAATGAACATGAAACCTGAATTCCATGTTGATACTGCGCTTAATGCCGCAAGAGCGGGATGCATTCCTCTTCCAGCAACAAGGTAATCATCAGTTGTGTCTTTCTTAACAAGTATTGAGGCCATTCCAACCCCGGCGAATATTAGTAGAAATAATAAGAAAGAAAGAAGAACATAGATGTCCATAATCGACACCTATCAAGTCAGAACTTCTAGCAATCTATCTTGTTCTACTGCCCTACGAAGCTCCATAGCAATTCTTCTTCCAGATGAAACGGGTTTTCTCCATGTTGCATTTCCATACGGGTGACCAACAGAGACGTGAACATTTGTTCCTCCACCTAATCTTGGGGCGACGTCATAAATCGAGTAGTTCATGTCCTTGTCTATACATGTCTGGAGACAAAATGGTCCGATTATACCTGGGTCATAATGTTCCTTAGATGCGGTGATGAATTTCTCACCCAATTCGAATGCCGTTTCGAGTAAAGATTCACGAATTGTTGCAGTGTTGTGTCCCACTACAGTCATCTCAGGAATCTGCTGATGTGCAGGCATAGTCATTTGTTGAGGGGCAGGTAATCTTACATGTCCATCTAGAGATGATTCAAATCTCCAATCTACGCCCAACAGTTCTAATTTAGGCATGTCTTCCTCTAGCGGGCTGTAAAAGAAGTTCAAATTGAATACTGGTCCGATTACATACCTTTCAATTCTTGCTCCATCAAGACTTTCTTGGTCGATTGTGCCCTCCTTGAGAAGAGTCTCGGACTTCTGTAAGTATTCTTCATAGGATGCACATGTAAAGAACCCCCTTTCAAGTTTCTTTTGAGCGTGATGTAATTTTACAATTACAAGGCAGTCAATGTCTTGAGGGTCTTCAATAGCCTCAGGATAAGGCAGTCCTGCTTTATCTAAAATCCAATAATAGTCTTGCTCCTCAGTTCGCTCTTCCATTCTCAACATATTACGAGATCCGAACATCGGAACACAAAAGTTGTTCTCCACATCTTCTATTTTTGAGTAGGAAGTAAACGATCGATTTGGTATGTAAACAACATTCCTTTTGCGCATTTCTGATTGCATCTCTGGTTTCATGACGTCATTGAATGAATCCATAACTATCGATTTGTCAACCATTCCTCTTCGGACTCTTCCAGAACTGGTTCTTTGAGTTTTGAAGTATTCAGAATATGTCTTTTCACGTCCTTTTTGACAGTATGCTACCGTTGGAAACCCTTCTTCGATAGCACCATCACAGATATCTAGTGCAGAGTGACTAGCAGTCATCCCAACTCTGAGTTTCAGACGGTCATATTCTTCAATGATGTCCGCAATCTCATTTTTATCAATCATTTGTGGTCACTTCCAAAATTCCCTGGTATTAGATAGCACTTGAATTTAGTCTAACCTTTGCAATTCCATTAGTTCCTCGGTGGAAAGGGTGTCTCCACTCATCAATTTACTCATCAGGTCTTGGACTTCGACTCTTGCACCTCTCTGACCCTCGCCAGATGTGGCACCACGCATTGCTCTAAGCATGTCTTGAATTGAGTGTAAGCACCTAAGAGAGACAATGTAGAAGTGGTGAGCTTTGTCAGCTTCTTTCTTTGATTTTCTCAGTTCTCTGTGTGCTTCCTCAGCATGTTCTCTTTGCCTATCGACCTCTTTATTCCACTGTAACATAAGGTCATGTGCTTCCTGGGCTGCTTGAGCAGCAGATTGGACTTCAGTATGCGCCGCTTCTTGTTCAGCCATTGCTTCTCTTAGCATTCCTCTGGCTTCTTTCAGATCACCGTTAGAATCTTCTTTTGCTTTCATCTCTTTGATTTTGGATGAGATTTCTTTCATACGTTTCATGACTTTTTTCTCATTATTTCCAGTGTGAGCGCCTCTTTCAAACTCTCTTTCCAGCTTTTGAAGATCTCTTCTTAGCGAGTGAATAGTCACCTTTCTTTCCCGCCTTCTTCCTTGTTGAGGAGTTCGATCCTCTTTTTCTGAGCGTTCTGAGTCAAGCATGGATTTTGCAGCTTTTACCTTTTTGTTGGCTTCTGCACGAATGGATTTCTTCTCCCTTACCAATTCGTTCATCTGCTCGCGAATTTCTCTTTGTTGTCGGACGTTCTGGATTAGCTCTCTAACCTCTGCATTTAGTTCGTTACGAATTGCAGTGTGTTCTTTAGTTCGGTTGTTCCATTCATCACGAGTAGTGCGGTACTGCGTGGCTTTTTGGTCAACTAACTTTCGCTTTTCATCCAAGATTTCCTTCAAATCACTCATTATCCATCGCACCTGTTCGCTGTGTACTCCCGCACCTTCAGCGTCAGCCCGACTGGCCTATCGCATTTGAAGCCTCCCTACGGGAGGAATTCACAAAAATGGTAAAATTGCTGCAGATGCTTTGGTCAATTTCATCCTTGCTTTACCCAAATTTGAACCGTTTGGACACTGTATGACTATCCAGTGTTCTGTGGGTAGGCGACTTGCGATAATGGTACAATGCTCTGCAACTACTGTAGCCATTTTGTTATCGGTCGCTAAAGATAATATTTCTGCTAAAATTGTAGGTTTGAAATCGATTGATGTTCTTTCAACAGTGAAACCGTCTCCATCAATTAGTGCAGCTGAAAGTATGCACTCATGGTCAACTAGATCCCCGATAATCTTGTTTGACACATTTTATGCAAGCGGAGGCACTTGATGACTATTTGCATCATAGATTGCCTCTCATTACATACCCAATTCCAGCTCTGTAGTATCCTTCGAGGGTTTGAATTATCTCCATGCCTCTCTTTCTATAGAATTCAATTGCAAATTCATTATCTCCTCTGACTTCTAATTGAATTTCTTTGAACCCCTGCCCTCTAGCTGTGTCAATCAGATGATTCCATGCTTTAGCCCCCCAACCTTTTCCTTTGTAATCAGAGTCTATTGCAAAAGCAACAATCCTTACCCTCGTAGCATTAAATTTGTTTGCCCATAGCAATCCTCTGATCATTTTATTTTCATCAAGCAGGACAAGATTTCCGTCCCACTCAGGTATCGGTAAATGACGAACAGATTGATTGGAGTAAACTTCCCCTGTTTGATCAAGGAATAGTTGCCTTATGGTCTCAATACTAAATTCGTCTAGTGACTTTGGACTGACACCCAAACACCACTCGACTGGCATTGTAGTAAACCCGCCTATTCTTTCTTCTTGTATTGACTTCTTGACCCTCTGTGTGCGCCAAGATTTCCAAGTTTTCTCATACCAGCCTTCTTAGAACTGACTTTACGACTTTTCTTTGGAGTTGGTTCAGAGGAAATTCCAGAAAGTAATCCTGATATGTCTCCAAGAGTTATTGGTCCAGAATTATCTTGTTTCGAGGTTTTACCCCTTCCTGATTTCTTTCTATTTCCTCTTCTATCTGAGTTGCCATTTGATTTTTTGCGAAGCCACGCTTCCAGCCGTCCACTTTCTCTTCGTAGTTTGTGTAAATCACTTCTACGCTGTCTCAAAGCCTTCTGCAAATTTTGTACTCTTCTGTCATATGAGCGTGCTTCATTTTTGTTGATATCTTTATCCTTTAGAAGCGGCTCGTTTTCGATGACAAGTGACGTTGCTTCATCGTGTTGTGTTTCATACAATTTGAGTTTCTTGATTTCCTCTTTTTGCTGACCTACTAATTCAATGAATCTCTGATGTAATTCACTTGCCTCTCTTGCTTTGCCATGCATTGCTTGTAATTCTAAGAACCACGAAAACTGAATCTTTTCTCTTTCAAGAGAGGGTACTCGGTGAATGTCCACCTCTTCAGTGAGTCTTGTGTAAACTTTAGACAATTCATCTTCTATCATGTGAATAGGTAATATCACATCTTGGTTTATCTTGTCCCGAGCCTCTTTCACAGAATTGATTTGGTTATTCCTTTGCTTAAGCCCCGTAATAACTGCTTTGTGTTCCTTTCTTAGGTCTGCGGTTTCTTCTATTACTCCTCTCATGGCTTTTGCCATTCTGATTGCTGATTTTCTTTCACTCTCCAGTGCATCAACTCTAATTGTAAGAGCCTCCATTTCGCCCTTTACTTTTGTCAGCATGTTCTTGACATCATTATCTGATTTATTTCTGAGGTCATGGAATAGGTCCTCTGGTTGCAGGTTTTTCATCCTATCTGGATCAACTGTTTGACATATTTCCTTCCAGGTTGACCCTTTTCCAAACATCACTGCAGCCCTTAGTAATTCGTCACGAATTTTCAGTTCTCCAACAGCACGCACAACCCTACTAAGGTCATGATCAAGGTCAAATGGATCTTCTATTGCTAGGTGGTGTTCTCCCATTCTGGGTGGTTCATCTTTCTCGCTATTAACAACATCAAGGGCTGTTGGATCTTCATACATCCATCCTTTTTGATCTCGCGATATGTCCCCTCCATTTCTTATTGAAATAACACTATCTGACCATTTGTAAGTAGCAAGGTCTGTGAAGAATGATAAAGCTAATTCTTCGATTGTAGCATCACTCTTGCTTTCCAAGACTTCTGATTCATTTATTGTTAAATCGTATTCTTTTCCTTCAATTTCAAGAAGTGTTCTTGAATCTCCATGTTGGAGATTTGGTATGACTTGCTTCTTTTGTAAGTGACTAATTACTAGGATCGACCAAGCATAGGATGATAGCGTTCCATTTGGAGCGTCAGATATGTTTCTATGGTGAGCCCAATGCTTTATACAAAGCGTAAGTTGCATTACTCTTTCATCTAGTTTCGAGTATGTTTTCAGCAGATTGGTGTTATGAATTGCTAAGGAATTGTTGATCGAAATGTCTACAGGAACACCACTTCTGGGATCTGTGAATTTCACTATTGGTACTTTTGCTCTAGTTAGGACCTGAACCTCTTCCATACCCTGGCCTCTTAGCATTGATCCAATTTTCTTGACCACCTTTTTTTGGTCAGCGTCTGGAATCTGTAAACATAGGTCATAATCGCCTCCCTTGATCGATAAGCCACTCTCAGCGGACCCGAAAACGGATAACTTTGAATTTTTGAACTTCGATGCAATACTCTTCTCAAGATGGTTGAATAGTCCCTCTCTTCGCTTTATCTCGCCCTTATGAGTTGAATTGGAAGATACGGTATTTAGCAAAGGTTTGGAAAATCCAGCAAGGGTCGCAGAGTCGGGATTGTTAATCTCTAACTTACCTACCAAGTAGGCATGCAAATACTCAAACATCTTTGAATTGCTTTCGCTAAGCCCCGTAATCTCACAACGGGAAGTCATTCTTCTTCCTCCTTACTTGCTGTTTCTTG
>MDTC01142096.1_pt1 | contig 12288 bp, 4 predicted proteins | sample 811181 | NCBI WGS metagenome assembly MDTC01 (sample SAMN05326644, study PRJNA326480) | marine metagenome | isolation source: seawater | place: Pacific Ocean: North | collected 2011
ATGGGGCGAACCGACGACGAGGGGGAGAGCAATCCCGGTACCGCCCCGCTCCTCGGACGCGGGAAGGAGGACAGCTCGGCGTACGGCACGGAGTCGACGGATGACACGCGCTTCTACATGGGCGTGGAGAAGGAGACTTTGATCAACACGGGAGACGACGGTCTCAACGAGGATGAGGCGGCGCGACGACTCGAACTCTTCGGACCGAACCAGTTAAAGGTGAAGGAGGATAACATTTGGTTGAAGCTCGCGCTGGAGTTCGTGCAACCGATGCCGATGATGATCTGGGCAGCCATCCTCATTGAGTCCTTGGAGACGTACATCCACCAGTCGATGGACGGTCTCGTCGATGTGATCGTCCTCGTAGTCTTACAGTTATTAAACGTTCTCGTCGGGTTCATCGAGGAAATGAAAGCCGGCGACGCGATCGCGGCGCTGCGGGAGTCCTTGAAACCAGAGGCGACGGTGAAGCGAGAGGGTCGAGTGTACGTCATCAATGCCACCAAGCTTGTGCCGGGTGACGTTGTGGTGCTCGGCGCGGGAGGCGCGATCCCGGCCGATTGCACTATTAGAGAGGGGAAGCCCATTCAGGTCGATCAGTCCGCCCTCACAGGGGAATCGTTGCCGGTTGCGATGTTTCCGGGCGCTGAGGCGAAGATGGGCTCGACTGTGACACGAGGGGAAATTGAAGCGACCGTCACGGCCACGGGTAGTCAGACCTTTTTCGGGAAGACTGCGGATTTGGTGCAAGGTGTAGACGAGTTGGGACACTTCGAAAAGGTGCTCAGAGAGATTACATATATTCTTGTTGCCGTCGGTTTCTTTGTCTGCACACTAGTTTTCATTTATTTACTATCCATTGGGGTTGATTTCTGGGAAGTCTTAGCGTTCAACGTCGTGCTTCTGGTGGCCTCTATTCCCATCGCATTGCGAGTGGTATGCACCACCACGTTAGCCTTGGGATGTCACGAACTGGCGGCAGAAAAGGCTATTGTGGCTCGTTTGTCGTCGGTCGAAGAGTTGGCTGGCATGACCATTTTATGTTCAGACAAGACTGGAACCTTGACTTTGAACAAAATGGTTCTTCAAAAAGATTTGCCAATCTTCGTTCCTGGAATTTCTCGAGATGAGGTGCTCAAGCTCGCAGCTTTAGCTGCCAAGTGGTGGGAACCACCAAAGGATGCGCTCGACACGTTGGTGTTGAACGCCGTCAACATTGACGCTTTGAACGATTATGAACAGACAGATCACATGCCATTCGATCCATCCATCAAGCGTACGGAAAGCACAATCAAAGAAAAGAATGGAAATGTTTTCAAGGTAACTAAGGGGGCTCCGCACGTTGTGTTGGAATTGAGCTCGAACAAGTCGACCATAGGTAAAGAGGTGGAGCAACATGTGCTTGAATTGGCTCATCGTGGTATTCGTTCACTTGCCGTGGCGAGAACGAAAGACAACAGCAACGACTTTGAATTCATTGGTATCTTGACGTTCCTCGATCCTCCGCGCCCGGATACTAAGCATACTATTGACTGTGCCAAGGATTTCGGCGTCAGCGTAAAGATGATCACCGGTGATCATCGCGCCATTGCCGTTGAAACTTGTAAAACTCTTGGCATGGGGAATAATGTTCTCGGTACTGAGAAGTTACCGCTCATGAAAGCCGAAGAACTTGAAAAGGCTACTACATTGGGACGAGATTATGGAGAATTGTGTAGAAAGGCTGATGGGTTTGCGCAAGTTTTCCCAGAGCACAAATACCTCATTGTCGAAGCATTGAGACAGCAAGGTATGCTCGTTGGTATGACGGGAGATGGTGTGAATGATGCACCGGCGCTGAAGCGCGCAGATATTGGAATTGCGGTGCAGGGTGCGACGAGTGCAGCTCAAGCTGCCGCGGATATTGTCCTCACTGAGCCTGGTTTGTCGACAATTGTCACCGCAATTGTTACCAGCCGAAAGATTTTCCAAAGGATGAAAAACTTTGTGATCTATCGCGTGGCCTGCACGGAACAGTTATTGTTTTTCTTTTTCATCTCATGTGTGTTTTACCATCCTAGTCAGTACAATGATGCGTGGCCGCAGCACTTCGCCATTCCGGTTATCGCTCTTGTCACCATCACCATCTTGAACGACGGAACCATTATATCGGTGGCCTACGACAACGTTCATGCTTCAATGCAACCAGAGAAGTGGGATCTGAATATTCTCTACGTAGTTTCTTCTGCTGTCGGATTGACAGCCTTGGCATCCTCCGTCATCCTGCTTAGTTCTGTGCTGGCGTCCCATGATCCGACTGGAATTTGGGCCCAACTCAGGCTTCCAGAAATGTCGTATGGAGAAATCCAAACGCTCATTTACTTGAAAATTAGTCTGTCCGACTACTTTTCGGTATTTAATTCGCGAACCAAAGGTTGGTTTTGGTCTCGGGCGCCGAGCGTCGTCCTTGTCGGGGCATTCCTGATCGCGACGGGCGCTTCCACTCTCTTGGCCGTGTACTGGCCGTTCGGGAACGGAATGGTTGGGATTTCTTGGCAAATGTCTGGATGCTGCTGGCTGTATGTGATCGTTTGGGCGTTCATTCAAGATGCCGGGAAAGTATTGACGTATCAGTTACTTCAATACGCTGGCTGGGTCGAAAGCGTGGCTGTCATTGATGAGAAACAGTTGAAGAAACACGCGCAACAGTTGATGGATGTCGAAGTAGAAAACAACTAAAAGCCATACATGTCCATAGCTACGCTGTAATTCTAGACTAATGCGATTATCGTATAAAAATACATTTTATTCCACGCTCGCGTCTATCGGAAAGTCAAAGTCAAATTTTATTCCACGCTCGCATCCAAGGGAAAGTCAAATTCTTCATCCGGCCCGAGGACGATCATCTCGCCCTCAACGAGCACGTGACATCTGTAGTACGCGCACGCGGGCTGAACTATGGCAGCAGCGCTCATCGCTGCGGTTGCATCCGCACCTACGACGAAAAGTGCGTGATAAAATGCCGCCATAAATTCTCTTTGTTCACTTTGCACCCCGACAGGGCCATTGTCTCTGCAGGGCGCTATGACGCACTTTGCTCCAGCTTCGAGCCATGCCATCACGAGACTACGCGGCGGTGAACTTTGACACACGATTATCTTGCCGCACCATACTCCGAATAACTCACGACTTTTCGCCCCATCGAGATAATCGAGTGGTACAATTCTTTCGAATAAGTATGCAGTGGTGCGCTCACCGTTCGCATTCGCTTGTACGTGCTTACCAGAGAATGTATGTAACATGCCCTGCACTTCAATGTGCGCCTCTGTTTCGCAGTGCTCTCCAATAGAAGAATATTTACTGTCTGATTTTTCCATGAATAGTTCTGCGATTGAGCTTGGTTCAGCTATCGCATTCATATCTTTCTGCCAGGCGAGTATCAATCCGTCAGAATCGGCGTGGCAATTGAAGTGGATGACAGCAGCTTGAGATCCGCTCACGGCATCTTGCAGGCAGCTCGCTGCATTCTTCTCTTCGCTACCGCTACTTTCTGCACAATCAATACATTTGATTGGAATGGATCTCAATGTGCAAAAGCTCTCTATCGTAGATGTACATTGAGAGAGCTCTTCTTCATAGCGAGGTGCCTGCACGACGATCACACTTCGCGTTCCTCCGCCTATCTCAGTATCGAGCAGCTTGGCAGTCACTTCGTCTATTTCTTCAGAATCTCTCAACAAGTGGCAAACTTCATCAAATTTCTCAGTTTCACGACCGATGTAGTCTGTCGTCGCGTTGATCAGTCCTTGAAGCGCCCCAATGTCTGTCTCATCTACTTCTATCTTGCAGCGCAGATCCACTGGGTTGAATCTGAAATACTTTGCTCCTGGAATGAGCGGTAAAAGTGTTTCCAAACTTTCATGGACGCGTTCTGTATTGCACGCACTATCAAACAACACATCTTTAGCCAAAGCAACGAGAGAAATAGGCGGTTCACGTTCTTGAGGAGTGAAATGACCGCTTCCAAGAGACACAACGCACTCAATGTTCTTGTCAGGCCAAAGTCGCCTCGCTTCTTGGACACCCATCATGGCCGGATTGTTGCAAGTCATGGCCCCATCGACCCATCGCTCCGAATCGATTGCAAACGCGTCGACGTACAAGTAATATGGCGCAGCAGCTGATGCGCACACGCCTTGCCACAGTAAATGTTCACAGCTTCCAGGTTGAGAGTGTTCACTTGTGCTTGAGGCGGGAAATGCGTAGTTCCTGAACAAATACGGCATGGCTGGTGTTTGACTTGTTTGTGTGGAAACACAGCAAACTTTCGGCCCACCGAGGGAAGCTGTATCAATCCAAGTCGGATCTTCCTCTCCCAACTTGCACTCTTGTCTAACGAGCGTCTCGAAGGTAGAGGTGTCGTGCTTGCTGCTGTAGAGCGTCGTTGCCAAGAGTTGCTGCTTGCCCGTCGTGTAGATGGAACCCACACTACCGAGCCAAGAGTTGGCTCCAGCCGTTTCTTCTTCGTGTGTCGTTTGACTAAAGATCTTGCGACCTAATTTCAAGTAAATTTCATCGCAGTACTTTAACGAGTGCTTTTTAATGCACGCAGCAGTGGCCTGGTGATGCGACAAGACAACGGTCAATAAATTATTTTATTATCTCGACGGGGGTACAATTATTTATGAACTCGCGTTGCAGTCGACATTACGTACCAATACGGCGCCAGTAGATGTACCGCAGACCAAGTCAAAAGACTCGTGAATGGGGCGCCCAGTTCCAGCCTGTGTATGTGCAAAGATGAAAAATATTAATTGGAGCCCGAAATAAATAAATGTAAATAATTCTCACCTCAATTCTCTCTAGCAACTTGAGCGTCGCACGACCTCGAATGCCACCACCATCTAGCGCCAAAATACGAATACCTCGTCCGGTGATCGACGGTCTACCAGTTGCCTGCCTGACGAGTTCGTTTTCACCTAAGATGGCCAACACACGTATAGACTCTTTTTTCGCTGCAGCGCTCGCGGCTTTTAATTCTGGTCTGAGCGCAAACAAGACTAATATCGAGTGTAAACTCTGTAATTTGAGCATAGCACGTCGATTGGCTTGTTCGAATGCAAGTTTGCCTAGAATTCTAAGCGATAACAGACGCATATGCTCGTCAACCGCCTACAATTAATTAATTAATTAGTTACGTGAACATCACCAACACAAGTGATCAATCAACGCACCGCCACAAAAGCTGTCAATCGCTCGATGAGTTCATCTGAATAGCACGACTATGATCGCAACGTTTTAGTACATTCAACATCTCTGTGTAACCAGAAATAACTTACCCTTGCCACATCATGCGATGATCCGACGAGACCGTTCAAAATAATCAAACCACATCTATTTCGATGCTCGTTCGTGTCCTGTGATGACAAAAATTAATGAAATAATTTTTCAAGTTACGGCCAGATCGAAAATCACGCGAGCGAGTTCGCAATGAATTAATTGAAAAACGCACCTGAATTAATTTCATCACTGTATTTTCCACTTGAAGTTCCAGCAGCGTCCGCGACAAGCTCGCGACACCACATATGTGTCCCAACGTCTGGGCGGCTTCTCGCATCAATGAATTATTCGACGAGTAGACAATATTTATGAGATGGTTCAGTGCCCCTGTTCAAAGTGAACAACACGCGTGTCAGTCTGTTTGCCAGCGAGCGCTCGTGGCGGGCGGGGCAGGGCGCACCCTCTGTATTTACTATTGCTTCGCAATTTTCGCGACTCTTCGACGCGATCGCCTTCACGGCTGCCACCAATAAGGAGTTTTGACATTCACTACTCCGGAAAATCAAGTTGAGAAAGGCGGTGTAGGCTTTGTCCTTCTGAGCCTTTCCACCGACGATGCTGGAGAAGTACGACGAGCCAGTCTCTTGCACCTCGACGTCGACGTCCCCGGTGACTTCATCCTTCCATACTTTCACGTTCGCAAGGGATAAACAGCGCTGGTTTCCACTCTTATTCAGCCGCGGGAGCGTTTCGATCGGATTTTCGAGCAAGCATAAAGCGCGAAGCTTGGACAAATCCTTCAACTTGACGTGCAATTTGTTGAGACGGTTGAATTCGAGCGAGAGGACTTCCAAATCTAAATCCTCCACCAAGTCGATCGGAAGCGCCGTGAGTGCGTTATCATTCACGTGTAACTCTTTCAAAAGCGTGAACGAGTTCAAATTGGGCAGAGTCGTCAGTCTGTTCCTGTCCAACCGAAGAACCTCGAGGTGAGGGAAGTTGGCGAACACGCCTTTTGGTAACGTTTCCAGCGCGTTGTTGGACGCATCCAACGAACGAATGGAGTTCCATCGATCTCTCAACCCAGAAACGACGGCAAATAAACCGTCGTGCACCGACAAACGACGCAAGCATCCGAGCTGACATTGTTTCAGTACCTTTGCCAAACCCGCGTGGGACGCGCTCGTCGTCATCTTTCCGCTCAAACTGACTTTCAACGCCACCGGCTTGGGCTGGAACTTCTCCACGCTCAGCTGCACCGCCACACTCGACGCCGAACAAAGCGTTCGCACCACCACGTAGTCGTATCCGGTCTCATACGGGAGATCTTGTCGCTGTTTCATCAACGCATCGATCACCTCCTCGGGATCCTCCTTCGAGTCGAACGTCACCTTTGTCGCGCGCTCCTCGACGCTCTCCGCCTCCATCGTCGCGTGCGCCTCGTACGTGAGCTCCATCTCGTACGTCTCCGCGCTCGGTCCCATGGTGAAGGAGGAAAACATCGCGCCTCCTCCTCGCTCGCGGCCCAGAGTCCGTCCCCAGAGCTCCAACGACCACACTCGCGCTCTGAGGACTCGCGAGCGTTGGACCGCCAGACCGCGCGGACGTTCGTTCGGACTGTTGGAAGAAGGACTGTCGCGGCGCGCGAGAGGGTGCTCGACGACGTTGAGCGACGTTTAGGACGACGACGACGACGGGAGATCGCGACGACGATCGCGAAGGGACGCCCACCGTCATGACGAAGACGAGGACGAGTCGCGCGCGCGGGTGAGCGAAAGGAAGATGACGATGAAAGCCGCGGGGAGCGCGCATCGAAACCAACCGACGGCTCGACGAATGTTGGACGCGAGCGAGGGCGCGATGATGCGAGAGCGCGAGGGATTGCGAGCGGTGAGAGCGTGCGCGGAGGCGTTGAGGCGATGGGAGCCGAAAGTGGAGACGTCGTCCTTCATCGAAGCGGGCGAAGGCGGAGAGATGAGCGCAGAGATGCTCGCAGAGGGGGAGAAGTTTGCGAACGCGACCGACGTCCTCGGACGGCGACCGAGGGCGGCAGCGGTGCTGGGAGCGATGCTGAAGAACCTCGATGAGTTATCGGACGCGTTGGTTCCCTCCACATTCTTCAAGGAGTTCGCCGCTGGCATGGAGACCAAACACTACGAGTCAAAACTGTACGTTCTTCGAGTGCTTCTCGAACGCGTGCCACCGTCGAGGATGGACGTGTTGAAATCACTCCTCGGACTTTTGCATGAAGTACTCTTTGAATCGATCATCAGTAGACGTAAGACCGCCGTTTCAGTGGAAGAAGACGAACCACCGCTGGAACTGGCCGGGATGTTTGCTCGGCGCCTGTTTAGAGCGCGGCGAGAAGAGTCAGAGCACGACGACGTCTCGGTGCAATTGGTGAGCATATTCGTGCGAGAGTATCGCTATCTCATTTTACGCGAGAAACACATAGAGTTTCGACCCAAAATTACGCAGCTGACTTTCGAGCGGCTGCCTTTGGATGACAAGAGTGATGAAGAGACGACATCGTTTTGCAAGTCGAGAAGGTTGCATGCGACGGAGCAAACATTCACTCGATCTATATCTCATTTCAACCCGACGGACATATTGCGTAGCATAGCGGCGTCGAAGACAGAACGCAGTCCACGGGCGCGAGTATTGATGAATGAATCTAATTTCCCTCCGTGGCTTCAAGAACATAGCACTGATTTCTGGCAACCATCGGTGTTTCCGCCGGTGTTTCACTGGGACACGACTGAGAGGGATGACGTCGAGACAGAGTCTGTCAGAAGGAAAAAGCTGCGAAAGCGCGTTAAAAATAGAAGACGAAAAGCTGAAATCACTTCTTTACACGAAGAATCCTCTGGAACGTCTGGGGCGTCTTCGGACGAGTACGAAGACGCAGTGCTGGACGAAGCTCTGCTGCAAGCGTCCGAAGCTCAAGTTGACGATTCCGATCAAGAAGAAGTGCCGATAGTCATCAAAAGGAGTTCGACGACGAAATCAAAAAAGAAGAAATCGAATCAAGTCGAATATAGGAGAGAGACGCTGCCCGGCAATGTTCCTGGTGTCTTGGCCTCTGCGGTGCAGTCAGCGACTGCTCAACTTAATGACGCCATTCCTGTCATACACGCCGCGTTCAAGTCAGGAGGAAAACAAACTGGTGTACAAGGACGCGTTCATCTTCGATCGCGCACGTCATCGACGAGCGATTTGCAAACTGTGGATGAAAAGTCTTCGGGTGCTACCGATATTCCGCTAGCGACGGGTGAAGAGTTGATTGGGCCTGTGAGCGATGATGAAGTGGATGAAGACGACGAGTCTAACGAAGTAGACCGTGGTGTTGCATACAATGATGAACCAGATAGTTCTGCTCCGGGCACAAGCGGTGGGGAAGTTCCTCCGATAATCTCAGTTGGCGAAGAGGTGAACAACACAAGTGGCGTGCGGGATGGCCCGCCCCCGGTCACTGTCAGTTTACCAGTTGCAACACCAGTCACGGTGCCACGAGTAAATCTCACACGTCAACAAGAAGCTTATTTACTATCACTCTACAACGATGGAGCTTTGAGAGCTGCGCTGAAGCATGTTGTGAAGATCACCGGTAAATCTGGTGAACGCGATGTTGCGCCAGATGAGTCCGACATGAAGGATGCGGAAATTGAAGCATTACTCAAATTTGCAAAACTCGCGAAGAGTAAGAATTTCTCTCAGATTCAAGGTTTCGAACAGGCGTCGTCGCGTAATAATTTCACTCAAGAAATTCTTCAATTGATGAAAGAAATAGAGATAGAAGAAGACGAGGCACCGAAGACGATGCTGAAAATGGATAGCAGGCTCGCGAAGGCTATGTTGGGGGAGAATAGTCCCGTCAGCAACTTTGCTGCACACATGGATACGCTCGAAAAGTCAAACATAGAGGAGAAAGAAGAAGACAATTCTCGCGAAAAGGTGGAACAAATCAAGGCCAATCTGAACCTTGAACATATACAGAAGGCATCAGCGCCACCGGCACCACCGGCACCACCGGCACCTCCGGCACCTCCGGCACCACGACCACCGCCACCTCCAGCGCCTCCAGCGCCTCCAGCGCCTCCAGCACCACCGGCACCACCAGCCCCGCCTGCACCAAAGCCACCAAAATCGCCAGCTGGTCCACCTCCACCACCACCACCGCCACCTCCAAAAGGAAAACTTTCGGCTCCCCCTCCCCCTCCTCCGCCTCCTCCGGGCTTCAAATCGTCAGTTTCGAAATCGGACGCGCCTGCACCGCCTGTTCCTCCAGCTCCCCCAGGATTGAAGGTAGTGACTGGGGCTGCCCCTCCGCCTCCGCCTCCGCCTCCCCCGGCTCCTCCGGGTTTCAAATCCTCAGCCGTTGGCGTCCCTCCTCCGCCTCCTCCGCCTCCTCCAGGATTCAAAAGCGGCGGTGCTATACCTCCACCACCTCCTGCACCACCAGTTTTGGGGATCTCAGCGGTCGCACAAGCACATGCGTGGGCAAAGAAAGCTCGCAAAAAAGTGAAAATGCTCCACTGGGAGAAACTACAAGGCGCCGTGGATGGAACTGTGTGGGAGAGCGCAAACAAAGATGAGCTATCGCTGAACCTGGAAAGTCTAGATGAAATGTTTGCTATAGAGGAGGCTAAAGCTAAGGCTCGGGCGGCGAAGAAGAAGGAAAAGAGTGTCACTTTGATTGAGCAAAAGCGCTCACTGAACATCAGCATTCAGCTCGCCGGTTTGCGTATGCCATTTGATCGTATCAAGGATGCACTGATCGCAATGGATGACGAAGTATTGAAGACGGAACAACTCGAAGTGATCTCCACGACTGTACCAACGTCGAAAGAGATCAAGCTCATCGTCGATTATAAAGGAGCAAAGGAGGAGCTCGCCACTGTGGAGCAATACTTCATGCACATTATGCAGATTCCTCGTCTTGAAGGTCGAGTGAACTCGCTTTTGTACAAGTCTTCAGCATTAGAGACGCTGCAGAAAGTAACTAGTGATTACAATTTGCTGTCTGAAGCGTCGCGTTGCCTTCGAGAAAGTACCATATTTGTGAAGGTTCTCAAGGGAGTTTTGGTCGTCGGCAATCACTTGAATACCGGCTCGTATCGCGGCTCGGCGTCTGGTTTTAGATTGGATATGCTTTTACGACTGAAAGATTTCAAAGCAATCGATCGAAAAACGTCTCTTTTACACTTTGTGTACAAGGAACTCGTCAAGACAGAGCCTGAAATCGGCAATCTTTCTTCAACTCTCGAAATTGTCAAAAGAGCCGCGAAACTTTCTGTCGAGACTACATCTGCTACGTTGGGTAAATTACAGGATGGTTTGAAGGTCGTCAAGGATGAACTACTTCACGCTGGTGGTATTCTTGGCGAAGAAGTTCACAAAGCCTTTTATGAAAAGATGTTGCCTTTTGCGGAGGACATGGATGAGAAATTGAAAGAAGCGTCCGAACTATCTTCAGCTGCGATCGAGTCAACAAAACAAGTGACTGAATTCTACGGTGAACCGTTCAAGCCAGATAATCCAATTCACATCCTTCGCGTTGTGAGCGACTTTTTGGACATATTCGACAAAGTTCGTGACTCCATCAAACTTGAAGCCTCTGCAAAGTCCTTAAAGGCGCGCCTTGATGCGGCATCGAAGGAGCAGAAAGCCATCAAGGAAAAATTGAGTCCGAAGCAACCAAAGAACCCAGTGCGAATGTTTGATACCGTGGACGCTATGCACGCAGAGCTCATCAGTAAAACCAAAAAGCTTTCACCGGTTCGTTCGCCCGGGAAGGAGCAGAGATCTCCAGTAAAGGATCCTCTCGATTTGTCTCCGCGGACGCGATTCTTGGCACAGAGACAAATGACCCAAAGGGATCTCTCGAGCGACTTCAACGAAGAAAAAGCAGACTTAGATGAATCATAGATTTGTAGAACGTATGCGTAGCAAAAATTAAAAAGGCGTGTCTATTCGTCCATGTCTGCGATTTCCAGAGCAAAATCATCGCGGAACACAGAGCTGGCATTCTTGTCCATCGCCAGCTCTGCGAATGACTTACCGAATTGCTTCATGTAAACTTCCTCCTCATCTTGCGTCAAGCATTCTACATCTTCCTTCGCCGTCGCGACGCACATAAGTGCGTATCCTTGATCCCGAAGTTCCTTCGAGAGTCCCAGAGATTCTGGTTGTTCCACGGAGCCCTTGCTCATTTTCACCGCGCACTTTGTGCACCCGCCCATGCGACACGCGTTCGGAAGTACCCACCCTTGCTGCTCGGCTTCGAAGAGAATGTATCTCCCCTCCGGTACGTTCAATTCGAGCACCTCTCCGGACTCGTGATCCGTCACTTTAACGTTACGAATCGGCGCGTCGACGTCCACCGTCTTCATTCCCGCCCAGGCATAGTTTTCAATATTCACGAGCGTGTCCGCATCTTCGCACGCTCCCGCCTTGCGAGAGGCGACATTGAAATCATCCTCGAGCCATAAATCGACCGTACCATCTTTCTTCACGTATCTTTCGCGCCATTCCGACGTGTTCGTGTTCGCGATGCTCTTTGGTTTCTCGTACGCCTCCGTCGCGGCGCCCTCTCCCTCCATCGCTCTCGATTTCACCTCACCCTCCTGAAGCGTCATCCCGATCGGTCCGAGCGACACGCCCACTTTCTCCGCCATCTTTTCCACGGTCGTGAACAGTCCCGGTCCCTTCTCCGTCGTCGTCTCCTCCTTCGTGCCCTCGGCCCGCGCGAGCACGCGCCTCCCTCGCGCCGCGTTCGTCCTTCTCGTCGTCGTCGCTCGATCCGCGCCTCGTCGTGCCACCACCGACGCCCCCGTCGTCATCGTCGTCATTTCCTCTTCGTCGTCGTCGCTCGCCCTCTCTCTCGCGCACGTCCGCCTTTCTCGCACGTCGCCCGAGCGCAGCGTTATCCGTCGAAACGAGCGAAGCGAACGGGAGCGGAGTGAGTACGCCAGGGTCTGGGACTCATTGTGAGATAATAGGACACACGGAAAATACATAAGAAGAATG
>MDTC01268898.1_pt1 | contig 12286 bp, 20 predicted proteins | sample 811181 | NCBI WGS metagenome assembly MDTC01 (sample SAMN05326644, study PRJNA326480) | marine metagenome | isolation source: seawater | place: Pacific Ocean: North | collected 2011
ATTGTTGTAAAATTACTAAAATGGGGTGAGATTTTAAATTTTTCAGATAAATTTAGCAAAAACACGCTCATTTCCGCCCAGTTATGGTGTCAAACAGTATTATCTACCGAGTCTGTTTGAGACCATATATGCAGTCAGGTTTTCACCCGAAAAAAACTTTTTTGAGACGATAATTATGGTAATAGAAAAGTATTTTATTTTTTTCACATTTCGCACCAAATTAGCTAATAAATATCTCAAATTATTTTTTTTTAACTAAAAATTTTATATTTTAATTTTGTATTGTACATTTCTATTTACATTTCTATTTTACAAACTTTTGTACTTTACATTTGTAATTACATTTGTAATTTACAACCCGCCCGAAATCTCTCCAAATTTTCGCCTTTTTAATAAAGCTAACCCCACCAAAGGTTTCAAACCTTTACTTTATTACCAACTATTTTACTTTTCAAAAATTTAGTTAGTACATTTCATTCTCATATTAATCTCTCCAAATCCAATCCTATTCTTTTTTATTTTATAAACTACCTCCCACAAAGGTCCAACAAAGGTTGAAACCTATGTTCCATTTGAAATTATTTCCTTTTATTAAACATAGCTGGAGAGATTTATATCAACGCAATAAATTATCCATTAAGCCTTTTAATTTTATCTTTCCTGTCAATAACTTGTATATTATATATACTATAAAAATTACTAAACATAACATAAAGAAAAAACTTATTAATCTCGATACATTACAAAATATGCTATCGTCCTCATCACCGCACACATTCACCGTCCTCGGCATTAACGAAGATATTATTAATCCTAAATTACTTATTCCGCCGCCTCCTATCACACCCGATAAAGATCCTCCGGAACCACCTCTCTTTGACATTATATATTTGATTAGAAATTATTTTATATCACTTTTTACGGATTCATACGTGTAATCGACATCTATAAATAATATATCCAATTTTCATTATTTATACAAAACAACTTATTAATTATATAATACTATATACACATTCAAAGTAAACGCCAGTGATAACCATGCTAAATATGGCACTAATAATAACCCCGCTGCCCTACTTATCTTTATAAATCTTATATACGTCAAATAGCTAAATAAAAATGTTAATACCAAATCTAATAATGCCAATTTTGGCATCCTATATTCAAAAAATATCGGTGTCCACATTAAATTAAACGCCAACTGAATAAAAAAATATACCAGTTCATCACAATATGGATAACATTTCTTATTCGTCCACACTAATAACAAAGATATACCCATTAACATATACAATATCGGCCATACTACTCCAAATACCCAACTCGGAGGATTCCATGGAGCTCTATTTAACGTATTATACCATTCATTCATATATATATATATATATATTAACACGACTTTTCTTTAAAGTAACTTTCGTTTTTTTATTTGATTCAATACGTTATACCTTTTATCCGCATATTCATCATCTTGCACTATAATGGTTTTAATACCTTTTAAATACGCCTTTACTAACAACTTATTGAAGTTTGCTTCTTTAGTCGAATCACGCCATCCTTTTATCTTATGGTACTTTATTGTCATAACCATTTTTTTATTTTTATGTCCTCGCTTTTTTGTTTTCTCTTTACGTTTCCTTTTCCTTTTACCACCTTTTTTTTTTCTAGTACCATGTGGCAATAAATTAAAATCTTTTAAATATTCAGCTAAAATAGTTTCTCCTTTACCTGTTTGATGATTAGTAAATTTATCTCCAGTTTTGTGTATAGCATGAATTATATCAAAGTTTTCACTCTTTTTATTGCTCATATATATATACCACATCATTAATATTTCACACAATATATTCCTTCAAAATCTCCTGAATCTCTCCAGCATCCGATAACCTATCCGATGCCATCATCAACCTTTCAAACATACCACCGTACTTCTCTAGACGTTCCTCCGCCTTTCCAAGAGCCAACACTAATTTATCACGCATCTCTATTGTGTTACGCAATTTTACTATATCTTCTAATCTTAAACTTTCCTTCTCCATCACTTTATTACTCATATATCACCTACTTACCTCTATTTCAATTTTAATTATTTATATAAAAAAAAAAATTGAAATTAAAATACTTTCCCATTCGGTTCTAAACAAACTCCCTCCATAATCATGGCTAACTTTGAACCAGAACCCATACACGTATCTTTTGATTTTTCAACCCGCGAAATCACCGTATCCGCATTCAAACTCGGTGAAACTAATAGGAGTTTCGTTAAAAAAACTATCCCTCAAAACCTAGAAACCTCCATCGAATACGTAGAAATCCCTTTAAACCCACTCATCAACAACACCTTACCACCCAATTCTAAATGGGTCTTCTCCTGGAAAAAACTTAACAACAGCGAAGAATTTTTAACACTTGAACAATACATACCCTTTCCCTTAATACCCTTCACTACCTATCAACCAAATAAACACTCCTCTTGGAGCACCCTTCAATCCTCCGCCTATAAAAAACGAACCAATACCGTCAACACACATTATAACAAATTATTCCGGAACAACTATCACCTTACCATGTACGTTAAAAATTCACCCGCTAATAACTCCTGGAACACTAATTCGTCTTAGGAACCTTGCGCTTCCCATAACCATGCTTACGACGAGACCGCTTCGCCAACTTCAACGCACGAGAATCATTACGGCAACCCTCCTCCAGTATCTTATAATCCACCGCCGCTGCCTTCCCTCCCGTTATAGAACTCGCCAATCGCGCTATACCCCATGACGAACCCGACTGATTGGGACGAGACCCAGAACTATAATAAGCACCCATTCCCTTCTTTATTATCTTTCTTAAACATTTTTTTGTACAACCCGTCCTCTTTTCTAACTCCTTATTCACCTTTAACGTCTTTACCTTATACATCCTTTTTGCCTTCTTTACATGCGGAGACTCCACACTCTTGAAACTTTTCACCTTTGGACGATCCACATACTTTCCCTTCTTATAACCCTTTCTAGCACTTAATAACTTCTTCTTCTGCTTCTTCCTATCCTTTCTCGACATACTCTTCGGTAAATACTTTAAAGGAAACATCTTTAATCTCTGGAGAGATTTAATTTATTTCCTAAAAATTGAACTTATTTTATTTTCTTTCCCTTTACTAAAAACATGTCCTCCCGCATGGTAAACCTTAAAATACAATTCGACCAAAATAACAATTGCTATGTATCCAATAACAACCATATTTTACTTTACCCATACATTTACTCCTTCTACACTTACTTTCTTACCAAACTTAAAACTATAAATTTATTTATCAAACCCTAACTCAACTCCTTTATACCACTGGAATAAATGTAATTAGACCTGAAGATACAAATAATGACTTGCCACAAATATCTAGTAATAAATTTTTTTTTAAATTATATTATTAGTATATAATTTTTTCTTCCATTTATATACTAATGTATTCACCTATCAAAGTTAAACACTTCAAAAAATCACAAATTAATGATGTCCCTATCACCAAAGAATTTATCCGAGAAATTTTGAGCCAAACCGCCGAAGAATGCCCTTTCTCTACCTTCCCCTATGTATTTGACCTTAATTCTACAGAAGCAAACAAACGACACCACACCGGAAACTGTGTCACCTTATCTATGTACCTTAAAGACAAACTTAAAAAACACAACATCAAATCTATTCTTATACCCGCTTCCATTCCTAAAATATATTCACACCCAGATTACCTAAATATTAGCCATGTTGCAGTTGCAATACTACTTAACCTAGATGACGCATTCATATGCGACCCCGCATTCTACTTCATGGAACCCATGGAAATTTCTGCCAAATCTAATCTCTCCAGCGAAATTCTATCTAAAGACATCTACAACGATTTACCTGAAACATTTATCTATAACCTTGAATACCAACCAGAAGATGACGTACTTAATGACTTTCAAACCATACCCGGACCCTCCTTCCACGTTAAAACACGCAAACAAAATGACCTAGATGACGTCTGGAACTACTATCTTATGGAAATCACTAACCCAGATAAAGCCATTAGCTCATTCTTTATGTCCGTAAAACAATACCCATTTATCACTTGCATGAATAAAAACTTTGAAATGACTTTATACATCAAATTCTTAGACAATAACACACTCTCCATTAAACACGGTAAAGAACTCCTCTTCCAAGGAAACCCCACCGATATACCAGACCCCATTATTGAAATCATCCAACCATGCATGCAAAAACATTTCGGTAATTCCTATGAAAAGTTTTTTAATTTACCAGACCACGTTGGTTCAAAAATATACAAAATTAAAGATTCTCCTAAAGTTAAAAAATCCACGAAAACTAAAAAATTATCTAAGATACCACTTCGTCCGATACCGTAATCACCGTATTTGTCGCCGCTAAACGCTTCCTACACGAATTCTTGTGCGTCACTAACGCACGATGATTCTTTGCCGTATAATTATTACATATATCACACTTAAACTCCAACTGCTCCACATTAGTAAACTTACTATTCAACAAACTTGTCAAACTTGGCATCTCTATATCCTCCACCTGCTTCATCATCTCCCTATTAAACTTCTTTATAGACTCCAATATCTGCTTCTTTTGACCTATAAAACATAAATATTCCTTATTTATCTCCGACATTAACTCTAAAGAAACTGACGACTCTTGCGTCTCATTCAACTTTTTTAATTGCGGCACCAAATGATCTATTATCTGTACCGCTATACGGATCTTTGCATCATCATAATTCACATTATGCACATATACTATTATAAAACCCATGTGAAGATCTATATGATAATCCTTCTTATTCTGAATACCACTACGCTGAGATAATATTATACCATGCGTCTTCTTATTCTCTATATCACGAATCAACTTCTTTATCTCCACATCCGGTACATTCGTCCTGTAATCCTTATTCTCAAATAATATATTATCCTTCCCATCACGCTCCAGTAAATAATCACACGATTGAGCCTCTCCCGTATTGTTCGATATCTTGCCATTTGGATACAACTCATTTAACAATATCTCCAACCGTATCTCACTCTCCTTTCCCTTCAACGTTGAATTCTTCTGCTTCTCCAAATATTCACTAAACATACTTTGAACCGATGATATACCACAACCCTGCTCAACCATCTTCTCCATTATAGTTCCATTCGTCTTTGCCATAATTCCTTGCATAGAATCACTTAGTCTTAACTGCATCTTTTCATACCTTATATCCAACTCTCGAGAGATTTTATCAAAATCATTTGAACCCTTTATCATATCACATATCTTCCTTGACTCCAACTCAAACACCTTCTTTTGATTATCCAACTCCCGAATCAACCCCTCATTCCCCTTTGGAATCTCATTTAACGCATCCTTAAATAAATTTCCACTTGCCAACACTATTCCCTCCTTTATCTTATCCACCGACTCCACCTCCTTACGCTCAAATAAATTACGCATCTCCGATATATACAACTCCTTGTTCTTCTCTATCAACGTATTCACATACCCATAACTCGTATTCAAACCATCCAACTTTCCTATAATACTCTCCAACATACCCTTCATACCCACCTCCGACAATTTTGAACTCGTTGAATCCAATACATAACCAATTATATCCACAAACAAATCATTCATCCTATTAAAATCCAAATGCTTATTCTCATCATAAAATTTTATCGATTTTTCACTAGTTAATGAATACATTATACTATTATTTCCTCTTCTTTTATATTATTTTGTAAATTACATTATCAATTATAAATGTAATTTGCAATTATTTAAACATCAAGTCCTACGAACAAGGTAGCATATAATAAATCACTTAGTAAAGCAAATACTATCGCATGTACTAGTAATCCTAGCATAGTTGGGCATCCATTCGATTCCGCCAACTTTAAACCTACTTGACGAGCTAGACCATCGGTTAGTTTGTAAGTCATAGGAGCAGCTATTGCTAAAAATACTAGCATAGATACAATACTATGCTTTATATGTTCAGGCAATCCTAAAGTTTGCATTATACTATTTCGTTAGAAAAAATTATTATTAATTTATTTATATATTAAATGATCCCTAAAATTATCCATCAAGTTTATGTTAAACAAAAACCTGACTCCGTTTTCCCAAAAGAATACGAACGATGCCAAAAAACCGTATGGGAACACCATCCTGATTTTCAATATAAACTATACGATGAAAATGACATGGAAAATGTCATCAAAAAACACTGCCCCGAATATTTAGAGGTCTGGAATAATTTACCGCGAATGATCATGAAAATAGACATGTTTAGAATTATGCTTATGTATGTCTTTGGTGGAATATGGGCCGATTTTGATTATTTTTTCTTTAAACCTTTTGACCTACTAGACCATAAAATCGTTCTTACATGCAACAAAGAAAATGAACAAGGAGAACCCATATCCGTTGCCAACGCTCTTATGGCATCACAACCAAACCAACCCTTCTGGAAAAAACTACTAGACAACTTCTTTGCACAAAATAGAACCATCCGATATCAATCCGAATGGGACGTCATACGCGAAACCGGACCACAATTTCTAAGCAAAACATGGAAAGAATACCTCCCTAAAGAAGATATTTATGTAGCCGAACGAAAATTATTCCATCCCCCATCCCTTAACTCCACCTATAACTATAAATATATAGAAGAATTAAGAACCTCCGGCATCTATGGTATTCATTTTTGTACGTCTCTTTGGTTTCATGGTAAAAATTACCTTTAAGTAATTTAATATATAAATAAATCCTACCTATATATATATTAAATATGAAACATTTCGAACAAAACATTTTTCAATACAACGTCAACTCTCCAGACCTTGTCATAGGTTCCTACAACTATAAAAACCCTAAACTTACCGTAAATAGAGGTTGTGGCTTAAAACTATTTATAGATACATTAAGAAAAGTTAATAAAACATGTTGTATTATTATAGTATGTAATATTCAGAATAGAAGCGAAGAAATAGAATTATATCTTAAGAATAATAATGCTAATATTCTTTATAACGATTTTAAAGAACTACATCGTTGCGGTGATAAATTTATTATTATGAAAGATATCTTCCTCAAATATAATCAATATAAAAATATACTTATATCTGATATCGCTGATGTCATGTTTCAAGCGGATCCTTTCATTATAAAACACAACAATACCTTATACTGTGCTTGCGAACCTCTTAAAATAGGCGATGCCAACCAAAATAACAACCAAGAATGTTTCCCATCCAAAATTAATACCGGATGGATTAAAAACTATTATAGCATAAAAAAAATACCTTTTCCAAAAGAACTATACTTTAAAAAAAATATATTTTGTGCTGGAACTATATTTGGAGATTACAATAGTATCATAGAATATATTACCTGGTTCTGCAATATAAATAAAGGTAAAACTAGAATTAATGACCAAGGATTATACAACGTATATTGCAGAGAATTTCCAGATAAATGTTATGAACTTGACCAAAATTATGGACTTATACTAACTACTGGAGCAGTGCTAATGTACGATAAAAATGTTAAATTAAATAAACTCGGCCTCGTTATAAACGAAAACAACACCGTTTATCCCATATTACACCAAATTAACCGATGGGGAGAAGAATCCGTTCAAAAACTTAAAAATATTGTACTTAAAACCCCTTTAAACTAATAGCCTTGAAATATATGTCTAAATGATACTCAAGCGTCTCTATATCTTCTTCTATTTTAGCTAAATCTGAACCAATACATAAGGTTCCATGCTGCTTCAACCCTACTGTTGTATTTCGACTACAAAGATGATTTAAACACGCAGTAGCTAGCGTATTCGAACCAGCCTCAAATAATGGTACATTCCTCCCTATTATTCCTACATTCAACTCCGGAAACACCTTATTAATATTATTTAACTCGTTATTTACAGGATTTATTCCCATAAATGCTATTGCATTCGGTGGATGCGCATGCACAACATAAAGATCTTTTACATAATTTTGACTTTTTTTATGCAAAAAATAATGCATCTTTAACTCCCTAGATGGTCTATGCATACTATTTTTATCATACCATGTTGCATTATCGTTAAAATTCACCTTTATTATTTCGTCACTTTTTAACTCATCCTTTCTAACCGAACCCGCGGTTATATAAAAAAAATCCTTATTCCTTGGCTTAAAACTTATATTACCATCCCGTGCTGCAATATAACCTTTATCATACAACCTACGCATAGCATTTATTATCCCCGCTTTATCAGCCATATAATCTATATTTGGATTATTTAATATAACTATTTCACGAATTATTCTTAAACTATCATTACCACTAAACACATACATGCAAAAACAATCACTAAAACAAAACATAATATCTTTGTGGCATGTTGTTCAACACATCCACCACTACGCATATTTAATTTACTTTATTTCATTTCATTTATATTCAATTCAATTTTAAATTAAATATAAAAGTAAAACATAATAATAAATAATATATGAATCTTTTCCATTATTATAAAGATAATATCTTTGCTTACAAAGACATATATAGACATATCACCTATGTAGGCGCCATCTCTTTCTCTACAGCTATCGGCATCCTATGCTTATTCCTTAAAAATCCTAACTCCCTTATCGGTAAAACTATATTCAATCTTGCATTATTAAAAAGCTTTTTCCTCTACGATTCTACTATTGAAGTTTATATACACCACGGCGTTATGCTGTTGTTTTTATATCTAAATAACCCATATGTAAACTCTTTTAATTTAGATATGCCAGAAACGATTTATTATGTTAAATTAGGATACGGTCTATACTCAAGCAGCGTATTTAGCAATTTACAAATGTATCTACCTAGATCTAAATATAAACCTGTTTTTAAATATCTTAATTATGCCTCTTTTATCATATATAGATATAATTTCAATAAAGCCGTATGGAATTATAATACTATTTTAATGCTGAGATCATACTATAACAATAATAATACTAAAGTATATGTTTCTTATAGCGTTATGTTTATCATAAGTCTAATAAATGTTTATTGGACTTTTATTATCATTAGAAATACGATTAAAAAATTAAAATTGAAAAGATGAATAAAATAAAAATAATGTCAATAAATGAGCCGATTGACACTATTACCCGATGAGCTATATAAACACGTGTATTCTTTTGTTTATCAACCCAAATGTAGTATAAACGAATTCACGAATAAACATAATATAAAATGCAGCGTATGTGGAAAAATTCCTGATAATACGGACCTCCTTTTTCACATTTGTACTTTATGTCCGCCTTACATAGCCTACACAAACGATAAAAATGTAGTATGCGATAATAAGAAAATATGCATATTCTGTATGTCCGCGTAATTTACTTTAATGACTCCTCGATTTCTTTTACCGTTAAGGTACATTTTGAACCTAATTGGTGCAAAATGTTCTCTATATCACTTTCTGTATGCTCCATACTTAATTGTTCCACTAAACTCGTGTAATGCTGCTGCTGAACCGGATTATTTTTCCAATCCGGATATGCATTATCCCATAAAACCTGGAACTTTTTTGTTATACCAAACCCCGTCTCTTGTATTAGTTTTTTTCCATCATCCTCCTTCCAACCGTCTTGTGCATCATTTACCATCCACGTGCTATTCCCTACATCTGTGCAGTGGATCGGTCTTTTTAACAAAGGTATTGGCTTTAAATTTTCTACTACAATATTTCCAACGTTTCCAATCATCTTTCTCTCTTTCAATAGATCTTCGATTGTTAATGTTAGCTTATCCGCGAAGTTTTGTATTGTCATCGCGTCGCCACAGTTTTCAGACAACAAAACCTGAATATTTATGTTGTTGTTCGTGACATTATTATTATTATTTCCTATCTTCGGTATCAAATTTCCTATTATTTTAATTAGATCATCATACGACGGTTTATCCTCTTTTAAACCTTTATCCTCTTCTCCCTCGTCTAATATAAACTTACAACGCTGTTCATGGCTATACAAACTTTGCCGATGTTTATAGGATTTTCCACATCTACAATAAAATATATTGTCTTCCATTTTTTCCACTTTTTCTTCAGTTTTTGACTCTTTGAGCATCAAATGTTTCTTTGATCGCAAGTGCTTGTTATAATTACCTCGATGCCTACATTCATAATTACAGGATTCACAAATAAAAACCTCTACATCTTCCGGATTTCTATTTTTCAACTTTTTTTTTCTCATTTTTTTTTTTTTCCATTATATATAATCTGAGATTTCTTCTAAATTGTTTAAAAATAGAATTTTGTTTTTTTAACATTTTATTACCTTTTCTCATGTTAGAATTTTTTAGACATTTAAACGCATCAAAGCATTTATGGTACGGGTACTTTTTTGCGTTTTTTTGCGTTTTTTAAAAAAAAATATTTATAAGCATTTTCAATAACATTTGTTGAAGGGTGTGATTTTTTTCAGTAAGATTATCATGCGGGTACTTTTTTTGTTTTTCCCACTTTCGCGTTTTTAAAGCAAAATACATAACAAGATATTTTTTGACAAAAAAAAATAAGAGCATTTATGCTACGGGTACTTTTTGTAAGTATTTTGTAAGTATTTTTTTTTTTGCTCTTAAAACTGCTTTTAAAATTTCGTTTTTTCTTATGGTTCGTCGTAAGAAAAAAAACCACGAAAAAACTCGGGTACTTTTTGTAAGTATTTTGTAAGTATTTTTTTCGGAAATTTTGGGCCAAATTTTCTGAAAAAAACGGGTCAAAAATCGGTTGTGTAGTACCTTTTTTTCAGTACTGCATAAGCTCCCTACATCCATTTTTTCGGTTTTTCCTAGAATTCCCTACAAGTACCTAGACAAACCACTTTTTTTTGAAAAAAAAAACGAAATTCCAAAAGTAGTTTGGAAAATTTTTGGCCCAAATTCTCTGAAAATCCCTATATTCTGAAAAGACTTTTGAAAACTGTTTTTTTTTTGTTTTTTTGCAAAAAATTCCAATATTTGAATATTTATTTAAATATCCAGAGCAGAACCAGATATATCTATTTTTTTGTAGTCGTCGGTATCGTCTGTGTCGGTGTCAGCCACTAGGAGGCGAACCTTGGTTGTATATATATTGTCTGGTGTTTTGTTATTGATAACGGGTACTGTGTCGACTAGTTTGAAGTTATCGCTTTCTGCCGCATCTAGGTATACCAGCGGTATATATTTATTGGTTGGATAGCTTTTCAAACCATTTGAAAGTATTACATAATAGTAGAGATATCCCTGTGAATACCAATATAGTTTATCGTCCCAACCGATCTGTCCGGGTGGCAAGGCTACATAATCTCGGTTGTAATCTATGATTTTTACCTTTCTCAACGTAGTCTTAAATATTAAGTTATGAATCAGTGTGTAATACTTATAGGGATTAAAGTACTCATTTACAGTAGTTTTCGAAGCATCGCTGTATTTTGGTATAAGTATACCTAAACTTGACTTTATGTTTGAGTTTCTTTTCTTTTCTTCTTCCGTAGCTGGAGAGATTTTAAGGATTACATTTCCAGAGGTATCTTCTTCTTCTTCGTTTTCTGCGGCATCTTCTGGACAGTCATCAGGACAATGTTTTATTTGATTTTGGTTGTAATAGGTATTTGTTCTAGCGCCATACGCCATTAAATTCCCCACGGATTTCTTGAATTTATTGGAAGCTTTTCTTTGTACGTGGTTTCTATTGGAAACATACTTTAATCTAGCTATGCGCGAACTACTTGAACTCATGTATTTATATTATATTTATAAATTTTAAAAATATAATATTTAATAAATCTCTCTAGAAATGTTTTATGTATCTAAAATTCCTTTGGATTGAAGTAAAGTTTTAAGGTCTGTAACTTCCGTTTCAAGTGTTGTTGTTCTTTCTTTTAGGCTTTCAACCTCGGTTTGGAGGGCGTCTTTTTCGGCTTTGAGTTCTTGAACTGCTCCCACTAATAAAGGCACTAATTTAGCTTGATCTATTCCTTGATAATCCGGTTCTTCTACCCCCGTTTCTCTGTTGATTTTCATAGCATCCTTTTCGCCAGTGACTGCTTGTGGGCAAATATCGCTTACTTGATGAGCTAAAAACCCATCGACTATATTTTTACTTGGGTCGCTTATAAAGTTAAATCTCATTGGTTGTAGTTGGTTTACTCTATCTATCGCTCCAGTCATTTCAATAACATTTTCTTTCAATCTGTAATCACTG
>MDTC01076041.1_pt1 | contig 12285 bp, 7 predicted proteins | sample 811181 | NCBI WGS metagenome assembly MDTC01 (sample SAMN05326644, study PRJNA326480) | marine metagenome | isolation source: seawater | place: Pacific Ocean: North | collected 2011
GAAACTTTGATTACCCGCAGCCCTCCATCAACAGCTTCCAGGGCCTCGTCGCTCTTGGACCCGATGGCCAGATGATTGAAGCAAGTCCGGGGCAGTATGCCCGGCTTCCGGCGACCTCCTACCGAATCCAGGCCCTTGATACGGGTGGCAACTTCGGCCTTGGGCAAAGCCCCCTGAAAGCCCCTTCGGTATTTAACTGGTTTCTCCCCGGTTACAAACCGGGCGGGCTCATTGCCAGCTACGGAAAAGTCGCCCCCGAGTTCCAGATCGCTACGGAGAGCAGCGTCTTCCAGAACATCAACCTCTACTGGCAATCGCACAATGGCGGAGGAGGTCTAGGGGCCAACACGGTAGGAGGAAATGCCGTGAATTCCAGCCTAGCAGGATATGATACCCGCCGCACATTCAGCAACGGGACAGAAAACCACACCGACGACAACATTATCCCAGATTACTACGGCTGGATTCACCGCTATCAGGAGTATGAGCCAGACCCAGGCGACCCGGCCGACGACGAATTGGAAAAAGATCTGCAATTGATTGACGACTTGGACGACCTGCTCCTTGCCGGTCGCTTTAAAACTCTCTACCCGATCAACCCTGCTGATGATGGCACCCTCACCCAGCAGGGGCAGCTTGCCCATTACCCCGGGCGCAATCCCCGTGAAACCCTTCTCTACTACCTGGGAGATGCATGGGACACCAATGATGACTGGCAGGTATGGGGCAAGGTTCGAAGCGCATTCTATCTGATGACCACCACCCCGGAATACCTGATCCAAAAATAAAACCGCGGATGTAGTTTCATGAATTCGAGAAAGAAAATTTCCCTGAACAGACGATCCTTCATGGCAAGGTCGGCCTGTTCAGCGATGGGACTGACCGGTGTCGTGAGCACCCTCGCTCACATGAAACTCATGCAGGGTGCCCTGGCAAATACGTCCAGCTCTCTCAATGATTACAAAGCGCTGGTTGTCCTCTTCCTCTTTGGAGCAAAGGACGCCAACAACTTTCTCATGCCGGGTCTTCTCCACCCATCTCGGGCGAATTATGACGCCCACAGGGGCGTTCTGGCTCTTCCCACCGCCGGAACAAACCCCACCCACCCCATTGTCGCCTCTAATCTTGCGGGGGAACCCTCTGCTCCTGCAGGTGCGGAATACTTTGAACTTCATCCCTCCCTCCCGGATGTCAAAAACCTGTTCGACAGCGGCGACCTCTCCATTGCTGCCAACGTCGGCACCCTGGTTGTCCCAACCAAGGCCTCGACTTACGATTCCGTTGCTCTTCCTCCCCAGCTCTTCTCCCACAGCGATCAGCAGAACCAGTGGCAGAGCTCCCTGCCCGATAGGCCATTTCAGAGTGGATGGTGCGGACGCATCGCAGACATTCTTCACCCCCAGAATATCGACAGCGCGATTTCAATGTCCGTTTCACTTTCGGGGATCAACGATATCCAAGCCGGCCTCACCCAGGTATCTCCTCAATATTCCGTCACCAACGCCGGCGCGGTTACTCTCGGCGGGTATGGTAATAAATATTCCAGCGCCCTGAGTAACGCACAGGACAAACACAGCTATAAGTCCAATGCCTCTGGCAGAAGACTCAAGGCCTTTCAGGACATCATGGACTATACCCACGATCACCTGTTCGAGGAGGGCTACAACAATGTAGTGCGCCAGGCCCGTGAAAACGAGGGCTATGTAGGAGAAGCACTCGAGGAGGCTGACAGCTGGCTTCACCCAGTGGCGCTGGACAGCCGTGGCAGGCCATGGCCCTTTATGACCGCTACCTTTCTTTACCAGCATGGGATTGACCCTTCCGGCCTCAGCAGCAGTAGCATCAGCGCCCTGGGCGCTCTCCCTGATCTTTCTCGCCAGCTGCTCAAGATCGCTCAGTTGATCGCGGGCAGACGCTGTCTGGAGAATAAACGCCAGCTCTTTTTCTGTAGTTACGGTGGTCACGATACTCATCAGGACCAGGGAGGATACAGTGGGAATGGCGGCTATGTCCCCGGCGATCTCGATGCCAATATGGGCGTCCTGAATGATGCCCTGAAAGCCTTCAACGACTGCCTGCACGCGCTGGAAACATTCGAGGACGGTCAGAATGATGCCTTTTCCTACAACGACTTTCTTCTCGCCTCCCACTCCGATTTCAACCGAACCCTCACCCCTAACGGCAACCTTGCCGGCCCATCGGGATCCGACCACGCATGGGGCACTCACGTTTTCACCATGGGTGGCAACGTGCGAGGCGGGAACGTCTACGGCTATTATCCCGATCTAGATCCCGCCGGAGTCTGGAGCACTCCTGGCAGCTCCCGGGGGCGCTGGATTCCTACCTGCTCAGTAGAGCAGTTTACTGCTCCCCTGGCAAAATGGCTGGATGTTGGGGATGCCGAACTTGCTACCATTTTTCCCAATCTCGATCGATTTTCGTCCCCGTTTGGCAGTGCTTACAGTCCTTCAGGATACGACAGCATGCTCGCCAATCCCAATATGGACTACCTCGAGGGAATTTGATGACCGCCAGAACTTGGAAAATCGCCTCCGCAGCCCTTCTCGCTGGGGCACTCCTCGTAATAGCTCTCCTGATTTTCGAACCAGATCACTCATCCAGCAAAGGCACCGGAATACCGATTAACAGCGAACTTACTCAACCCCCGGGAAATCGGAACATTACTTCTTCCCACCCCGTGCCCGGGGGCAAACCAGAATCCACGAAGCCGCTGCCAGGAAATCAACTCGCTCTTTTCCCGGAGCCCCTCCCACTCGACTTCAGCTCCGCACCGTTCGAACGGCAGGTGAGCGGAACAATCTATAAGCGGGACGTCATGACAATGCTTCAAGACCTCAATAACCCTGAGCAGGAAACCGTCTCCGACCTTCAGCTCCTGGAGGGAGTCATTTTCTCCTACCGGTATATCTTCAAACAAAACCCAGTAGCGGGCGAGAACCGCGAGGTCGTCGAGGCTCTCTCCGGGAAGAACCCTTACCGGCTCGTCTTCATCAGTCCCAGCCATCCGGCCTTGAACGAAGGGGGCGAACTCGTCGACCGATGGGGAAGCCCCTTTTGCTTTCACCCAATCTCGGGATCCCAGATGGAGTTCTCCTCTGCCGGACCAGATGCAATTTTCGGCACTCCTGACGATATCGCTCTCGAGCAAAGCGCAGGCAATGACGAGTAGCCTTTACTTATTCCGGAGCCAAGAGCGTTTCATCTCGAGGAAGGTAATCTTCTCACAATAGTCTTTCTCTCCATTTTCGTAGAGAGCGAAGATATGTCCGTTTCGACCAACCGCGAGGTCCGAATACCCTGAGAGCCCCTCGTTGACGATCCGGCTCGTGACCCAGCTTTTCCCGTCATCTCTGCTGACCCGCAAAGTCAACCGCTTACGGCTCCAGATCGAAAATCCACCTTGGTGATTTACTGCTGGATTAAGAAACAGGATCTCGTCCCCACTAAATCTCAGCATGCTCCCCTGACAGGCTGGACAGGGAAGATTCTTGTCCACTACCGGCTCGGACCACGTCATGCCCTGATCGAGACTCACCGATGTCAAACGGTAGCCATAAGAATACAACCCGGGGGCAGCTGTCCTCATATTCATGAGCAAGGACCCATCACTTCGCTCGACAACGGTACATTCTCCATGGCGAAATTCGGGATTCCAGGGAATCACCCCCCCAGCGTGCCAGCTCTTTCCCCGGTCGTCAGAGTAGATAATGCATGATTGCCCCCGGCCTTCTCCATTGAGCTTCCGACCAATATAGGAGGGGGCAATCAGCCGCCCTTTGCTGGTATGGATGCCATGCACTGGTCCAGCTCCAATCCCAACACGAGATCCTTCGAAATCTGATAGAAAGTTGGATTTCTCATACTCCGGGGCTGAGGGATCATCGGACGTCCTGATAAACGGAGTCCAGCTTTTACCGTCATCCGTGCTTTTAGTATAGAACAGACAATCAGGACCATTCCGGGTGAAGAGCAGGTGCACCGTCTTGCCATCCTTCTCCACGATCGGACATGGATTTCCTACCCGAATAAGGGCATCTCCACCCTCCTCGTGAATCAGCCTTTGCGGCGACCATGTTCGCCCTCCATCTTCGCTCCGCTTCATGAGCAGGTCGACATCACCATGGTCCCTGCGATGAGTCTTGCGCCCCTCCACAAAGACGAGAACAGCGCCACTTGCTGTCACTACCATGGTGGGAATTCTATAGGTATGATACCCGTCCGTGTTCCGAGTGAAAATATCCTTTCGGAAAACCTCTTTTTCGCCCTCTGCTCCGGCAACCATAGATGCCAAAAGGAGTAGTCCCGCCCCCATCAGTAATGACCTTAGCCTCATTTCCATAAGGTTACTATCGGAAGCATTGTCCACGTGCAACCACCCTGGGGCTCTCCCTTTGAAACAACCTTCATTCCCCCATCCTCATTCACCATCATAATAATCAATCTCAGGACCACACAGAGCAGACACTCCCAACCCTGAATGATCTCTTATCCAAGAATCTCACTGATGATCTTGCCTCCAAACTGACTCAACTGCTTGTAGCGTCCGGCGTGAAAATACGTGAGCTTGTTATCGTTTAGCCCCAGAAGGTGCAGCAGCGTCACGTGAAGGTCCCGAATGGGGTGGACGCACTCAACAGCCGTAGCTCCCAGCTCATCGGTTCCACCAACCACGGAGCCCTTTTTCACCCCGCCTCCTGCCATCAGCATGGACATCGCATCGATATTATGGCCCCTCCCCAGTGAATACACCCCTCCACGCTTATTGTTGTCCGGGGTCCGCCCAAACTCTCCTGTCCATACAACCAGCGTCTCATCCAGCATCCCCCTGGATTTGAGATCCCGGATGAGAGCAGCCATTGGCTTATCAACACTTTGAATCCGGGCACTATGCCCCCGCTCAAGATAATCATGACTATCCCATCCCCCACTGAAAATCTGAACGAAACGTACTCCCTGCTCTACCAATCGCCTCGCCATCAGGCACTGCCTTCCAAAGGAGGACGTCTCCTTGTTATTTAGCCCGTACATTTCCCTCACGGCATCGGACTCCCCCTTCAGATCCATCGCCCCGGGAACTGTCATTTGCATCCTGAATGCCAATTCGTAACTTTCCATTCGCGCTGCCAGATCCTCGTGATCCGGATGGCTTGCGGAGTGCTTTCGATTAAGAAGTGCCAATTCGTCGAGGCTTCGACGCAAATGATCCCGATCCTTGAATGAAGGCGAGTTGAGATCGAGGATCGGGGCGCCTTCAGGGCGCAAACGAGTTCCTTGGTAGTGCGCAGGCAAGAAACCATTACTCCAATTACCGGGGCCACCCTGGGGCATTGCCAACTCAGACATCACAACATAACCCGGAAGATTTTCATTCACAGTTCCAAGACCATGGGTCACCCACGCACCCAGGGCAGGATCTGCACCCAGCCGACTTCCGGTGTTCATGTGAAACAGCGCCTCCGGATGATTCAATGATTCTGCCTGACATCCCCGGTAGTTACAAAGCTCATCAGCAACATAGGGATCTGCAAGATGCTTCCATTGATCGCACATCTCAATTCCCGACTGACCCACCTGACGAAACTGAAATGGACTCCCCACGAAAAACTTAAACCCGTTGGCAAGCCCCTGCGTGAGCTTTGACTCTTCCTTATGGAGCTCATTGAGTTTTGGCTTGGGGTCAAAGGTATCCATATGACCCGGACCTCCCTCCATGAACAACATGATGCAGGCCTTGGCCTTTGGCTCATGCATGGCCGGCCTCGGAGCAAGCGGACCCGCCCCGGCCTTCTCTTTGGCGAGGAGATCGCTCATTGCGACTGCACCAAGCGACGCCCCAAGACCATAGAGAAACTCACGACGAGTTCCTGGCGAGGAGGTGGGTCTGGCGCAGAGTGGTCGATGCATGTCAGCTCAGTAGATATATAGAAACTCGTTACTGTTGAACAGCAGAAGACCCAAGTCAGCCAACGCCCGGGTGAGAGGGGGGACATCTCCTGGTTTCTGGTCGGGGGTGTAATCCTCATAAACAGGAAGAATTTCCTCATAGCTGAAAATCTTCCCCGAAAGTTCTTCGACGAGAGAACGGGTTATCCTGGTAGGATAGCGACTTTCTGAAATCGACTGCTTACCATGATAGCTCCTCATATCCTGCACGTAACGCTGCAACCTCTTGTGTTCTGCAGCATCTGGCGAACGCCCAAGAACCAGCTTAAAGGCCAGCTCAACCTGCCCCGAAAGGTCAGCAGCCTCATTTCTAAGGCGTAGAGCAAGCGCGATTGAACGGTCGGTCATGACGTCGCTGTTCAACAACGCGAAGGCCTGAGGGGTTACCGCTGCTGAATGCCTCCCTTCACAGGATTCGTTCGGACTGGGCCGATTGAAGAGGTCGAGGAAGGGATCAGGCAAACCTCTCACCCGGTAAGTGTATATTGTCCGCCGGTTTCTTTCAAAAGGCCTGCGGGACGGCTGCCATGCCGGAGCAATCGAGAATTGAATCATACGTGGGGCCAGAGCGACTTCCTGATTAATCTCCGGCATGACGGGGACTCCACCACGGCCAACCCTGAGCTCACCGCTTGTAAAAAGGAGGGTGTCCCTGAGCTCTTCCGCGGTGAGTCGGCGTGGGACGAAACGAGTAAGCAGATGATTGTCTGGATCCTTCTCCCGTAGCACCTCGATACTTGGATGCCTGTCCGATTGCCGGTAGGCCCTTGAGTTCATGATGAGCCGGTGCAGACCCTTGAAGGTCCACCCGTGCTCCATGAAATCTGCGGTGAGCCAATCAAGGAGCAGAGGGTGGGTTGGCTTTGCCCCCTTAGCTCCAAAATTATTAGGATTTCCCGCGAGTCCTTTCCCGAAATGGTGTTGCCAGACCCGATTGACAATCACCCTTGCGGTAAGCGGATTCCTCGGATCGACGATCCAGCGCGCAAGAGCAAGTCGCCGCCCCCCGAGATCCTGCTCAATCCGGTAGGGATCGTCAACGCCACTCCCCTTCACGGGCACTCCACAGCCGCTCAGCACTCCTGGGCTCACCTTCTCGCCAGGCGCCTCCAGAGAGCCCCCGGAGTAAATGACGCTTTCAGGCAACCAAACCCTATCCAGCTTTCCTGCGATGCGCATCTTCAGTGCCCGGTTCATCTTCTCCGGGGGATCTGGCCCATCATAAACTCCCTGGATCAGGGGTTCATAGCGTTCCATCCGGCGGGTCCATATCCTCTCGTCCTGTTCCCTGACCTTCAGCCTTCCCTGGTCTACATGGTTGAGCCCCACATGGCGGGGTGGTTTCTCCTCGTCAGGAAGGCGCCTGCGTTTCTGAGACCCGACGTAGGGAAGGTCTCGTGCCCCAAACCACTTCCTTGCCGCATCCTCCTGCTTCTTGAGCATGAGCTCTTTCTTTTCTGTCGCAAACGAGAGTAGACGTCGGACCAGTGCCTGCCCATCCTTGAATCCCCCTAAATTCTCAGACCCTAGAAACGGCACCTTACGCTCTGCCATCTGAGTACCCGCAAAGGCGGCATAGATTCGGTAATAATCGCGAGTCGGAATGGGGTCAAACTTGTGGTCATGACACTTGGCGCATCTCAGGTTTGTCGCGAGGAACGTCTGCCCTACCGAATTAACAACATCATCAAGGTAGATCTGGCGCGCTTCAGGCGCCTTCACCATTGCGCTATCCCACGGGCCCATTCTCAGGAAACCAGTTGCTACCAGCCACTCGCTTTCCTCTTCTGTGTATTCTCCATTGAGCCTCACCTCGTGCAGCGTTTCATCTCCTTTTCCCAGTCTCTTACGGACCGATTGATCCGCAAGCTGGTCACCCGCAAGTTGCTCAACAACGAATTGATCGTAAGGCTTATCCCGATTGAAGGAGCGAATCACGTAATCACGATAGCGCCACGCGTTGGAGCGCTCGTAGTCGTTCGAATAACCGCCGGTGTCGGCATAGCGCGCCACATCGAGCCAATGCTGCGCCCAACGCTCTCCATAATGAGGACTGTCAAGCAGACGATCAACCAGCGTCATCCACGCCTTCCCGGAATCGCTTTCCCAGTCCTTCAGAAATCTCACCACCTCAGCAGGCTCAGGCGGCAACCCAAGAAGGTCATACGTCGCTCTTCGAATCAGGACACGCGGGTCGGCCTCCGGAGCTGCATCATATCCGGCATCTCCCCTGCGAGTATCAATGAAGAAATCCACAGGATGTTGTCCATCGGGGACGTTGCCTCGAACTACCGGGCGAAGGCTCCAGAGATCTTCCGGGAGATAACGGCGATACGTCCACTCCTCACTCTGCCCTCCACTCGTCTTGAGAATCTCTCCCTCAGTAGTCACTGCAATAGCCCGCTCTGCGTCGGTGTATTTACGACGCCTTGCTTCGTCGGGCCAGGGCGCTCCAGCCGTGATCCAATTGCGAAAATCCTCGATCTGAACGGAAGTCAGTCGGTCGTTTTCCTTTGGAGGCATCTCCAAGCCCTGGTCCTCCCAGGTGATCGCGCGATAAAGATCACTCTCCTCCGGCCTCCCCTCGACCAAGACCTCCCTTGAGGTCTCCCCTCCCTGCAACATGCCCTCACGGCTAAGTAGATTCAAATCGCCCTCAATATTCGCTGGGTCCTCCCCATGACACGCAAAGCACTTTGCCTTGAGCACAGGATAGACCTTCAGGGAAAACAACCGGGCGCCCTCGACTTCCCCTCGAGAAGCCGGCATCAGAACACCCACCAGAGCTCCAGCTAGAACCGAGGCGAATCCTGCTCGTGGAAATCTAATCACAACTCAAACTATGACACCCATTCATCCGGCACAGCAGAAGGCCGGTTGGGGACCTAGTATTTCTCCAGATCCCCCGTCAGCGCAAGTCTGGATCAGCACCTGTGGAGGTCTAAAATTAGAAGAATTAATCATTATTTAGATGTCATCGAGCAGGCCTCAACGTGAACGGAATCACTCTCCCATGCCCTCTCAGCGTCCGTTTGGAGGACTTATTTCTGAGGACAGAGCGGGGAGTGCAGCTCATGCTTGTGACCAGCTCCATTCCCGTTAGCCTGTCTGGGATGAGATATTGCCTCCTCAGCGCCTGTTGTGCCTTCAGCCTGGTAAGCTCTGGCCAAGCCGAATCCTCCCCTGATCTTACTAAAGAGATTGCCATCATCCAGGCAGTGGGAGTGGAGGGCATTGGCAACAGGGAGGCTGCCGCGGCGTTCCAGAAACTCTCTCATGCGGACCCCTCATCGCTTCTCCCGCTGTTGAAAGCGGTTGAGCCCAGCAATGCGATTGCCCGGAACTGGCTCCGGTCTGCTATCGAGGTCATTGCGGAACGAGCAACGGCCGAGGGCCACCCTTTGCCACTCAACGCATTGCGCGATTTCCTCAATGACCGGGGGCAATCGCCGGAAGCTCGACGCCTCGCCTTTGAACTCATGCTCGCTATTGATCGCGGCACCACCGAAGGGATGATCCCATCCTTCATTGATGACCCCAGCAACGAACTCCGTCGAGACGCGGTCGCTCAGATTCTCGTCGAGGCCAAAAAGCAGCTGGCAGATAGTGATAAAGCTGCCGCCCAGACATACCGGCAGGCTCTCGATGCGGCCAGAGACGTTGATCAGATTCAGGAAATCGCAAAAGCGTTTACCGAGATGGGCTTGAAAATCGATCTTCCAAGGCACTTCGGCTTTCTGACTAACTGGAAGGTGGTGGGCCCATTTCACAACCTCGAACGAGCAGGATTCGCTGAAAAATTTGCGCCTGAGGACAATGTGACACTCGACGCCACCTATAGAGGCAAGGAAGCCGAGGTCGCCTGGCAACCCCTCTCTACCCAGGATCCATACGGCAAGGTAGATCTGAACAAGCCATATGGAAAACTCAAGGAAGTGACTGCATACGCCTACCATGAGTTCACCTCCGGAGAAGCTCGGGAAGCTGAGTTACGACTCGGCTGCAAGAACGCCTGGAAAATCTGGCTCAATGGAGAGCTCGTTTTTGGGCGTGATGAATATCACCGGGGCCAGCGAATTGATCAATATAAGATGCCCATAAAACTCCGGAAGGGATCCAATACTATCCTCCTGAAACTGTGTCAGAACGAGCAGAAGCAGGACTGGACGGTACAGTGGGAGTTTCAATTACGGGTCTGTGATGCAATGGGAACTGCCATCCTCGCCACCAATCGGCCAGAGCCGAGCACGACCCGGTAATAGCTTTCGAGATATCATCTGAAATCAGGAACAGAACATGAACCAACTTCTCAATTCTACTACGATTGGCATCATATGGATTCTTGCCAGTGCGGCTGCCTCAGCTGAATGGCACCGCTTCCGCGGGCCAGAAGGAAATGGCTATGTCCCCGGCAACGTTGAGCTTGTGACCGAGCTCGGAGAAAAGACCACCGCTTGGACTGCCGCCCTCCCAGGGCGCGGACTGGGCAGTGCTATCATCGTGGGGGACAAGGTCTTTGTGTCTGCCGCGAGCGGCCCCCAGCAGGACAAGCTCCTCATTCTCTGCTTCTCCGATCGGGATGGATCTGAGCTCTGGCGCCGGAGCTTCTGGGCCACGGGGCGCACCATGTGCCACAAGAAAACCTGCGTTGCCGCACCTACTCCGACCACGGACGGAAAGCATGTTTACGTTCTCTGGTCCTCGAACGACCTTGTTGCTGTTGACCTCGAAGGAAACCTGAAGTGGATGCGGGGTCTGACTCTTGACTACCCGAATGCCTCTAACAGCCTGGGGATGTCCTCCTCTCCGATCGTCGCAGGAAACACCCTCATTGCACAGGTCGAGAATGACTCTGAGTCCTTCGCCGCAGGCTTCGATCTCCTCACCGGAGTAAACAGGTGGAAAATTGACCGCCCCAAGATGGCGAACTGGACCTCACCCATCACCATGCAAATGGATGGTAAGGTCATTGTCGCCCTGCAATCGGGAAAAGGCGTCATGGGCATTTCCCCCTCTACCGGATCTGAGCTCTGGAATTTCTCGAGTGGAGCCTCGACTATCCCTTCTGGAGCAGCCGCTGGAGACACCCTGATCGTGCCTTCACGGGGAATGACCGCTCTCAAGCCCAACCCCCTGGGAGGCGAACCGGTCTCCCTCTGGAACCAGAAAACCCAGAAGCCGGCAACCGCCAGCCCGCTGATCATCGAAGATCAAATCTATTTCACCAATAGCGCTGGCGTTCTCACTGCGGCAGATCGAAAGACCGGAAAACGCCTCTGGCGCATCAGAATGAAAGGGCCCTTTTCCGGTTCTCCGGTGGCATGCCAGAACGGCCATCTCTACTTTTTTAACGAGGAGGGTCTTGGCCAGGTGGTGGACATCTCCGGAGAAACCGGGGAGGTCGTGAGCGAGTTTGCGCTGGGAGAAACGATTCTAGCTACGCCCAGTATATCGCAGGACTCTCTCTATATCCGAAGCGACCAAACGCTTTGGAAGTTTTCTGCACCGAAGCAATAGCCATTCTAGATCAGGATAAGCCGTAATGGCGAACCTCAGGGCATCATGAACTGGCTCGTCGCGGTGAAGATACGGCTTGCCCCACCGCCACCGCGGAAGACAACCTCGACAGGGTAGCTCTGACCCGAAATCAACCCTGAGTTCGCGATGTCAAACTCCGCAACAACAGAGGCGGGGTCTGGAGTGCCTGCTTCATCGACGCGAGCTGCGGATGTCGTTACTCCGTTGCGGGTAATACCCCCATTATCCCAACTTGCCGACTCACCCCCAACCGTAATGGCAATAGGGCGCACAACATTCCCATTCATAGCGTTAACCAGAGCAGGCAGGTTGGCAGTCTGCCCATTCGTGCTTATCCCAGTCGGCGGAAGGTCAATCTGCAGGGCAATGGTCACAACCGGCGCAGGCTCCAGCTCCAGGTCAATGGCTACCAGAGCATTATAAGCGGCCTGATGCGGATCACCCTCATCCGGGGGGGTTGTCAGGGTCGCAATCTCAACCCCGGCATCTCCAATGAGGTACATCTGGTAGGTCGCCACATCCGCCGGATCAGTAACATCCTGCAGGGAGATCAGTTTGTATTGAGGCCAGTTGTCCGAAATCAAAGCCCGCCCGTCCCTTGCATTCAGCCCCCATTTCTCAGCGATGATCAGTCGTTCGGCCGTATCGGCACCATTGAAGATCGGAACCAGTGAGTTTGAATGAAGATCGAGCCTTGCGGTCTCGTCCACAGTATCGACACCTGTGAGGTCGAGGATAGTTGTAAACAGGTCAGAGACCTGGACGAGCGTATCCGAAACTCCA
>MDTC01143303.1_pt1 | contig 12285 bp, 8 predicted proteins | sample 811181 | NCBI WGS metagenome assembly MDTC01 (sample SAMN05326644, study PRJNA326480) | marine metagenome | isolation source: seawater | place: Pacific Ocean: North | collected 2011
GAACGATGTTCTGATCACTTAACTGAAAGTTCAAAAACTATATCTAGGCACAAATTATGGAAGGTTAGATCGAGGCAAGTGATAATTGCTCAAGGAATGCATGAGAGACCATTGGTTATTTCTGGCAATGATATTCCAGGTGTAATGCTCAGTTCTGCAGTTAGAGGTTATATAAATAAGTATGGTGTGATTCCTGGAAAATCAGTTCTAGTTTGTACAAATAATGATGACGCTTACAGAACGGCAATTACACTTTATAAGGCGGGTGTTAAAATTTTAGGTATTGTCGATTCAAGAAATGAGCAAAGTTCTGATATATTAAAAATAATTAAAAAGTATGATTTTAAGGTTTTCTTAGGCTATGTAGTATCTTCTATATATGGTAAAAATAATGTAAAATCTGTTGAAGTTGCACCAATCTCAAAAGATGCTAAAGACATCTCAGCTTTACCATTTAAAATATCTACTGACTTAGTTGCCATGTCTGGTGGATGGACGCCGATTGTAAGTTTATTTAGCCAAAGTGGTGGCAAGCTTGAATGGGTTGAAAAGGAAGGTTTTTTTAAGCCTGCTAATCATAACCAGAGCAATCTTTCAATTGGGGGAAGTAATGGTAATTTTGATTTTCAAGAATGCATTGATGACACTATAAAAAAAACCAATGAGATTCTCGTTAGAATTAATAAAAGAAAGAACACAAAATTTACAATGGCAGCAAGTTACCCTAAGTTTTCATATACTCCGAGGAATATATGGAGCGTCCCTAATGGGCGGATAGTTGGCAAAGGAGGAAAAGCATTTATAGACTTCCAAAATGACGTTACAGTTTCGGATATCCATTTGGCGTCTAGAGAAGGTTACCAATCTGTGGAACACTTAAAAAGATATACAACAACTGGTATGGCGACTGATCAAGGGAAAACATCCAATATTAACGCCTTAGCTAATTTAGCAAATATTTTACAAAAACCAATTGAGGAAGTTGGGACAACAACTTTTAGAATGCCTTACACTCCAACTACTCTAGGAAATATTGGTGGACGAGATATAAAAAATCTTTTTGATCCGATTAGGTTAACTAGAATTAATGAATGGCACAATGATAATAATGCTAAATTTGAACATGTTGGGCAATGGATGAGAGCTTGGTATTATCCCAAAAACAATGAAACTTTTGACGAAACTGTAGCAAGAGAAGTTTACTCTGCAAGGAATAGTGCTGGAATATTAGATGCTTCTACATTAGGAAAAATTGATATTAAAGGAGTAGATGCAGCAAAATTTTTAGACTTAATTTATACTAATAGTTGGTCAAATCTCAAAATTGGAAAATGTAGATATGGATTGATGCTTAAAGACGATGGCATGGTTATGGATGACGGTGTTACTTCAAGACTAGGAACTGATCATTTCCATATGACTACAACTACAGGTGGTGCCGCAAATGTATTGAATTGGTTAGAGGAATGGCACCAAACTGAATGGCCACATCTAAAAGTTTATTTTACTTCCGTTACTGAATCGTGGTCAGTGATATCTGTTTCTGGGCCAAAATCAAGAGCTATTTTAGATGCTTCTAATTGCTCTATAGACTTAACTAATGAAAATTTTGAGTTCATGTCATTTAAAGAAGGTATGATTGAGAATATTCCCGTTAGAGTTTTTCGTATTTCTTTTACGGGTGAACTCTCTTTTGAAATTAACACTCCTGCAAGGTATGGACTTCAACTTTGGAAAAAACTTATTGAAGCTGGCAAAGGGTTTGACTTAACTCCATATGGCACTGAAGCAATGCATGTTTTGAGAGCAGAAAGAGGATTTGTAATTGTTGGTCAAGAAACTGATGGCTCCGTATCTCCTTATGATTTAGGAATGGGGTGGATCGTGTCTAAAAAGAAACATGATTTTATCGGCAAAAGATCCCTAGAGAGAGAGTCTATGAGTGCAAGCAACAGAAAAGAATTAGTGGGTTTACTAACTGATGATCCAAAAAAAGTTATTCCCGAGGGCGCTCACGCAATAGAAAAAGGTGCAGAAAATCTACCAGAAAAAAATATTCTAGGCCATGTCACTTCATCTTATTATTCACCTAATTGCAGAAGAAGTATTGCAATGGCATTATTGAAAGATGGTAGATCAAGAAAGGGCAGCAATGTATCTATTCCTTTATTAAATGGAGAATTAGTTGAAGCAAAAGTTGTAAATCCAATATTTTTTGATCCTAATGGAGTTAGAAAAAATGGGATTTAATTTTGAAAGCAATAAAATTAAAGGTGAAACAGCAATTGATAATAGACGTTTAAATAATAATGTCAGCCAAGACGAGACACACGAAATTATTATTCAAAATGCAGGTTTAGTTAATATTTATAATTTAAGAGGAAGCCAAAGAAGCTCAATTTTTAGGAAGACTTTCCAATCCTCTCTCGATATTGAAATTCCAAATAAAACCTGCACTTGCACATCTAATGATAATAAGTACGTTCTTCAAATAAGCCCTGATGAGTGGATTATCTTGAGTAATTCAAATGAAATTCAAGGCCAAATTATTGAATTAGAAAAAAAACTTACTAAGGTTCATTCTGCAATTAATAATCTCACCGATCAATACCAAGTAGTTTATATTTCTGGTGAAAAATCTAGGTTGATATTATCTAAAGGCTGCAGCATTGATTTGGATTCAACTAGCTTTGGGCTCAAAGATTGTGCTCAAACAACTTTAGCTTTGACAGACATTACAATTTTTTGTACCGCAAAGAATTCATTTACTGTCATTTGTAGGAATAGCTTTGCTAATTACTTAATTGACTGGCTGGAAGATGCTTCATTGGGGTATTCTTATAAGTTTTTAGGATTTTAAGCTTCGGTATTAGGAAGCTTTTCTTTCTTTTTTTCTATAAATGATCGTAATTCTTCATCAGTAGCTGGATCTATTTCAGGTGGCACATAATTTTCCAATAAATTTTTAGCAATTTTTCCAGCCCTGTCCATTTGATTGGTTTCACCTTCTGATGACCACTGTTCAAAAGTTGTGTTATCAGAAACTTTTGAAGTCCAAAATGCTGTTTCAAAGTTTTTCTGAGTATGGTCACAACCTAAAAAATGCTGCCCTGGACCAACTTCCCTAATTGCATCCATAGCTTGACCATTCTCTGAAATATCAGGGCCTTCTGTTAAAACTGACATAGCACTACATTGATCAGCGTCTATAACAAATTTTCTAATATCTGAAACAAGTCCTCCCTCAAGCCATCCAGCTGCATGTAAAACAAAATTAACTCCTCCCAAAACAGTGGGCCATAAAGTATTTAAAGACTCTATTGCTGCTTGCGCATCAGGTATTTTTGCGCCGTTAAGACTACCTCCTGAACGGAATGGAACCCCTAATCTTCTTGCCAGTTTTGCTGCTGCAAATAAAACTAATGCAGGTTCAGGTGTACCAAATGTTGGAGCACCAGATTGCATTGATATTGATGAAGCAAAACTGCCAAACACAACTGGCGTGCCAGGGTTTACCATTTGAGCAAAAGTAATACCACTCATAGCTTCTGCCAATGTTTGCGCAAGCACTCCTACAGGAGTAACTGGCGCCATAGCACCTGATAAAATAAATGGGGTTGTAATAACAGCTTGTTTTGATCTTGCATACTCTTTCAGAGCGCCTAGCATCGTACCATCCCAAGTCATTGGAGAGTTGGCGTTAATCAAACTAATCATTACAGTATTATTATTAACAAACTCCTCTCCAAAGAGAATTTTAGCCATATCAATTGTATCTTTAGCGCGTTCTGGCGCTGTTACAGAACCCATAAATGGTTTGTCTGAAAGACGCATATGAGAGTAATTCATTTCCAAATGTCTTTTTGTTACAGGTAAATCTACAGGCTCACAAACTGTTCCACCTGAATGATGAATACCAGGACTCATATAAGCTAATTTTACAATATCCTGGAAATCTTTAATTGTTGCGTAACGGCGCTCACCATCAAGTGACCTTATAAAAGGAGGTCCATAAACAGGAGCAAATACAGTATTATTTCCACCAATTTCTACAGAATTATTTTTATTTCTTGCATGTTGTGTGAATTGAGCTGGAGCATAAGCAATCCATTTTTTACACAATCCGCGAGGGAACCTTACGCGTTCACCATTTACATCACAACCATTTGATTTCAAAATGGACAGTGCTTCAGGGTCATCACGAAAATCTATACCGATTTCTTCCAAGATAATTGCTGCATTCTCTTCAATCATTTCGCAGACTTCATCACTTACTAAATCATATATTGGAATATTTCTTTTTATATAAGGCTTGTTGCTTACGTTTTGAGCTTGAGATGATCTTAACTCTCTTCGAGCTTCTCTGCCACCACCTCGAGATCGTCTTTTAGGTTTATCATTCATAACTTTACCTTTTCTACGCCCTAAGCTTTTCATTATTGGGGTCATAAGGACTTTCTTCGATTATAGAAGCATCGTATTTATTTCCCAGTATATCAATTTTGACTTTTAACCCAACTTTTATTAATGAAGGATTAATCATACCCAGAACTAGAGATTTTTGCACTCTATGACCATACCCTCCACTAGTAGCCCTTCCTATAACTTTTCCATCCAAATAAATTGGATTATTTCCTAATGCATCTGCATCCTTAATTCCATGCACCTCAATTGTTACAAATCCATATGAAAATCCTTTTGACTTCCATTCAGCTAGTCCATTTCTGCCAATAAAATCTCCCTTATTCGCTGCAACAAATCTATCCAACCCAGATTCTAGAGCTGAATACTCAATAGATAACTCTCTTCCAGGTAAGCGGTAGGATTTCTCGAGTCTCAAAGAGTCCATAGCCCTTATTCCAAATGGTTTCAAACCAAGTTTAGTCCCTTGTTCAAATAGAATATCAAAAATATGGTTTTGATATTCTATTGGATGATGTATTTCCCATCCTAACTCACCTACAAAATTTACCCTCATTGCTGAAGCAGAATAAATTCCTATATTAATATTTTGAGAGGCAAGCCAAGGAAAATTTCCATTGTCAAAATCATTGTTACTAACTAAATTCATTAATTGTCTTGATTTTGGACCTGCAACTACTAACACACCTTTTGAGTTAGTTAAATCTTCAAACATTACGGAATTATCAATTGGCATATGTTTCTTTATCCAGTCATGATCTAACCTTTGAAAACCACCTGCTGATACTAGGTAAAAGGAGTTTTCTCCTTGTTTAGTAATTGTGAATTCAGAGTGAACACCACCTAGAGTATTGAGTGCGTGGCACAACGAAACTCTTCCAATTTTTTTTGGTATTTTGTTAGCGACCAAATAATTCAAAAAACTTTCAGCGGAAGGGCCAGAAATTCTGCACTTAGCAAATCCTGATAAATCAAGCATTCCTACATTAGTACTTAAATTTTTGATTTCAGCGCCAACATGTTCATGATACGAAGATCTTCTAAATGACCAATGGTCAACTTGTTCAACACCTTTTGGCGCAAACCAATTTGCTCTTTCCCAACCAAATGACGATCCAAATACTGCACCCATATTCTTTAGCCGTTCATAGCATGGGGCTGTTCTTAAAGGACGTCCTGCAGATCTTTCCTCATCAGGGTAGTGAATAGTAAAGACATTAGCATACGCTTCTTCATTTTTTTCAATTAAATAATTTTTTGTGGCGTAACTTCCAAACCTTCTAGGGTCAACACCAAGCATATCAATTGTTGGATTACCTTCAACAATCCATTCAGCCAATTGCCATCCAGCACCTCCAGCAGCAGTTACACCAAAAGAATGCCCCTCATTAATCCAAAAGTTTTTTAAATCCCAAGCAGGTCCGATCACTGGACTTCCGTCAGGTGTATAGGCAATAGCACCATTGTAGACCTTCTTAACTCCAAGTTCTCCAAAAATAGGCACCCTGGATATTGCTGAATCAATATGATCTGAAATTCTTTCTAAGTCCTCTTGAAATAATTCGTATTCACTATTTTGGTCTGGGCCATTTACATAACATGCAGGAGCACCCGGTTCGTAAGGTCCTAAAATCAAGCCTCCTGCTTCTTCTCTCATATACCAAGATGCATCCGAATCTCTTAATACACCCATTTCAGGCAAGCCTTTTTCATGTCTTTCTTTAATTAAAGGGTGTTGCTCAGTAACTATATATTGGTGCTCAACTGGTATTACTGGAACATCTAATCCCACCATACTCCCTGTTTTTCTTGCAAAGTTACCAGTACACGAAATTACGTGCTCACATTCAATTTGCCCTTTATCGGTTTCAACTATCCACATACCATCAGACGATCTTTGTATGTTGATAACATCCGTATTTATTTCAATTTTAGCTCCCTTGTCTCTTGCACCTTTTGCCATAGCCTGCGTTAAATCAGCAGGTTGTATGTAACCATCATCAGGATGCCTGATAGCGCCAACAAGACCTTCAGTTGAAACTAATGGCCATATATTTTTTACCTCTTCTGGAGTTAAAACTTCTACATTGACTCCTATGGTGTCTGCGACACCTTTATATTGAAGGTACTCATCCATTCTGTCTTGATTTGATGCTAACCTAATATTGGATACTTTTCTAAATCCAACGTTCATCCCTGTTTCATTTTCTAATTCCTGATAAAATTTCACAGAGTATTTATGTATTTGTCCAACAGAATAAGACATATTAAATAAAGGTAATAAACCAGCAGCATGCCATGTTGAGCCAGAGGTCAGTGATTTTCTTTCTAGTAAAACAACATTGTCCCACCCTTTAGCGGCTAAGTGGTAAAGGGTTGAAACACCTACAACACCTCCTCCGATTACAACAGCTTTCGCTTTAGACAACATTTTCATCTCCTTAGGTTTTTAATGATTTTATGAACTTACTTACCAATATAAACTTTAAATGCGTCATTATTCTTTCATTTATGTCGATAAAATTACATTTTCTAAGGGTAAAGCCTTTGTGCTTCCCATTGATTATCTACTAGTACAAATTTAAACCTATCATGCAACCTAAATTTTCCATCACTCCATAATTCAATTTCTTTTGGAATAAGTCTAAATCCGCCCCAAAATTCTGGTCTTGGAGGATCATCCTTGAACTGATTTTCATAATCTTTTACTCTATTTAAAAGGATGTCTCTATTGTCTAATTTTTTTGACTGCTTAGAGGCCCATGCACCTATTCGACTTCCTAATGGTCTTGAATAATAATAATCATCAGATTCTTTTGTAGATGCTTTTTCTATTCTTCCTACTGCCCTAACTTGCTTTCTAAGTGATTTCCAATGAAAACATAAAGCTCCCTTCGCATTGTTTGTTATTTCAATAGATTTTCTGCTATTATAATTAGTAAAAAAAACAAAGCCATTTTTATCAAATTTTCTTAATAAAACCATCCTTACAGAAGGAAAACCATCATCAGATACAGTTGAAAATGCCATGGCATCATAGTCATTAACTTCCGAAATTTTAGCCTCTTCTAACCAATTAGAAAAGATATCTATTGGATGTTTATTTAAATCTATATCCATGATTAAACCTTAGTTTTGTTAAGTTTTTATTGTGCCCTAATTTTGCCTATCTTTATAACTATATATACTTTTAATTAATAAATTTTTTTCCTGGAGTTAAGATGTTATTTAATTATTATTTGAATATAAAAAAATTAAATTGCAAAACTTTTGTATCTTTATTGTTTTTATTTTTACTTTTCAATATTAAAACTTATGCAGAAACGTTCAATATTACAGGCATTGTAACAAATGTTGAAGTGCTAACAACAAACTATATTGAGGAAGTTCCTGAGACAAGAAATGTTTGCGAAATAAGACAAGTACCCATCACTGCACAGAAAAAGAGTTCTGGGTCTACTGATAAAAAATTATTTGGTGCTATAATTGGCGGCGTTTTGGGAAGTAATGTAGGTGAAGGGTCTGGTAACAAGGCTGCAACAGCATTGGGAGCCTTACTTGGATCATCTTTATCAAGTGGCCAAGAATTAAATTCAAACAACCTTGCTGGCGCACTATTAGGAGGTGTTGCTGGATCTCAAGTTGGTGGTGGATCAGGAAATAAAGCTGCAACAGCCGCAGGCGCTCTTATTGGATCTGAATTAGCAAATAATAAAAGTGAAGTGATTGGTTATGAAGACAGAGAAGTTTGTGAAATACAAAATATTTTAGTTCAAAAATCAATCAATAAAGTATCGGGCTATCGTCTTATGGTTTCTGCAGATAATCGCGATCTTGTATTTGATTCTAAACGTTCAGCTCAGCCAGGCGATGTAGTTTCAATAAGAAAAACTCTAATCTATGATTTAAATTAAGCATTAATACTTAGTTAGTATACTTGTTTAATTTCATCAGTAGTATTATTATTATACCTAAATCTTATTGTTAAAAGAGATAATTGATGGTTAATAGAAATTTAATGTCTGGAAAAAAAGGACTTGTTATGGGTGTTGCCAATGATAGATCTATATCATGGGCTATCGCTAAAAAAGCTGCTGATTATGGTGCTGACCTAGCATTTACCTATCAAGGTGAAGCCCTTGGCAAACGTGTTATGCCACTCGGAGAGTCTGTAGGTTCCAAAATTATTCTACCATGCGATGTTTCAGAAACTAATTCTGTAAAAACAGTTTTTGATCGAATTAATCAAGAATGGGGGAAATTAGATTTTGTAATTCATGGAATAGCCTTTTCAGACAAAGATGAACTCAAGGGAAAATATATAGATACATCAAGACAAAACTTTCTAAATACAATGGATATTTCAGTATTCTCATTTACAGAGGTATCAAAATTTGCTTCTCCACTAATGGCCGATGGTGGCGCTCTTCTAACATTAACCTATTATGGTTCAGAGAGAGTTATGCCTCATTATAATGTAATGGGTGTTGCAAAAGCAGCCTTAGAAGCCTCTGTTCGATATTTAGCAGTAGATCTAGGTCCAAAAAATATAAGAGTAAACAGCCTTTCCGCTGGACCTATGAAGACACTTGCTGCTTCAGGAATTGGTGATTTTAGATACATCTTAAAATGGAATGAGTTAAACTCACCTCTTAAAAGAAATGTTTCACAAGATGATGTTGGTGGTGCTGGTGTTTATTTGATTTCAGATCTTTCAACTGGTGTCTCAGGTGAAACACATCACGTTGACTGCGGTTATCATGTTGTTGGGATGAAGGCTGTTGATGCTCCCGATATAAGCACTGTGTAAGTGCTCTTATGTCTTTTAATTCATTTGGAAAAATTTTAAAATTCACTACTTTTGGTGAAAGTCATGGTCCTTCTATTGGATGTGTAGTTGATGGTGTTCCTCCAAACATAGAGTTGAGTGAAGAAATTATTCAACCTTTTTTAGATAGAAGAAAACCTGGAACTAGTAGATTTGTTACTCAACGCAAAGAAGACGATAAAGTTAAAATTCTTTCTGGGTTATATAATGGTAAATCTACTGGAACACCAATAGCAATGATAATTGATAACGTTGATCATCGAAGTAAAGATTATGGCGATATCGAGAAACAATTCAGGCCTGGTCATGCTGATTACACCTATTTCAAGAAGTATGGCATAAGGGACTTTAGAGGTGGTGGCAGATCATCTGCCAGAGAGACTGCAATGCGTGTTGCATCCGGAGCTATAGCCAACCAAATTTTAAAAAATCAATTTGAAAGTTTTCAAATTCATGGCTGTGTTGTTCAAATTGGACCGCATAAAGTTGACAAAAATGACATTGACTGGAGTTTTGCCAAAACCAACTCTTTATTTTGCCCTGATAAGCAACTTTTAAAAACATGGGAGAAATATTTAGACAGTGTAAGAAAAAAAGGTTCTTCTGCTGGTGCAATAATTCAGTTAAAAGCTTGTGGAATTCCAGCTGGAATAGGCTCACCAATTTATTCAAAATTAGACAGTGAAATTGCTTCAGGATTAATGTCTATAAATGCTGTAAAAGGTGTTGAGATAGGATCAGGTTTTGATTTGGTAGAAATTGATGGAAATCAAGCAAGTGATGAAATGCATATTGACAATCAAAATAATGTTTCTTTTAACAGTAATCATGCAGGTGGTATATTAGGAGGCATTTCTTCAGGTCAGGATATAGATGTTAAGTTTGTAGTAAAGCCAACTAGTAGTATTTTGACATCTAAAAATTCAATTGATGCAGATGGCAACAACATTGAAATTAAAACTAAGGGAAGGCACGACCCATGTGTTGGAATTAGAGCAGTTCCAGTTGGGGAAGCTATGCTTCTATTTACGTTAGCTGATCTTTTTTTAGCCCATAAAGCTCAAATAGGATGAATTAATTAATTGCTTTAATTTTATTATACTTCAAAAAAGAAAGAGCCTTTTGAAAAATGTTTTCTGCATTCAAACCTGCTTGGGCTATCTGCTCTTCTTGGCTTTTATGATCAATGAAATAATCTGGCATAGTCAAACTTTTGATTTTAAAGTTGGGGTTATTGAGATCTGAAACTGCAAGATATGAGATTACAGCAGAGGAAAATCCACCTGATGATGCCTCTTCTATTATTAGTAAATGATTGTTATTATTAGCTAGTTCAATTATCAAATCTTTATCAATTGGTTTAGCAAATCTTGCGTCAGCAATAGAAACAGCATAACCTAAAGAAATCAGTTTTTTTGCTGCTTTATACGTTTCGTCAAGTCTTGTTCCAATGGATAAAAATGCAATATCACCTCTTTTATTATTATTGTAATTCTTTAATAAAATTTTACCTTTTCCAATTTTAATTACTTTAGCCTCTGTTAACTTTTTTGAAACCTCAGCTTCGCCTCTTGGATACCTTATTGCTAAAGGGCCTTTGTCATATAATACTGAAGTTTTAATCATATTAACGAGCTCTTGTTCACTAGAAGGAGCCATAATAACAAAATTTGGAAGGCAAGATAAAAAAGCAATGTCAAATGAACCCTGATGTGTAGCTCCATCAGCACCAACATACCCTGCTCTGTCTATAGCAAATCTAACAGGTAAGTTTTGGATTGCTACATCATGTATAACTTGGTCGTATGCTCTTTGAAGGAAAGTTGAATAAATAGCACAAAATGGCTTAAATCCCTCTGAACTAAGACCAGCACAAAATGTAACAGCATGTTGCTCTGCTATTCCAACATCGAAAAACCGATCGGGAAAGTTTTCTGCAAATTTGTCTAAGCCTGTACCTGATGGCATTGCAGCTGTTACAGCCAAAATTTTATCGTCTTTTTTTGCCTGTTTTATCAATTCGTCTGAAAATATTTGCGTGAATGTCTTGTTCTTTGAAGCACTTTTTTTGTGCTCACCGGTTATTATGTCAAACTTAGGAACTGCATGATATTTTTCAATAACTTCTTTACCAAAAGGATGGCCTTTACCTTTTTCTGTCACAACATGGAGTAATACAGGACCTTCATTAGTAGAGTTTTTTAAATTTTTCAAAACCTGAACAAGATCTGATATGTTATGTCCGTCTAATGGTCCAATATAGTACATTCCTAGGTTATTAAAAATTGTACCACCACCCATCATATTTCTTGCTAACTCATCTGCTCTTTTTGCAGCTTTTTCAATTTCAGAAGGCAAGTGACTAGCCACTTGTTTTGCTAATTCTCTAATGGAGTTCAGAGGTTTTGAAGAAATTAATTTAGAAAGATAAGAGCTTACAGCGCCTACAGCAGGTGCGATAGACATGTCATTGTCATTTAAAATTACGATCATTTTCCTTTTTTGATCACCTAAATTATTTAACGCTTCCCATGCCATGCCAGCACTCATAGCACCATCACCAATAATAGAAATTACTGAATTATTTTCACCTTTGAGATCCCTTGCTACGGCCATTCCAAGACCAGCTGAGATGGATGTTGAAGAGTGCCCTGCTCCAAATGGATCAAACTCTGATTCTTCTCTATTGGTAAAACCTGAAAGACCATCTTTTTGTCTTAGAGAATTCATTCGTTTTCTTCTACCAGTAAGTATTTTATGAGGGTAGGCTTGATGGCCAACATCCCAAATAATTTTGTCTTGAGGGGCGTCAAATATATAATGAAGTGCAATTGTTAATTCTATAACCCCTAATCCTGCGCCTAAATGACCCCCAGTTTTTGATACTGAAGAAATAAGGTCACTCCTTAACTCTTCAGCTAATGGGTTCAAGTCATTTAAATTCAATTTCTTTAAATCCTTGGGTGATGAAATACCATCTAAATATTTATATTTGCGCATGGAACATTAAAATTAATTATATTTTAAAAATGGAA
>MDTC01254703.1_pt1 | contig 12284 bp, 8 predicted proteins | sample 811181 | NCBI WGS metagenome assembly MDTC01 (sample SAMN05326644, study PRJNA326480) | marine metagenome | isolation source: seawater | place: Pacific Ocean: North | collected 2011
CCCCCGCCGCTGCCCGCTGGGCAGCTCCACGCGCAGCTCGAACCGGAACGGGTCGCTGTTGGCGTCGCGCTCGAACTGGAGCGTGGAGACCACCATCTCGGACGGCAGGCGGAAGGAGAGGTCCGAGCCGACAGGGATCTCGGTGTCGATCCGCTGGCTCTTGTAGGGACCGTACAGATCGAAGGCCACGTCGGCCCCTTCGCCCCGGGCAAAGGTCACCTGGTACAGGCCGCACACGCCGTCACGAAGCGGGAGGTTGGAGAGGTCGAAGTCGTCGCCATCCGTCCACGGCTCGCAGGCTCCGGAGAAGGACGTGTCGCAGGTGGCAGTCATGCCGGCGATGCCCGTGCGCTGCACGGCCGTCGGGTTGGTGGGGCGGGCGCGCACGAACCAGTCCCCCTCGCCGCAGAAGCGCACCTCCGCCTGGTCCCAGCCCCTCTCGCCGCTGCCGTTGCAGCCGGTCATGGACGCCTCGTCGACCGGGATCGGAGACACGACGACAGTCTCCGAGGTCGTCGTCGGCGTGCGATCGGCCGGGCAGGTGCACGTGTTCTCCCAGAGGTAGTGCAGTCCTTCGCAGTCGAGCACGACGAGCCCACCGTCCTCGCACCGGGTCCACGACGCCCGGTCGGGGATGCGCTGGCAGGTGCCGCCGCACAGCTCGAAGCCATCTCTGCACGCCTCCGCGACACACCGCTCCCCATCGCAGCCGACCTCGGTGGCGTTGTCGGGGCAGGGCGTGCAGTCGTCCCCCAGGCACGGCAGGGTGCCGGCGTCGCAGGTGAGCTCGCAGGAGCCCAGGTCGCAGCGCATCTCACCGCGGCTCGGCTCGCCGCAGTCGTGGCCGCACTCGCCGCAGTTGGCGGTGTCCGTCCGCAGGTCGACGCACTCCCCGTCGCAGGTCGCCTCGCCAGACGGGCAGTCGGGGTCCGGCTCGTCGATCGGGCAGTCCGGACAGTCCGTGTCCTCGTCCGGCGACTGCGGCGTTCCCGTACAGGAGAGGAGCGCCGGAGCCAGCAGCGCGGCGAACAGGTGCAGGACTCGGTGCGACATCGAATGGCCTCCTGGCGCGGCATACCGCACGAGGCCCTGTACGCCCGACTGCGCGCAGGGTTGTGACTACAGTGACAGTGGCGACCCGGTAGTCTGCACGCGTGACCGACTTCCTCCGTGGCGCCGCCTGGCCGTTCCGCGGCCTCGCCTTTCTTGCCGTGCGTCCGGGCCTCTGGCCCTGGGTCGCCGCGCCCGCCCTGCTGGCCGTGGTCCTGGTGTACCTGGCCTGGATCGCGAGCTGGGCGTGGGCGCCGGTCATGCTTCACGCGGTGTGGCCGCAGCCGGCGACGCCGGGCTTTGTGCGCAACCTGTGGAACGGGACCGCGTTCGTGCTCATCGTGTGGGCGTTTGCGACCTTCGTCATGCTGCTGCACGGCTTCGTCGGCGTGCTCGGGACGCCGTTCTACGACCGCCTGTCCCAGCGGGTGGAGGCCATCGCACGACCCGCCGAGGCCGAGCCCTTCGCGTGGCGCGTGTTTGTCGTGGACATCGGCTGGTCCGCGCTTCACTCGGTGCAGGCGCTCGGCCTGTGGCTGCTCTCGCTCGGCGTGCTGGCGCTGCTGAACACGATCCCCGTCGTCGGGACCGCGGTCGAGATCGTCGCCAGCGCGCTGTTCACCGCGTGGTTCCTGTCCCGCGAGATGATCGACGGCATCGCCTCGCGGCGGCGGTGGTCGTTCCGAGAAAAGCTGGCGTTCGTGGCTCGTCATGGACCGCTGATGACCGGATTCGGGCTCGCGTGCGCGGTCCTGCTCGCCGTCCCCGTGGTCAACCTGCTGACGTGGCCGGCGGCCGTGGTGGCCGGGACGCTGTTCTTCTTGGAGGTGGAGGACGAGGAGAGGAGCGCCCCGGTCACACCATCCGATCCCGGATCGGCCGGCGCGTCCGGATGCCATCCGCGGCCGCCCATCGAATGACCGCTCAGACCGGGGCGTCCACCCATCCTGACCGCCCCGATCCGAGAGCCCGGCCATGCCCACGACGACCAAGGTGTCCACAGCCCTCCTCGGCCTCGCTGCACTCCTCGTCGGCTGCCACCAGACCGGCGATGGCTACGATGCGCGCTTCCTGCTCGAGGCCGACCGCGCTGCCGTCGACTTCGGCGCCGTCACCCTCCCAGCGACCTCCGCCGTCGAGACGCTCACCCTGCGCAACACCGGCCGCAAGACGATCCGGCTCGCCGCCGTGTCCAGCGCGTCCCTGGGCGTGGACACACCGACCTTCGAGCTGCACCCCTCCGCGTCCACCTGCACCACCGGCGCGGAGCTGCAGCCGGGTCAGGCCTGCACCCTGGCGTTCACCTTCTCCCCCGAACGCAACACCCCCTACCGCGACGACATCACGGTCTCCTGGACCAGCGTGCGGGACGATGCCAACCGGGAGGAGACCTTCACCCGCACCCTCGTGCTCCGCGGCGAGGGTGACCTCGACTGCGATGCCGAGCCCGCGTGGCGCGACGCGTACGGCGTCGGCAAGGACGAGGCGCTCACACAGAACACGGCGGACTACGACCGCGGCTACGCAGCCGGCCAGGCCAAGGACTACGACGACGGCTACCGCGGCGCCTATGACCGTGCGTACGAGTCGGCCCACGAAGAGGCGTATGTCTACGCGTACGATCGCGCGTACGACAGCTTCTACGACCAGGGGTACGACGAGGGCTGGGCGGTCCATGCCGACACCTGGCGAGCGTGCGACGCCGGCGGTGCTGACGGCTGGGCCGACGGCAGCGCGATCGGGTCCGAGGACGGCGCGGTGGTCGGCCACGATGATGGCCTCTACGACGGTGCGGCCGACGCGAACTACCAGGCCTGGGAGCTGCTCGACGACGCCGAGCGCTGGGGCGGCGTGGTTGCCGCCTGCGAAGAGGCCTGGGCCTGGTTCGGCGGAGCCTCGCTCCCGCCTCCCCCGTCCGACCCCACCGACGAGGAGATCGCGGGCATGTGCGAGGAGCTGGGCTTCTCGGAGAACCGCGACAGCTCGGCGCTCGACGATGGCTACAAGGCCGGGCTCCGCGACAATGTCGAATACCAGGCCGGTCTGCGCGAGGGCGCTGCGGACGGGACCTCCCAGGGGACCGTCGACGGCACCCGCAGCGGAAACCGGGACGGACGCCAGGATGGCTTCGACGATGGCGCCGCGGATGGCAAGGCCGACGCCGAGCAGCTGGCCTACGAGGACTGCTACGACGCCGCGTACCCCGCGGCCTACGCCGAGGCCTTCGACCTCGCCTACCTCGACGCCTACTGGTTGGCGTACGACCAGGCATACGTCGATGAGTACGACGCCGTGATGGTCGACTACTACGAGACGCAGGACTGCGAGGTCGTGCTCTTCGGGGGTTGAGGGTCTGGAGGCCTCGATGATGACCCCTCGCCCGCACCCGGTCCCAGCCTCACGGATGGACGTGGGCCTGGATGGGAAGCGTGTCCAGGACCTCGTCGGTGGTCCGGTCCCTGCTGCGGGCGCGGACAGGGCCCGCTCCGGGATCACGTACAGCACGACCCCTACGCGCTACCCTCACCGGCACCGGGAGGGGTCATGGCGCGAGCGCAGAGCACACCTGACGACTTCCTGCCCTCGATCCCGGGGATCCGGCCAGTTGTGCTCGCGATCCCGGAGAGCCTCCGGCAGGATCCCACCCTCCGCCCCGCGTACGAGGCGGCCCTCGCGCGCCACCCCTCGATGGCTGGCTTGGAGCACACCGTGCACGACGGGCTCGCCGCGGGGGAGCCGCTGTTCCTGGTGCCGCTGATCCTCGTGCTCGGCGAGCAGGAGGCGGTGAAGCTGCTGCAGTCCGTCGAGGATCCGGCGAAGGTGGCGTTCGGGGCGCACGACGAGGTCATGCGGTACCTGATGGTCGCCCACGACGGCTGGGACCTGGAGGCGATCGCCGGATGGTGCGGACCGGTGCTGGCGACCGAGCTGGGCGCTCCCCTGGGGGCCGTTCCCCATCTCCGGCGGCTGGAGCGGGGCACCTTCGCGGAGGACCCCGAGGAGGTCCGCACCTGGATGGCCGCCCACCCCGAACAGGCGGTGGCCGCGCTGGCGGTGCTCGCCTCGCCGCAGGGCACCTACCGCTGGGGCACCGAGTTCCGCGAGCTGATCCTCCAGGCGTTCGAGGCGGATCCTGGCCGCGCCGCCTCGGCGCTGGTCGACGCGATCCTCTCCGTCGGCGACCCGACCGGGCATCCCGAGGGCGAGCCCGCACCGACCCTCCGCTGGCTCGCCGCCCGCTTCGGGGAGGAGCACTTCATCGCCAGTGCCAGGGCGGAAGAGCAGGCGGTACTCGCGCGGCACCTGGACCCGGTGCGCTCAGCGGTGCTGCGGGACGGCGCTCCGGGCAAGAAGATCGCGAAGTGGTGGGCCGAGTGCGTCGCACCCCTGTCGGAGGCGGGTCAGTCCGTAGCGAGCAGCAGCCTCGATCCCCGTCATCCAGCCTGCGTCGCCCTGCGGGAGGCGGAGCCCGAGCCCTGCGAGCGCGCTGCTGCCAGCCTGTTAACGACGTTCCTCCAGGACAAGTCCAAGCCGGCGTACCGCCACGCCCTCGCGGCTGCCCTGCGTCTCGCTCCCGAGGCCTCGATCGCCTGGATCGGCCCCCAGGCGCTGCGCTGGGCCCGGAGCACCAACCGCAACCACCGCACCACCGCCCAGCACGCGATCCGGTGGTTGGGCGAGCTGGCGCGCCTCGACGACGACGTGGGCGACCGCGCGCTGTCCTGGCTGTCGCTCCTCGCCGAGGCCATCCCGTCGGCCAAGGGCGGAGGCCACGCCCGGCGCGCGCTCGAGTGGGTCGCGGTGACCCGTGGGGTCGGCCTGGACCAGCTGGTGGCCGGTCACCTGCCCGACATCGGCCTCGAACCCGACGGCAGCACGACCGTCGACTACGGGGAGCGGCGGTTCGACGTGCGGTTCACCCCCCGGGGCGACGCGATCGTGCGGCTGGCCGGGCGTGCGTACAAGTCCGTTCCAAAGCCAGGAAAGCGCGACAACCCGGACGTCGCAACCGCCGCGTACGAGGCGTATCGGGAGCTCCGCGACGTCGTCAAGCTGCTGCTCGGTGCCGAGGCTCGCCGCCTCGAGGCCCAGCTCCGAACGCAGCGCACCTGGCCCTGGGCAGCCCTGTCGCGCGAGCTCCTCCACCCCATCCGCCGGCTGGTGTCCGAGGGCATCGTCTATCTGGACGCCGAGGGCCAGACGTTCCGCATGGACCACGAAGGGCCGGTCGACCTCGACGACGAGCCGATGACGCCGCGCGGGGACGTCCGCCTGGCCCACCCGCTGGACCTGGGCGAGGTGACCCGGATCGCCTGGGCCGATCACCTGGTCGACTACGAGCTGCTCCCGGTCATCGACCAGCTCGGTCGTGAGGTCTTCCGCGTCGCTGGTCCCGAGATCGAGCTCGTCGCAGGGTGGAACCTCTCGCCGGGCGGCGTGATGGGCCTGTTGCGGTCGGGATGGTCAGACACCTACGGCTCCGGCGAGGGCCTCAGCCGCCCGCTCGCCGGCGGTACCGCGCGCCTGTGGCTGTCCATGAGCTTCCGGGGTGAGGCGGTCGTCGACCTGCCGCCACTCCCCGTACGCGCGCTGGTCATCGAGGGGCGGAGCACCGCAGTCGAGCGCTCCGAGCTGGTTCGGGACCTGGCCCGCATCCGGGCTGGCTCGACTGTGCGCTGACTCCCCCGCTCGATAGAGCGCGGCCCCCCGCCCCTCACCCCCCGGATCATCCATGACCGACCTTCTCTCTCCCCTGCGCGCCCGGGCCTCCGCCTGCGAGCTGTGCACCTCCACCGACGATCTACAGCCCTACCTGGTCGAGCCTGTCCGCGACGGCGGCTCCGTCGAGGACGCCGTCCTGATCTGCGGCACTTGCGCCGCCCAGCTGGCGGACGGCGCGACGCTCGATCCCCGCCACTGGTTTGGCCTGCAGGAGACCATCTGGAGTGAGGTCGCGGCAGTCCAGGCCCTCTCCTGGCGCCTGCTGGACCGCCTCCGCGGCGAGCCCTGGGCCGCGGACGTGCTCGGGAGCGCCTGGCTCGAGGAGGACGTCGCGGCGTGGGCCAAGGCCGGCGAAGAAGCAGAAGAAGCCCTGGTTGTGGTCGACAGCAACGGCACCGCGCTCGCCGACGGCGACAGCGTGACCCTCATCAAGGACCTGAACGTGAAGGGCGCCAACTTCACCGCCAAGCGCGGCACGATGGTGAAGGGCATCCGGCTGACCGCCGACCCCGGGCTGGTCGAGGGCCGGGTCAACCGGACGGCGATCTACCTCAAGACCGAGTTCTTGAAGAAGGTGTGATCCGCGGAGCCCGAGCTGCGTGGTGCTGTCCTGGCCCCCCCTGGTGCGAGGACGGTCCGCTGGGAGTCGGGGAGCAGCTCGCGTTTCTCCAGGTTCTCGAATGTCTTTCGAGGCTCCGTCAGCAGGGACCGAGCACCTGTGCAAAAGTCAGCTTCAATCTTGGAGCACACATGTTCGCACGTCTGTCCCTGTTTTCCCTGGTGCTGTTGAGCGGCCTGGTCGCCTGTGGTGAGCCCGATGGCGACGGCGACGGCTTCCCCGAGTCGGTCGACTGCGACGATGCCGCCGCCGGGGTGTACCCGGGTGCAGAGGAGGTCTGTGACGGCGTCGACAACGACTGCGATGGTGAGGTGGACGTGGACGCCACCGATGGCGTGGCCTACTACACGGACGGTGATTCCGATGGCTACGGGGACGACGCGACGGTGGTGATCGCGTGTGAGGCTCCGGCGGGCGCGTCTGACGTGGGCGGCGACTGCAATGATGCGGACGCAGCGTTCAACCCCGGGGCGACCGAAGACGACTGCACCGATCCCAATGACTACAACTGCGACGGCAGCTCCGGCTTTGCCGACGGAGATGCGGACGGCTTCCCCGCCTGCCGGGACTGCGACGACGCCGACAATGACGTCAACCCGGGCGCGGTCGAGATCTGCGACGGCGATGACAACGACTGCGACGAGCTGATCGACGATGCAGACGACGATCTGGACCGCAGCACCGGCCTGGGCTTCTACACGGACGGCGACTCGGACGGATTCGGCGACCCGGAGTCCATGGTCATGGCGTGTGAGCAGCCCGATGACGCGGTGATGAACGCCCTGGACTGCAACGACGGCAACGGCGACATCCACCCCGGCGCGGACGAGGTCTGCGACGAGGCGGACAACGACTGCGACGGGGAGACCGACGAGCCCTCGGCGGTCGATGCGGTCAGCTTCTACGCGGACCACGACGCCGATGGCGCCGGCGGGCCGACCTCGATCCGGGCCTGCTCTGCACCCGCGGGGTTCGTGGACAACGCCGACGACTGCGATGACGAGGAAGCCGCCGCCTACCCGGGCAACACCGAGGTGTGCGATCTCGTCGACAACGACTGCGACAGCGCCGTGGACGAGGACGTGACCACGACGGTCTTCCAGGATGCGGACGGCGACACCTTCGGCAACGCATCGGTGTCCATGGCGGTGTGCGCCGTACCCACCGGCTACGTGACCGACGACACCGACTGCAACGACCTGAACGCGTCGGCCAATCCCTCGGCGACCGAGGTGTGTGACGGCATCGACAATGACTGCGATACGTCCGTGGACGACGCCGACTCCAGCCTGGACGAGAGCACCGCGTCGAGCTGGTACAAGGACAGCGATGGCGACGGCGCCGGAGACCCTGGCGAGGAGGTCATCGCGTGCGCAGCGCCGTCTGGCTACGTCGCCAACGACCTGGACTGCGACGACTCGGATGCAGGCGCGATCGACTGCGCCTGCAGCGACGGCAGCGACGGGGACTACAGCCTGACCGGGGGCACGGCCTCCCTCGCAGGCGGCACCTACTACTACGACGACTTCTCGGTGGCCGCGGGGGCGACCCTGCGCGTGACCGGCCATGATCCGCTGGTGATCGTCGCCAATACCATCGACGTGTCCGGCACCATCGACGCCAGTGGCGGAGCCGGGGCGGACTCGGGCTCGTCCACCGGCCCGGACGGTGGAGACGCGCGCGGCGGTGGCGGCGGCGGCGGCGCCGGCGGCGACTGCGGCAACGGCCCCGGGACCGGCGGCGCTCCCAACGGAGGGGCTCCGGTCATCTATTCCGGGTCCAACAGCCACGGTGGATCGGGCGGTCGCGCGGCATCGGTCAGCGCCGGGGCGGTCTCCACGGGAGGTCACTACGGTCCGGGGGGCGGCGGCGGCGGCGGCGGCGCGTCTGTCGATGGCTCCGATGGCGTGGGTCTGCGGACCGGCTTCAGTGAAGGCGGCGCAGCCTTCGGCACTGCGAACATGGCCACCGTGTTCTCCGGAGGCATGGGCGGCGCGGGCGGCGGCGCCAACGGCGGCGGTGGCGGTGCTGGCGGCGGGGCGGTGGCCCTGTTCGCGGCCGAGGTGTCGGTCAGCGGCACCATCGACGTCAGCGGCGGCCCAGGCGGCGGCAAGACTGGTGGAAGCTGCACTTCCGGCGGCGGCGGCGGCGGCGGTGGCGGCATGATCTGGCTGCACGGCTTCGACGTCAGCGTCACCGGCACGCTGGACGCAGGAGCCGGCGCGGGCAGGGCCGCGAGCTCTTCGGTCGCCCTCAACCAGGCGGGCGGCAACGGTGCCGCCGGACGGATCCAGATCAGCGGCCCCACGCGCTCGGTGACCGGTTCGGTCTCTCCGACGGCGTACCAGGACAGCGCCGACCCGGACTGCACCCGCTGGTGATCCGGTCGAGGCAGGTCGCGGCGAGCCCTCCCCCGGCGGCCGTCATCTCCAGCATGGCGCCGTCGTCGTCGGAGCGGACCTGGGTGATCCGGGTGTCCCCACCCGCGCGATCGGTGGCGAAGAAGTGCCGCTCGGAGGTGGGTCGATCCCGGTGGTGCCTCGCTGTGTCGGCACAGGATTCGGGACGCTGGACGCTCGCCGGACTATCGGCGCGCCGTGATGACCGAAGACACCCTGACCGAGCTCGTCGAAGTCCTGGAGGCGATCGCCCAGGACCGGGCGTTGCTCGCCGATCTCGATGATGATCTGCGCAAGCGCCTGCTCATGGCGGCGGGCCGCGTCTCACGTCCGGACGCCCGCGCCCGGCGCCAGCTGAACAAGCAGCGCCAGCGGGACCGGCGCGACGCCAAGCGTGAGGAGGACACCCAGCTGCTCGACCGCACGCGGATCCGGGAGCTGCGGGACAACCCCATCTTCCAGACGCCCCGTCGGAGTGCCGAGGAGCCGCCGCCTCCGCCCCAGCGCCTGCTCGGGACCGTGCACGAGGAGCGCGTCTGCTACGTGTGCCGCGCGCGCTCCCACGATGTGCACTGGTTCTACGACCAGATGTGCCTGGACTGCGGCGACTTCAACTACGGCAAGCGCGGCCAGACCGCCGATCTGACCGGCCGGGTCGCCCTGATCACCGGGGCCCGCGTCAAGATCGGCTACCAGGCCGCGATCATGCTCCTGCGGGCCGGCGCCCACGTCATGGTCGTCACGCGCTTTCCCGTCGACGCCGCCGAGCGCTACGCCCGCGAGGAGGACTTCGCCGACTGGGAGCACCGCCTGGAGATCCATGGTGTGGACCTGCGCCACACGCCCAGCGTCGAGCTGATGTGCCAGCGGATCCTGCGCACCCACAGCCGGCTGGACTTCATCGTCAACAATGCCTGCCAGACCGTGCGCCGGCCGCCGGGCTTCTACCAGCACCTGATGGACAAGGAGCTCGAAGCCAGCGCCGACGGACGCGCCATCGCGCGCATCGCGTCCATGCGCCAGGCCGAGCATGCCAGCAGCGCCGCGCTCTCCCAGCTCGCCCTCACCGAGGAGGACCGCCTCGACCCCACCGCGCTCTTCCCCGCCGATCGCCTCGACGCCGATCTGCAGCAGGTCGACCTGCGCGAGGTCAACAGCTGGCGCCTCAAGCTCGACCAGGTGCCCATCGTCGAGCTGCTCGAGGTGCACCTCGTCAACGCCGTCGCCCCCTTCGTCATCAATGCGCGCCTCAAGCCGCTGATGCAGGCCGTGCCCTCCGCCGACAAGCACATCGTCAACGTGAGCGCGATGGAAGGCCAGTTCTACCGCACCTTCAAGAGCGACAAGCACCCGCACACGAACATGGCCAAGGCCTCGCTGAACATGATGACCCGCACCTCGGCCGCGGACTACATCGAGGACGGCATCCACATGAACAGCGTCGACACCGGCTGGGTCACCGACGAAGACCCCGCCCACCTGGCCGCCATGAAGCGCGAGATGCACCGCTTCCACCCGCCGCTCGACATCGTGGACGGCGCCGCGCGCATCCTGGACCCGATCTTCGACGGGCTGAACACGGGCACGCACGTCTGGGGGCAGTTCCTGAAGGACTACAAGGTCACGGACTGGTAGGGGCTGAGGGGCTCTGGCTGGTGCGGCCCGCTCTTCAGCGTCTGCTCCAGCTCCTCCGGGGTCATGCGTCAGGACAGCAGTGGGCCTGATGGGCCACTCCGGGGTCGTGATGCTCCTCCTCGACCGGACGACCTCCACACCGCCGTCGCCCACGCCTCCGCCTCACTCCCCGCCCGCCAACATGGCAAGCCCCCTCCCCCGCGCTACGCGTCTCCCCAGCCTCGCGGAGCCGCCATGCACTACGACATCTTCTTCTCCATCTCCCAGACCCCGGTCGACGGATACACGCCTTCCGAGGCGGAGATGTTCCGCAATTTCTTCCACCAGGTCCAGGCCGCGGATCGCCTGGGCTTCGGCACGGCCTGGCTGGCGGAGTCGCACCTGTCCAGCGAGGTCCAGAAGACCCACCAGCGCCCGGTGATCCCCCACTGGAAGGGTGAGGTCGGGCTCAACGTGGACTTCCTGCAGCTCGCCAACCACGTGTTCCAGCGCACCGAGCGCATCGAGTGTGGCTCGGCGATCATGAACATCCTGACCATGGGTGGACCCATTGCCGCGGCGGAGCGGGTGGCGGCGTTCGCCGGCCTGCACGGCCTGGACGAGGGCGAGAAGCGCAGGATCCACGTGGGCTTTGCGGCGGGTCGCTTCGACTTCATGAACCGGGCGGCGGGAGTGCTGCCGCGCACGCCGGTGGAGGAGGCCGCGGGTCGGGCGTGGAAGGGGCGCGTCTTTGCCGAGGCGGCCGAGATCTTCGTGCGCCTGCTCCAGGGCGAGACCCTGTCCAGCGACGACGTCACCTCGCCGGCCCCGTTCACCCGCGCCGACTTCCGCAGCGACGCCGACTGGGCCCGCATCCAGGAGGCCGCCGGTCACGAGGCGGACAGCTACGCCATCGAGCGCTTCTGGACCTTCGAGCCGCTCAAGATCATCCCCCAGGACTGGCGCCGCGAACTGGTTCAGCTGGTCATCGGCTCCCACGATCCCCGCCAGCAGGAGATCGTCAACCAGTGGGCCCCGGTCCAGGTGTTCAACCTGTCGATCACCCGCGAGGACGTGATCGAGGACACCCACCGCAGGCTCGCGGCGGCCTACCACCCGGACGGCGGTGCGTGGGAGCGCGGCCACATGCCGCGTACGACCTTCGTCTTCCTCAACGAGCAGGACGGCCTGTCCGCCGAGGAGCGCTCCGCCGCCGCACATGAGGAGGCCAAGGCTGCGCTCGGCGCCTACTGGACCGCGCTCGAGGGCACCCTGGACCCGGCCAAGGTCGAGCGCGCCGCCACCAACGCGCTGATCGGCAACGCCGACGAGGTCGCGCGCCAGATGGTCGAGCGCTTCCACCCCCAGGACCGCCTGATGCTGTGGTTCGACTTCTTCAACCACGACAGTGAGAGGGTGGTGCAGAACATGGAGCGCTTCATGGATCGGGTCGCGCCGCGGGTGAAGCAGCTCATCGGATGAGCCTGCCGCGCAATAGCGTCCGCCGCCGCACGTATGCTGCACGAGCCCTGGAGGAACCATGACCCTCGTGCGCATCATCCTCGCGCTGTTCCTGCCCCCCGTCGCCGTCTTCCTCACCGTCGGCCTGGGCATGCACTTCTGGCTGTCCCTGGTGCTGACCTTCTTCGGCTGGCTGCCGGGCGTCGTGCACGCGTTCTACGTCATCGGCGTGCACGATGGAAAGCGAGGCTGAACGCCGATCTCGGCGCGGCCCCTGAAGTGGTGGATCAGAGGTCCAGGACCGCCAGCGCCCGACGCAGATCCTCGGCGGAGAAGGGCTTGCGCAGCACCGCGGCGACCCGCCGGGTCAACGCCTCGGGCAGCGCGCGCTCCACGTGGCCGGTCATGCCGATCAGCAC
>MDTC01095536.1_pt1 | contig 12282 bp, 10 predicted proteins | sample 811181 | NCBI WGS metagenome assembly MDTC01 (sample SAMN05326644, study PRJNA326480) | marine metagenome | isolation source: seawater | place: Pacific Ocean: North | collected 2011
AGAGCTTTTCTTCTTTTCATTTTTATTTTTAAAGACGACAATTTAAAAAAAAATAATATATTTCGATAGAATTTTTTAAACCTCTTTCTAATAAAAACTTTAGGTTATTGAAAAAACCTTATATTTTTGTGACCTATAAAAAATAATCTATGTCAAATAATTTAGTAATAGTTGAGTCACCGGCAAAAGCAAAAACTATTGAAAAATTTTTAGGGAAAAATTATAAAGTTGCTTCTAGTTTTGGACATATTGCAGACCTTCCTTCTAAAGAACTAGGCGTTAATGTTGATGGAGATTTTTCTCCGAAATATATTGTTAGTGATGATAAAAAAAAGATAGTTTCTGAATTAAAGTCATTAGTAAAAAAAGCTGATATTGTTTGGATCGCAAGTGATGAGGATAGGGAGGGAGAAGCTATAGCTTGGCATTTATTTAAAACTTTAAAATTAAATAAAGAAACTACTAAAAGAATTGTTTTTCACGAAATCACTAAAAGTGCAATTAATAAAGCTATAGATAATCCTAGAGAAATAGATTATAATTTAGTTAATGCTCAGCAAGCTAGAAGAGTTTTAGATAGGTTGGTTGGATATGAATTATCACCTGTATTATGGAAAAAAGTTAAAACAGGCCTTTCAGCTGGTAGAGTCCAGTCTGTTGCAGTAAGATTAATAGTCGAAAGGGAGAGAAAAATAAAAGATTTTAAGCCTGAAATTTTTTATAAAACAACTGCTGAATTTATAACTTCTAAAGGGGAACAATTAAAAGCCCAGTTAATAAAAAAATTTTTTGATTCTAAACAAGCTAAATTGTTTTTAGAGTCAAGTAAGAAAAACATTTTTCAAATAAAAAGTAAAGAAACAAACCCGGGGAAAAAATCTCCAACTGCTCCATTTACAACCTCTACTCTTCAACAAGAGGCATCTAGAAAACTTTATTTTTCAGTTAGTAAAACAATGACTATTGCTCAAAAATTGTATGAATGGGGATTAATTACTTATATGAGAACAGATAGTTTGAATTTGTCTAAAGAGGCAAAGTCAGAAATCATAAATCAAATTCAAAATAATTATGGAAAAGAGTATCTTCAGTCAAGGGTTTTTAGGTCAAAAAGTAAAGGGGCACAGGAAGCTCATGAAGCTATTAGACCAACAGATATCAATAAAATTAACCCTGATTTAGAGTATGATTATAAGCGCCTTTATCAATTAATTTGGAAGAGGACAATTGCTTCTCAGATGAGTGATGCTAAATTGGAGCGAACTCAACTTAAAATCTTTTCTAATAATGGAGATGAATATATATCAAAAGGAGAAGTGATACTTTTTGATGGATTTTTAAAAGTCTATTCTGAAGGGGTTGATGATCAAGAGGATGAGGAGAAGGGGATCCTTCCACATGTTAATTTAGATGAAAAAGTTAATCTTAATAAAATAATCTCTACTGAAAGACAAACAAGACCTCCATATAGATATGCAGAAGCTTCGTTAGTAAAAAAAATGGAAGAATTAGGAATTGGAAGGCCTTCAACTTATGCTCCTACTATTTCAACTGTTCAAAATAGAGGGTACATAATCAAGGGAAATTCTGAAGGGCTTGAAAGAGAATATCAACAATTTATTTTACTTGATAATAAATTAAAGCACTTGAAATTTATCGAAAAAATCGGTTCAGATAAAGGTAAATTAGTACCCACAGATATTGGTATAATAGTTAATGACTTTTTAGTTAATAATTTTAAAAATATTTTAGATTATAATTTTACTGCTAAAGTTGAAGAAGAGTTTGATGAAATAGCTGATGGTAAAGAAGATTGGACAAAAATGATTAAAGATTTTTATTCTCAATTTAATAAAAATGTAAATTTTGTAAATGAAAATGCTACAAGAGAATCAGGAGAAAGAGTTTTAGGGATAGATCCTTCTTCAGGTAGAGAGGTAAAAGTTCGTTTAGGAAAATATGGCCCCTTAGGTCAAATAGGAAATTCTGAAGATGATGAAAAACCTATTTTTACTAATTTGGCAGTTAATCAAAAATTAGAAACTATAACTTTAGAAGAGGTTTTAGATCTTTTTAAACTTCCGAAAGAAATCGGAGTCTATGAAAATGAAGTAATTACTATTAATAATGGAAGATTTGGTCCATATATAAAGTTTGGAAAAAAATTTATTTCTATTCCTAAGGGTGAAAACCCTTTAGAATTTGAATTCAATTCAGCCGTTAATTTAATTGAAGAAAAGAAAAAAGCAGATGCTCCAATTTTTGTATATAAAAATTTACCTGTAACAAAAGGCGTTGGAAGGTTTGGACCTTTTATTAAATGGGATGGAAAGTTTATAAATGTTAATAAAAAATATGATTATAATTCATTAAAAGACAAAGACATTGAAACATTAATTGAGGAAAAATTAAAGAAGGACAAAGAAAAGATAATAAACCATTGGGAGGATTTAGATATAAAAGTTGAAAAGGGTAGATGGGGAAGATCTCTAATTTTTCAAGGTAAATTAAAAATAGAGATAAATAAAGAAATTGATGCTACTAAATTAAATTTAGAACAGGTCAAACAAATTATTCAAGAACATAAAGGAAAGAATAAAGTTAAGGCAAAGAAAAAGAAGAATTAATGATTGAAGATGTATTAATACCAGTTGATGAAACTATAATAGGGATTAGTTCGATTTTGCCAAAGCAGGTTTTAGGAAATAATATTCTTATAAATTCTAAGTCAAATGGATTTCCAGATTTAGATCAAATTTCGATTGCTATTATAGGTGTTCAAGAATTAAGAAATTCTCATTTTAACCATTCTAGATATGATATGGATAAATTTCGAATAGAATTCTATAAATTATACACAGGTAATTGGAAGTTAAACATTGCCGATCTAGGAGATTTACCTAACGGAAACAAAGTAGAAGATACTTATTATATTTTAAAAGAGGTTTGTTTGCATTTAAGACAAATGAATATTATCCCTATTATTATAGGAGGGAGTCAAGATTTGACTTTATCAATGTATAGGTCGTTCGAAAATAATAATCAGTGGATAAATATAACCTCAATTGATAATCGATTTGATTTTTCACAGGATGAAGATTTAATTTCTGGTCGTTCATATATGAGTTCTATAATTTTAAAAAAACCAAGTTACCTTCATAATTATACTAATTTGGGATATCAGTCTTACTTAATATCTCAGGAAGAATTAGATTTAATGGATAAACTTTTTTTTGATTCTTATCGATTAGGAGCAGTATTGGATGATTTCTCTTTATCCGAGCCTATTTTTAGAGAAACAGACATTGCAAGTTTTGATTTAAAATGTTTATCCGAAAATTCTAGTGGAGAATCCATTAATTCTTCCCCTAATGGATTTGATAGTAGAACGATTTGTTCATTATCAAGATATGCAGGTATAAGTGATAGACTAAGTTTAGTAGGGTTTTTTGAACTTTTCAACACTAATACTTTTCACAAATTATTATCTCAAATTATTTGGTATTTTATTGAGGGAGTTAATTGTAGGTTTAATGAGTATCCTGTTTATACAGGAAAATCATTTAATAAATATATTGTTCCTTTATCAGATCGTGAATTAATTTTTTATAGAAGTAAAAAAAGTGATCGTTGGTGGGTCGAGATAACTATTGAAAATTATTTAGATAATAAAACGAAAAGTAATACGTTATTATCATGCACATATGAAGATTATGAAGAAGCATGTAATGATAAAATACCTGAAAGATGGTTAAAAGCATCTAAAAGAGCTTGATTTATAGAGTTTTTATTTTTTGAAAAATATTAATTTGGTTTTATAAGGAATAAAGTATGTTAAAAAAGTGTTATTTTTGCCTTTTCAGATGGTATTATATAATTCAACCATGATTATATGAAAAAAATATTTATTTTTATTCTTACAGTATTTTTTGTTAGCAGTTGTGCTAATAAACGTGGTGAATTGATTGGTGTTAAACAAAAGAAATGGTTTCCTGAGAAACCTTATGGTATGACATTAGTTGAGGGCGGTGCATATATTATGGGAAAATCAGATGATGATGCTGCTGCTTCTCAGAATGCTGCACCAAAAACAGTAACTGTTCGATCTTTTTATATGGACGAGACAGAGATTACCAATAGCGAATACAGACAATTTGTTTATTGGGTTAGGGATTCAATTGCTGCTGCTATGTTGGCTAGAAGGGCTGATACTGATGGTTTAGGCGAGGAATCAACTGATCCAATTGCTGAATTTTCTTTTAAAGATTCTGATACTTCGCAAACTTCTGATTTTACTAAGTATATGAGAGAAAATTATTATGATTTAAATGAAGATCCATACTATAGAAGACCTTTAGATTTAGAAAATGACATTGAATGGTCACCCGAAGATTATGCAAAAGGGGCCTATATAGAGGTTATGGATAGCCTTTATTTACCTCCTGAGGTATGGTATAATGGTGAAATGAAAATTGATATAAATAAGCTTGTTTATAAGTATTCTTGGTTTGACGCTGAAGCTGCTGCTCTAGATCGAAAAATAAATCCGTATCATAGGAATAGACTTCCATTTATTAGGGAAGAAAATGTTGAGATATATCCTGATACTACTGTATGGATTAAGGATTTTAATTATTCTTATAATGAACCAATGCATAATGACTATTTTTCTCATCCTGCATATCAAGATTATCCTGTTGTAGGAATTTCTTGGGAACAAGCTGTAGCTTTTTGTAATTGGAGAACTTATTATAAAAATATCTACCAAAGGGAAAAAAATGATCCGCTTGTAAATAATTTCAGATTACCTACTGAAGCAGAATGGGAATATGCAGCTCGGGGAGGAATACCATCAGGTGTATATCCATGGGGGTCACCTTATTTATTAAATGACAGAGGGTGTTTCCTCGCAAACTTTAAACCTTTGAGAGGAGATTATGCTTCAGATCAAGCAATGTATACTGTTGAAGCTAAATCTTATTTACCAAATGACTATAATTTATATAATATGGCTGGAAATGTTTCAGAGTGGACAGGCTCATCTTTTGATAATGGAGCTTATGATTATGTGTCGTCTTTAAACCCTAATTTATCTACTAGAACTCCAGTTAAGAAAAAATTTGAAAATAATGATAACATTAATAAAGATTCTGTTTACACTATTTTAGTTGGAGGTGAAAAGAGAAAGGTTATTCGAGGAGGATCATGGAAAGATGTTGCTTATTTTTTAAGAGTAAGTACTAGAGATTTTGAGTATGCTGACACCTCTAGAAGTTACATTGGATTTAGAACTGTTCAAGATTATCTCGGTTCAGAAAAAGTAAAAATTAAATAAAAATTTTATCTTTATAAAAAACTCATAAAATCAAAATAAAATGGATGCAAAAAAATTAAGAGGAAGATATATAAGAAAAGTAATGATGCACATGCTTTTTCAAATAGGAGGAAGTGTTGTTATTATAGGTGCTTTATTTAAAATATTACACCTTGAAATAGGCCCCCTTACAGGAGGTGTTGTTCTAGGACTTGGCCTTGGAACGGAAGCTATTATATTCCTAATGGGCGGATTAATGTTAGATGATGTAAGGGAGGAACAGGCAGAATTTGAAGCTCATTTGTCTGGTGGCGGTCATTCTTCTGAAGGTAGTAAAGAAGAAGGTTTATCTAGTAAAATTGACTCTCTTCTAAGGGAAGCAAAATTAGATGTTAATTTGGTAAATGGATTAACTAGAAGTATTAAGAATTTAGAGGCATCTGCCCAATCTTTATCTCCTGCAGCAGAAGCTGTTGGATCCTCTCAAAACTATTCAGAGCAATTAGAAAAAGCAGCTGGACAATTAGAGAAGTTAAATTCTATGTATTCGCAGCAGGCAAAAGAAGCTGGAACGCATAGTTCATACAACAAACAAGTAGCCGAAAATGCCGAACAATTAAAAATGCAAATGGAATCGTTATCTACTAATTTAGCATCTATAAATGAGGTCTATAAGGGTATGTTGTCTGCAATGAATAAAAACTAAGAATTAATGGCAGGAGCAAAAGAAACCCCACGTAATAAACTTATTGCTTTAATGTATCTGGTATTTATTACCATGTTAGCATTAAATGTTAGCAAAGAAGTTCTTGTTGGTTTTGGACAAATGTTTCATAAAATCAGCAATGCTAAAGTTAAAGTTAATGAGAGTAATGAAATATATTATTCTAAGATTGAAACTAATGCCCAAGATAAAAAAGGAAAGTGGATTGGTCATGATGACACAGCAAAGAAAATAAGAAAAAAATCTAATGAATTTCATGATTATATTCAAGAGGTTAAGAATAAAGTAACTGAAAAACATAGAACTCAAAATGATGATCCAGAACTTAAAAAATTTGAAGTCATGGATAAAGGCGAAGAGTTAGATATGTTATGGTTTAAAGAAGGTAGAGATGAAGAAGCTCAGGTATTTATTGATAAAATTTTAGAGTATAAAGCTGAAGTTATCCAAGTTTTTGCAAGTCAATATCCTCAATACACTCAACAAGTTGAAGATAGATTTGATATCGGGGAGGGACCTAATTGGGTTATTAAAAATAAGGAAGGACAAGAACAGCCATGGTTAAATTATAATTATCAAGGTTTTCCACTTATATCATCGCTAGCAAAACTTACTATGATGCAAAATGATATTAGATTAACTGAAAGTGATGTTTTGACGACACTCTTAGGGAAAGAATTGGAATTAGAATCTGGTGTTACGGAATCTAACTATATTACATTACTTAAAACTGAAAAAGGTGCATATTATCAAGGAGAAACATTTGATGGAAGTGTTATTTTAGGTAGAAAAGGTGGTGCTCAGAATCCAAATAGTGTTGAACTTAAAGTAGATGGAATAGAATTAGAGGAATCAAAATATGAACTTATTCCTGGAGGGATAAAATTAGATATTTCTGCTGGTTCGCCAGGAGATAAGGTTATTCAAGGACATTTAATTTTTTTAAATGACGGTATAGAGTCTAGAATACCTGTTAATCAAACTTATTCTGTTATAGCTAAACCTAATTCTGCTGTAATTTCTGCTGATAAAATGAACGTTGTTTATCGTGGTGTTGAAAATCCTATGACTATTTCAATTCCTGGAATTCCAGATAACAAGGTTAGGGCAAGAGCTCCTGGTTTAAAAAGATCAAGAGGCAGTAAATATCTTATGAATCCTGGAAAAGGGAAAACAGTTAAAATAGTTGCCACTGGAACTCTACCCGATGGTAAGGTTGTATCTACTTCAACTTCTTATAGAATTAAAAACCTTCCAAATCCGACTGGAACTGTTAGAGGGGAGTATGGTTCATTTAAAATAGCTAAATCTAGTTTAGTTAAGACAACAGTAGGAGCAACATTTATTGATTTTGATTTTGACTTAACAGTTAAAACTATTGCTTTTAAAGTTAAGGTTCCTGGAAAGCCTGTTATTCAGTGCTCTGGAAATAGATTAAATGCTAAAGCAGTTGCAGCTGTTAAGAGGGCTCCTGCAGGGCAGGACATTAAAATTTTTGACATAAGAGTCAAAAACCCTAAAAATCCTGCATATAATTTTTCAAGAGTTTCACCGGTAATTTGTGAAGTGACTAATTAAATACTAATTAATGAATAGTAAGGTAACAATTTTATTGTTTGTTTTAAGTTTATTAATCTCCGAGATAGGTTTTGCTCAGGCTAATTTATTGAATGCAAGAGTGCCTCAGGATGTAGGTCAATTGAATGAAAAACAGAAAAATGCAAATGATGAAGATCCTTTACCATATGGATATGTTGACGATAGAGATATTTTGTGGTCAAAGACTATATGGGAAAGAATTGATGTAGATGAAAGAGTTAATTTCCCTTATTATTATCCGATTGATACTTTAAAATTAAGTTCTGGAAGAAGATCCCTTTTTCATACATTCGTTGCAAATTTAAAAAGTAGAAATATTATAGAGGTTTATGAAGATGATGCTTTTAAAGTTAAATTAACCTATAAAGAAGTTTTAAATAATTTAAAAGCACTTAAAATTACTCCTGGGGGTGTTGACCAACTTAATGAACAACTTATTGAAATTAAGCTAAATGATGCTGGAGGAATTGATAGAAATTATATTTATTCTTTAAGAGATCAAGGACTTTTAAATGAAGATTTTATTGAAGAACCTGAAATTACTGCTGAGGAAATTGTAGAGTATCGTATAAAGGGTACATGGTATTTTAATAAGAGACTAGGAGAATTAAAATATAGATTATTAGGTATAGCTCCAGTTGCTTATGAATTGGCTGGTGATCCTCCTGAACTTATGGAGTTATTTTGGATATGGTTTCCTGATGCCAGAAAAAGTCTAAATACATCAAAAGTTTTTAATGAGGGTAATTCGTCTAAGCCTATTACTTTTGATGCAATGTTAAATTCAAGAAGATTTAGCGCTTTTATTTATAAAGAGGAAAATGTTTATGAAGATCGTGAAATTGAAAAATATATTCAGAAAGATGCTCTTAGACAATTACTCGAATCAGAAAGAATTAAAAATGTAATTCTAGATTATGAATTAGATTTATGGAATAATTAGTTTTTTAAAAAAGTGTAATAAAAAGCTGCTTTTTAAGCAGCTTTTTTTATTTAGTATTTATAAAACTATTTATTTCCTCATTCGTTATTTTTGGATTGGCACCTTTTTCTTTAGCAACAATAGCTCCAACTGCACAAGCTTTTTCCAAAGATTTTTCAGGAGAAGTGTTATTTAATATTTCTGTTATTAAAACTGCTAAAAATGAATCTCCCGAACCTACAGTATCTACTACATTTATTTTAAAACCATTATGAGAGTAAAATTTATTGTTTACAAAAAGAACCGCACCTTTATCTCCTTTTGTTACGCATATTTTTTTGGTTTTAGTTTTTTCTGAAATATATTTAATATTTTCTTCAATAGTTTTGAAATTAGATCCTATTTTTTTTGAAATAATAAGTAATTCATCATCATTGAATTTTATAAAATCAGCATTAATCATTAACATTTCAATTGTTGAAAAATCATAGTGGGGAGGTCTTAGATTTACATCTAATACTTTAAATTTAGAATACTGCAATAGATTTAATAGTGTTTTTCTTGAAACAAGATCCCTACATGCTAGACTTCCATAGATAAATAAATCTGTTTTTGAAACTTCCTTTTTCAAAGTAGAAGAATTTTTAATTTTATCCCAAGCTGAAGGATATTCAATAGAATAATTTGCATCTCCATTATTATCAATTTCAACTTTAACTTTTCCTGTTGGAAAATCCTTTGAAACACTTATTAATTTGGTATTAATTTTTTTTTCAATTTTATGTATTAGATTTTGACCTAAAGAGTCAGCGCCTATTTGACTTACAATCAATGATTTTACGCCTAAAGACTCTAACCTTAATGCAATATTTAAGGGAGCTCCTCCAATTTTTTTTTCATTTGGAAATATGTCCCAAAGAATTTCACCAAAACAAATTGAATTTTTAATATAATTCATTAATTTTTTGATAAGCTATTACTTAGAGATTCTAATGAGATTTTTTTCGTTTCTGGCATTATAAAAATGACAAAAAGTAATTGTATAAACATCATAAAAGCAAAGAAAATAAAAACATATCCAGGATTATTAAAATAAGATAATGCTGTTGGCATAAATAAAGTAATTAGAGCAGCTAAAATCCAGTGAACGGAACTTCCTAATGATTGACCTTTAGCCCTAAGGTTATTAGGAAAAATTTCAGATATAAAGACCCAAATAACTGCACCTTGACCAACAGCGTGAGAAGCTATAAAAAGAAATAAAAATATAGGTATACTTAAGCCATCCCAAGAGTTTATAAATGCGATAGAAACAAGAGATAGTGAAATAATATATCCGAATGAACCTATATACATTAATATTTTTCTTCCATATCTATCTATTAGATAAATTCCAATTAGAGTGAAAATTAAATTAGCTATACCTATTCCAAAACTACCTAAAAGTGCAGAACTTGTTTCTAATCCACCTGCTTCAAAAATTCGTGGAGAATAATATAAAAAAGCATTTATTCCAGACAATTGATTAAAAAATGCAATTAAAAATGCGAGTAAAATTGGAAATGAATACTTTTTTCTAAACAGGGTGTTACTTTTTAAAGTATTTTCGGTTTCAGAAATGGTTTTAAGAATATCTGTTGAAATATTAGAGCCACCAATTTCTTTAAAAATACTATTAGCTTGAATTGTATCACCTTTTTTAAAAATTAACCATCGCGGACTTTCAGGAACTCCAAATATTCCAATTAAATAAATAAAAGCGGGAATGCTTTCTACTCCCAACATCCATCTCCATGGTTCATTTCCAAATTCTCTTAGAAGATAATTTGACATAAAAGCTACTAGAATTCCAAAAACAATATTAAATTGATATAGAGCGACCATTTGGCCTCTCTTTTCTGCAGGTGATATTTCAGATATATAGGTTGGTGCCACTACAGTCGATAAACCAACACCTATTCCACCAATAAATCTGTAAAATGAAAAAACGTATGGATTTGATACCAGTGCGCAACCAATTGCAGAAATTAAAAATAAAAAACCAATAATTATAAGAGATTTTTTCCTTCCCCATTGATCACATGGGTAACTACCAGTAATAGAACCAATAACAGTTCCCCATAAAGCCATTGACATAATAAAAGTTCCATGAAATAAATCGGAAGTATTCCAAAGTCTTTGTAATTGTTGGTCAGCTCCAGAAATTACAATTGTATCAAAACCAAATAAAAATCCAGCTAAGGAAGCAACGATTGAAACTTTGACAATTTTATTCATTTAAGATGTAATAAAACTATATACTCCAGAACTACTTTTATTACCATTACTATCTTCAGCAATAATTTTCCAATAATAAGTAGTACTATTTTCTACTGGAAGGGTGGTTTCTGTTGTTGTGGATTCATGATTTACATTTTTTATTGAAGTTGAACCGTCTACAGTATCTAAAAAAACTTCATATTTTAATAAATCATTGTCAACATCTATGCAATTCCATTGTACAATTATTTCTCCATCTATTGGAGTAATGGTTGCAGCAGATCTTGGAGATAAAATTTCGGGAGGGAAAGGCGCGTAATTAATTACTTTATCACCAGCTAAATAAAACTTCCATGTTTGGCTATCAACGGGAGCAGATAAAGGATCACCTTGAGCAGTTACATACCATGAATAAGGTTCTGAACTATTAAGAGTTACTTCTTTAGATGTAGTTGTTGATGAAAATTGTTCATTTTGTTGGGTTGTTAAATTTTTAATATTGATTTTATAATTAGTAGCATTTAAAGAAGCGCCCCAAGAAAAATATAAAGTGCTCTGGGTATCATTAACTACAATTCCGTCAAGGCAAGCCTCATTATTTTTTGGAGAAATTAAATTTGGAGCAGATATAGTTAATGCAACAGTTGAAACATCATCATTTGAATCTCCCCCAGAACTACAACCAAAAAAAATATTATTTAAAAGTATAAATGAAAAAATTAAACCAACCTTTTTCATTAAAATTATTAATGTTAATATATATTATAAGTAAAGATATTAATTAATTTTAGTCATTTAAATTGGGAAAGGGATAATTTTTAATAAATAAGAATATTTATATATGGAGTAAATTCCCATTTTTTAAATCAAATACTAATGGATGTAAAAAAATTTTCTTATTTTTTTCAATAGCTTTCTTTACTACTTCACATTTTTTTAAATTATTAATTTGCTCTAATATGTTAAGCTCGACAAGCCTATCCCATTTAGATGTCTCATTTGTAATAAGATCTAACTCTTCTTTATTAGCTGAAATTGTTTTTCTTATATTGTTAATCCATTTATCAACATTATTAGACTCTTGTTTTCCCATAGCAGCCTTTATTCCTCCACATCCATAATGACCGCAAATAATTATATTTTTAATTTTTAAAACATTTATAGAGTATTCGAGTATACTTAATAAGTTAAGGTCATCATTAAAAATTAGATTAGCGATATTTCTGTGAACAAAAATATTTCCAGGTTCTGATTGAGTAATAGTGTCTGGAGGAACTCTGCTGTCAGAGCATCCAATCCATAATATTGATGGGTTTTGTCCTTCAGATAGATTTTCAAAAAAATCTTTTCCTTTTGAAGAGGCCCATTTCCTATTTTTTAGAATTATATTTTCTATAGACATAATAAAAAAACTAATTTAATATACTAAAATTAAAATTATTTTTCAAAAACCATTAATTTCTA
>MDTC01084278.1_pt1 | contig 12280 bp, 11 predicted proteins | sample 811181 | NCBI WGS metagenome assembly MDTC01 (sample SAMN05326644, study PRJNA326480) | marine metagenome | isolation source: seawater | place: Pacific Ocean: North | collected 2011
ACATGTAAGATTGGTAAGCTAATCTAGAAGTAAAGGAAAGGTTATCCATTATATCAACTTTTCCATATATTGAAGCGTTAAAGTCAGTTCTAAGGTTGTTTATATCATACAAGAATAAAGAACCATAAGCATTTTCATCTTCAAATACAGGTCTCACACCATTTACTAAAACACCAGAATTAGCACCGTAGTCAAATTGTCTTCCACCATTAGAATCTGTTAAGTAGGATCCATCTGCATTTCTTCTGTAAATAGGGTAGAAGTTTGGCACATTATATATCCATTGAACAGTACTTGAGTATCCACTACCAGATTGAGTAGGTACATTTTGTGTAGATCTCGTGTAACCAACATTCATTCCAACAGAGAAAATATCATTTACTTTGCTATCAAGTTTAATCCTTGAGGAAAATCTCTCAAAGTTTGTTGTGGTTACATTACCGTCTTCACCTAAGTAATTAGTTGAAAAGAAATAAGAAGTATTTTTACTACCTCCAGATAAGTTAACACCAATTTCATCGAAACTAGCAGTACTATCCATTAAAGCACCTTTCCAGTCAGTATCCCAAAGTGGACTAGCAGTTAATTTTCCGTCAGTTCCAACAGGGTTATCAACTCCGTATGGGTTATACCCAACACTTGAACCGAAATTAGCAGTTGCAGCAGCATTTGCAGCAGCAAGACTTAATCCACCACCGTCGATGTACTCATTTCTTTTTGCTTCCCAATATAATTCTGACCAATCGTTAATACCCATTAATTCATGAGTTTTAACAGCTTCACTCGCTAAACCTTTTTTGATGTTAACCGTGATTTTAGCTTCAGAATTTAATTTTCCAGATTTAGTAGTAATGATAATTACACCATTGGCAGCTGCAGCACCATAAAGAGCAGTAGATGATGCATCCTTTAAAACTGTAATAGATTCAATTTGACCTTGGTCAAGTGAATTTAAATTACCAGCAAAAGGAGCGTTATCTACAACAATTAGCGGAGATGCAGAAGCATTGATCGAACCAATACCTCTAATCCTTATTGTTGGGTTAGAACCTGGTACACCACCAGATGAAATAATATTCACACCAGGAACAGATCCTTGAAGTGCTTGAGTAACTGAAGTTGCTTTAGAAGCTTCTAAAATTTCAGTTCCTATGGTTGCGACAGATCCAACAACAGATTGTTTAGTCTGAGTACCATAAGCAGTTACAATTACTTCGTCAAGAGCACTATCTTGAGATAGCGTTACATTAATAGTTAATGAAGATCCAACTGTAATATCTACAGTTTGATATCCAACATAACTAAAAGACAACACATCACCAGATGATGCGTTAATAGAGTAGTTACCATCAAAATTTGTGGTAACACCACTTGAAGTTCCTTGTACAACAACAGTTGCACCAGGCAACGCAGTACCATCTGCATCAGTCACAGTTCCTGAAATAGAACTCTGAGCATATGCTACAATACTTGTTGCTAAGAATAACAAGGAAAATAGTTTTAAACGTTTTTTCATTTTTATTTAGTTTATTAAATAGCACACAAATATGTTAAAATTTTGTTAACAAACAAAAAAATTTAAGTAAAATCTATAGATAAAACACCTCAGATTAAAAAAATGAAACTTATTTTAGCTTAGTTTAATATTTTTAAAAGTTGAAAACAAGTTTTTTTAAACAGCTCAAAAATGATCAAATTCCAGGAGTAGTATCCATATCTTTATTGCCTTCTGGAAACAATCTTGTACTATTTGAATACAAATCGCTTTGTCCAAACTGGAAATTATCAGAAAAATTTAAGTTAAAAAAAATTAATGAAGATTTTTTTTATGAGGAGTTTTATGATCAATTAAATATGTTAAATCCAAAAGAAACATATGAAAATATATTGACTCTCGTAAAAGGATATGAACCAGTTTTGATGACTCATGGTAATAAAACTAAGTTCTGTCATAGACACATTGTTGCTGAGTGGTTTGAGAACAGTCTCGGATTAGAAATTCAGGAACATAATGTAGGAAAAGTGATTAGGAAAAAAGGTTACATGCAAAAAATTAAAAATCCAACACTATTTTAACATGAAATTTTATCAAATAATTTTTTTACTCATTTTTTTTAATTGTAGTAAAAACGATAATCCTAACTGTTGCCCTGATATTGATTTAGGAAATAGAGACAATGTAATTATTGAAAATTCTGTATTTAAAATTTCATACAACGAATTAAAAGAACAGCCTAACTGGGTTGAATATACAGTGAAAGAATTTGTTAAAGTAGCAGATAGGGGAAATATGGACTTCTATTTAGAAAACAACATCAAAACATCTGACAATAAAGATTATTACAACAATCCTTGGGACAAAGGACATATGGCTCCAGCAGGGTCTTTCACGGATTCATGGTCTAATCTTGCTAAAACCTTTTCATTTGTTAATTGCGCACTACAGTTAGATAATTTAAACCGCGGAGAATGGCGTGAACTAGAAGAAGAAGTTAGGGAATTAGCAAAATCAGAGGGACCAATTAAAGTTAGAATTGAACTAAAGTTTTCATCTTCAAGTGAAGTTTTATCAACTGGAGCAACAATACCAGATGGATTTTATAAGTTTTTAAGTTTTAATGATGGATCAAAAATGTGTTTTTATTTTGAAAATCAAATAACTGATAAAAACTGGTCTGAATATCAGATAAATTGTAATTAGTTGATAATTTTATTTAAAATTGATTTTCTTCCAATCTTTTTAGTTATAATATCGTTTTTAATATTCCATCCTCTAGCTGGTGAAAATGCTCTGGCATAGTAAATTATTTGAAGGTGGAGTTTATTCCATAATTCTTTAGGAAATAATCTTTTTGCATCTTCTTCTGTTTTTTTAACACTTTTTCCATTTGACATTCCCCATCTATACAATGTCCTGTGAATATGCGTATCCACAGGGAATGCTGGTATTCCAAATGCTTGTGAAACAACAACGCTAGCTGTTTTATGTCCAACAGCAGGTAATTCTTCTAAATCCTCCAGTTTTTGAGGAACTTTTCCATTATGTTTATCAATAAGTATTTTAGATAATCCAAAAATACCTTTTGACTTCATTGGAGATAAACCCACTGGCCTTATAATTTTTCTTATTTCTTCAACGCTTAGTTTTATCATGTCATAAGGGTTGTCAGCTTTTTTAAAAAGTATTGGAGTTATTTTATTTACACCTGCATCTGTACTTTGAGCGGAAAGCAGTACTGCTATAAGTAAAGTATATGGATCTTTGTGGTTTAATGGAACATCTAATTTTGGAAAAAGATCTTCTAAAGTATTAATTATAAAATTTATTTTATCTGCTTTTTTCAATTTTGTAAATTTAACAACTAAATTATATTATTTATGAAAACTCTTAAGATTGGTGATAAAATACCAAAATTTGAATGCTTGGATGAAAATGAAAAAACTTTTAAAAGCATTGATTTAATTGGAAAAAAGTTAATTATCTTTTTTTACCCCAGAGCAAATACGCCGGGTTGTACTGCGGAAGCATGTAATCTTTCTGAAAATTATCAAACTTTAACTGATTTGGGTTATAACATTGTTGGAATAAGTTGTGATAAGCCAAAATCACAAAAAAACTTTTCTAATAAATTTGGATTTCAGTACCCTCTACTCGCAGACGTAGATAAAAAGTTAGTTAATTTGTTTGGAGTTTGGGGTCCAAAAAAGTTCATGGGAAAAGAATACGATGGTATTCATAGAATGACTTTTATTTTTAATGAAAAAGGAATTGTGCAAAGGGTAATTGATAAGGTAAAAACAAAAGATCATACCAATCAAATTTTAAATAATTAGATTATTACTGAAATCCAAAAAGTTTTTTCTCTTTTATTAATTCTGATATAGTCTCTGGCAGTTTGTCTTCCCATCCATCATTTTTATTTTGGATGTCAAATAAAACTTCTCCAGAAAAAATATCTAATAGATTTTTATTGTAATCTATTATGTCTTTTATTTTATTATTGTCTTTGAAAAATTTGTAAAGATTTTTCATATTGTCATGAACTTGGAGGTTATTACTGTTAATTAATTTATTTTCTTTAAGCATTGGATATAAATATATTTCAATTTCCTTTTTAAAAAGTTTACCAAATGCTTCTAATATTCCTCCGCTCAGAGAAGAGTAGTAATTTTCATCAAAAACTTTGACTAGATTATCTACTCCCATTGCCAAAACTGTTTTTTTCTTCGAGTAATTCGAAAAATAATCTGACAACTTGTAATATTCTTGAAAATTAGTCAATAAAACTGTTTTTCCAGTTGAGCAAAGTAATTCTGCTCTATCCAAAAAATCTTGTTCATTAATATCAGTTTTCCCACTCAAAAGATTGGACAAAGTGATTTCAAAAATTGACATTGTATTTTTCATATTAAAATCCTTATCATTAGAAATCATTTGAAAGGATTTTTGATACATATCTTCATTAACTTTTGTTAAGGGTCTGAAACTCCCTCTCATTGCCAATATATTTTTGTTATATAATACAGCAGCTGGAAGAATATTGTTCCCATCAGGACCAAACATTACAGCTTGAGTCATTCCGTTTTTTACTAAAATTAAACTCATCAGCCTATTGTCAACGCCTTTAAAAAGAGGACCAGAAAAATTAATGGTGTCAATTTCAATCGCCTGAGGATCAATATGATCATATAAGTATTTTATGAGTGACCTTGGCTTGTTATGTTTGTAATAAGCTCCATAAATTAAATTAACTCCCATAATTCCAAGAGCTTCTTGTTGTGCTTTGGTGTCAATTAAATGAAATCTTACATGCATTTGGATTTCACTATATTCCTCACTTGTGTTAGTTTGAAATCTAATACCCATCCAACCATGACCTTTAAATTTTTTAGCAAAATCAATAGTAGCTACGGTGTTGGCAAATGAGAAAAACATCTTGTCGGGATTTGAATCTCTTTTGACGCGGGTTTCCAATAGCTTTATTTCATGTTTCAGCATTTTGCCCAATCTTGATTTAGTAACATATCTTTTGTCATCTTCAATTCCGTAAATAGCATCACTGAATCCCTTGTCATATGCGCTCATTGTTTTAGCAATTGTTCCAGAAGCACCACCAGCTCTGAAAAAGTGCCTAGCAACTTCTTGTCCAGCACCTATTTCAGAGAAACTTCCGTAGATATTTTCGTTGAGATTAATCCGTAAGGCTTTGTCTTTTACAGAAAGAAGATTTTCAAAATCTTTATCACCTTTTAAGGAGACTACCATAACATATAATTATTACAAATTTAGTAAAGTATTATTGATTTAGTTATAGAAAAAATTAAATTTGATTAATAAATGAAATTAATTTTTTTAGGAACAGGAACTAGTACAGGTATTCCAACAATTGGAGTAGATAAACCTGTATGTAAAAGCTCAGATTTCAGAGATGTTAGAATGAGATCATCAGTTATTCTACAGATTGGTAATAAAAATATATTAATAGATTGTAGTCCTGATTTTAGACAACAAATGTTAAAGTCTAAAATATCTAAAATTGATGCAATCTTGTTTACACACGAACATTCTGATCATACTGCAGGCCTGGATGATGTCAGACCAATTTCGTTTAGGTATGGAAAAATACCAGTTTTTGCTCATGAAAGAGTAGTGGCAAACCTTGAAAGAAGATTTGATTATCTTTTTGATGTAAAAGGATTTTACACAGGATCCCCTCACGTTTTTTCAAATGTTATTAATGAAGACAGCGATTTTAATATTTATGATATAAATTTTACAGCAATCACTTACATGCATCATAAACTTCAGGTATTTGGTTTTAGATATAAGAATATTGCATACATAACTGATTTAAAAGAAATTTCTAAAAAAGAGTTATCAAAGCTTTATAATTTAGACGTATTAGTTCTCAATGCCCTTAGACACAAGGAGCACTATTCTCATATTAATCTCATTCAAGCATTAGAAATTATTGATGAATTAAAACCTAAAAGATCTTATTTAACTCACATTGCACCAGATATGGGTATGCACAATGAAGCTCAAAAAGAACTACCTGAGAATGTTTTTTTAGCTTATGATATGCTTGAGGTCAAATTTTAATATTTATTTTTTAGCCAATTTAAAAATGAATTTAAATTTTCTTTATTAACTCCGTGACTTTGATTAAAAGAATTAAATTCATAAAAAACCCCTTTTTTATCTAAAACCTCAAGTGTTTTTTTTGATTCTAAAAATGGAATTGTATCATCGTTTTGGCCGTGTGATATATAAATAGATGTTTGTGTTTTTTTAGTATTAAATTCGATTATCTTTTCTTCAACATAACCACTTAACGCAACTAAATTCTTTATAAGTCCTGGGTTAGACAATGCTAATGAGTATCCCAAAATGGCTCCTTGACTAAAACCTATTACAGTTACTCTTTTTTCATCACAGTTATATTCTTCACATATAATTTTTATATCACGAGCAATAGACTTTGAGCTAATAATTGCCTTTGTTTGATCAAAAGATTTAACATTATTTTCAAAATATATATCATACCATGCATACATTCCATCATATATTGTTAACGGTGCTCTAAGAGAAAATATGTTATAGTTTTCATTAAAAAAATCTTTAAAAGAGAATAAATCATTCTCATTACTTCCATACCCATGTAGCAGAATGATTAGTGGTTCTTTACATGATTTATTTTTAGATAATCTATAGGTATGGTAAAGTTTACTATTCAAGAATTAAAATCTTAGAATTTGAAACGATTCCATAAGCTTTTCCTGTTAATTCTGAGTCAATAAATGAGCTATTCTTGGATTTAGATAGTATATCTGCCTTTGAGAAAGAGTACTTTTTATCGGGATTGAATAATGATAGTTTAGCATTAGATCCAATACTTAAAGAAGGTTTTTTGATGGAGAAAATATTATAGCCAGAAGTTAAAATTTTAATCGTTTTTTTAAGCTCAAATAACGAGTTTAATGCTCCAAAAGCAGATTCAAGTCCGGTTGATCCAAAAAGCGAATTTTCAAAATCAGTTTTTTTATTATCAATATCAATTGGGCAATGATCAGAAGTGACCATGTCAATGGTTCCATCAATGACATATTTAATAAGTTCTTTTCTGGTTTTTTCATCTCTAATTGGCGGCATAACTTTAAATCTAGTATCAAAATCTTTAAGTCTTTTATCATTGAAAAATAAATTATTAATTGAAATACTGCACCAAACATTTAGACCCTTTAGTTTTGCCTCCTTAATTCTTTTCACAGAATCTATGGTTGATATTGTAGGTATCAAAAGTTTTCCTTCAGCATATTCTAAAATTTTTAAATCTCTCGATACTGCAATTTCTTCAGAAACAGCAGGGAATCCTTTAATACCATAAATAGTACTTATATCTCCTTCGTGAACTTGGGCATTTTTTGATATAGAATCCTCAATTGGAAATGATAGTATAAGACCATTAAAATGTTGGACATACTGAAGAGCTGTTTTTAATAAATTGGGATTTTTAATAGCTTTTTTAAAATCGTTGAAACCAACACAACCAGCATCATGCATTTCCTTCAAGTCTGCAAGTTCTTTAGAATCACTTTCTTTGCTAAAAGCTCCCAAAGGATGAACTGAAACAACAGAATTTTGTGTTTTAGATTTAATATAATTAATATCAGCCTTTGAGTCTAATATTGGCAAAGTTTCTGAATTTAAGATAACATCTGTGAAGCCGGATAATCCTGCAGATTTAATACCATTTTCTAAATTTTCTCTTTCCTCTAAACCAGGTTCGCCGAAACAAACACTAGAGTCCAACCATCCAATTGAAACATGAAGATTTTCCTTCGAAATAATAGTTTTTGCAGATTGAGTTATGTTTTTACCAATCTTTTTAATAACTCCTTTATCAATGTAAATATCAAGTACTTTGCCGTCTAGTGGATTGTCGGCATCAATAATTTTAGCAGACTTTATTAGTATTGACATATTAGAGTCAAATTCATGCAAATATAATTATAAGTTTTTTAAAAAAGTTAAAAATTTTCAAAAGCACCCAAACCAAAGAGAGCAAAATCATATTTTACAGGATCATTTTTGTCCATAAATCTTAAGGAGCTGTCTAGCTCATTTAAAGCTTTTAAATCATTTTGTTTTCTTTTAATTAGATTTAGTTTTCTTGCTGTATTTGCAGTGTGGATATCAAGTGGGCATGAAAGCATTGATGGACTCAAATTATTCCATAAACCAAAATCTACATTTTTATCTTTTCTTACCATCCATCTAAGAAACATGTTTAATCTTTTACATGCTGAATTTTTTTTTGGGTTTGAAACATGCTTTTGAGTTCTATGTTGATGATCTATTGAAAAAAAAATTTTTCTAAAATTATTGATATTTTGGTAAACAAATTCATCATTTTTGAATTTAGAAAAAATATTTTCTAGTCCGCAGTGATTTTTATAAATATTTTGAAGAGATTTTAAGAAAAATAATAAATCAATGGAATTAAATGTTCTGTGAACAAAGTCAATCTTTTTTAAATCATTTTCTCTAAAATTCATAATAAAATCATAAGGGGAATTTCCTGTTATATTTATTAGTTTTTTTCCACTATTTATAATTGATTTTCTATTTCCCCAGGCAATTGTACTTACAAGAAAACTAATTATTTCTATATCTTCTTTTTCAGAAAATTTATGAGGGATTGATATTGGATCAAAGCTGATAAACGACTTTTTATTATACTCAATATATTTAAATTCTAAAAGATCTTTAACTTCTTGACTAAGCCCAACTACCATCTTTTAAAGTATAGCATTTATTGGATGTTTTAGCAAAATCTTTATTATGAGTAACCAATACAATCGTTAAACCCTGTTCAGTATTTAGCTTTTTGAAAAAATCCATTATTATTTGCTCATTTTTGGAATCAAGATTTCCAGTAGGTTCATCAGCTAATAATATTTTTGGATCATTAATGAGTGCTCTTGCAACGGCTACTCTCTGTCTTTCTCCTCCTGAAATTGAATCAGGATATTTTTTTAAAATATTTTCAATCCCTAAGAGCTTCGCTAACTCTTGAGTTTTTTTTAAGTAATTTATTTTTGAATAATTCCCGATCATGGCAGGGAGAATTATATTTTCTTCTAAATTAAGTTCTGGTAGAAGTTGATGAAATTGAAAAATAAAGCCAATATTATTATTTCTAAATTCGGAAAGTTGATTGTCATTAAGGGAAGGTATTTCAATTTCATTTAGATATAATTTACTTTTTGGATCGTTTTTAAAGCTTTCTATTGTTCCAATTATATTCAATAATGTTGTCTTTCCAGCACCTGAGGGACCAATTATAGAAACAAAATCACCTTTTTTAATAGTTAAGGAAACACTATCTAAAATCTTTTGGGTTCCATAATACTTTGTAATATTTTTTAAATTTATCATTTGCGCCTGAATCTGTTAACGTCAATTAAATAATTTAATCGTAAAGATAGTTGATGTTCAATAGGAATATCAAATAAATTTTTTAAACTTTTATAATAATCCAAACCTGAATTATTGTCTCTATTGAAAATTTGATTTCTATATAAAAAAACTAAATTACTTCCTGGGGCAAACCACCACTCAAAATTTAAATCTATATTCCATAAATTGAAATTTGTATTTGGATTTTTATCTAAAAGATTATAATCTGCAGATTCTCTGTATCCATTAGCATTTAGTCTGTACAAAACTTTATCATAATTGGCTTTGCTCCAGAAATTTCTAAAGTTCAGAAATATATTTTTTTTATTATCAATTTTGAATTCAATTTTAATAGAGTTTTCTACTGACTCAAGGTCTCTAACTCCAAAATAGATTTCTTCATTATCTTCCGTAATAAAACCTATATCATCTTGTATATTTTTGACTTCAGAAATAATTTTAGTTGATAATTTATCAGAAAATCTAAAATTGAGGTTTAATTCATATCTATTGTATATTTTTTTTTCATTAAACTCTTCATTGAATGATGTTATATTTGAAAATTCAATTTTTGAATAAACTTTTTTATTATTATTGGTACTATAACTTAATAGAACATCTAATTCAGATGGATTAATTATAAATCTGTCATTATTCCTTGTTTCATAATAATCTTTTTCTCTGTCAGTATATCTCATTATAAATCCAATTCCATTTAAGTTTTGAAGTTGAATCATATTAGCAAATCTAAATCCAGTTCTTATTCTCTCACCATCATCAAATCTAAAACTTCTACCAGCATAGAGTGAACTGCTAAACCCTCTAAAAAGTTTGTTGTCCTCTAGTAACCTATAGGAAACTCTACCTCCAACTCTTTGAGAATTTTGTGTTGTAAAATACCCTAATTCATTTTGGTTATAATATTTATCGGCACCAGTCCAGTGCAGAAAAAACTGAAAATTACCTTCGAGTTCTTCAGCGCTAAAATAACCTCTAAAACCATTTTTTTCAGAAAATCTTGGAGCATAACTTCCATAAATAGCACTTTGAATATTATATTTTCTTTTATTATCAAAAATATTTGAAACAAATGCAATATTGTTTCCATTAAGACCATTTTGCCTGTTGATATTAGTATTTAAGAGAGAAATAGAAGAAACATCATTAATTACCTCCTGTGTAAGTGAAACTATATTATAATTAGTTAATGGAGCAATCAATTCCTCTCTTTGATCACCTGTTTGATTGTTTTTAATGTAAGCTTTTGCTTTGTCTGTTACAGCATTTATAATCCCAATACTTAATTTATTTTCAGTTATCCCAGTAATTTTTACTGAATTAATAAGTTTTGGTTTTCTATCATAATTTAGAATTTCATCATTTTCGTTTAAATAGTCATTTTCATTAAAGTTTAATTTCTGGCCTATTCTTCGACTGTAAAAAAAATCACCTGGTCTGAACCCTAGGTCTGCCTTCTCAAACATTGATGCACCCTCAGTAAAAAAAGCTCGATTTTCATCAAATCGTTGTTCAAAAGGGCTAAGATTTAGTTCCTCATCATCAAAAGCAACCTGCCCAAAATCAGGTATTAGTGTTAAATCAAGAGTAAAACTATTGGACAAACCATATTTCAAATCTAATCCTGCTGAATAAGATGAGTTAGACGAATAATTCTTTTTGAGATTTAATGCCGATTGTAGGTATGGATATAAAAATAATCTTAATGGAGGTTTTACAGATTTTAAATTTTTAACTAATCCAAGTTTTTCAGGCCAAGTGTAAGTTCTGATATCAGTAGGATTCCATGTATAAGTTTCTTCAAAATCTTGTATTCTTCTTGAAAAATTTATACCCCAATTCTGTAATTCTGATTTCGGGAATCTGAGCGCACTGTATGGAATAACCATTTCAACCGTCCAACTGTCATCATTTAAAGAAACTTTTGAATCAAAAACCGTATCATAATTAAAACCACTCTTATCCCATTCTCTTGTAAAATAGCCATCATTTACAACGCCTGAACTAGTCACAGAAAAACCATAATGTCCTTCTTTGTTGTCGTATGGATTAATTGAAACCCAAAACAATTCAAAATTACCCGACATAGCATCATCTCTAACCGCAAGTTCCTTTTGGATTTCTTGCATATTGGGATGTTTTATCTTAGCTGCAATATAAACAGCATCATTATCATAACCGAAGTAAGCAATTGTTTCATATTCAGAAGGAATTTTTTTTCCAAATCTTGTTTCTGGTAGTGCTAAAACAAAATCTGTTAATTCAGTACTTTTACTCCATTGATTATCATTTAACTTACCATCAATTTTAGGAGGATAATCAAACCTTACTGCATCAAAAGATTTTCTTTCCTGAGAAGAGATAATTATTGAACTTGCAAGAGTCAAAAAAGTTATTATTCTTTTCATCATAGATTTAAATTATTAACTAAAAATTTCTTAAATAATATCATAAACATTAAGCTAATAATTAAAAATTATAAGACTTATTTTTGTATTATTGGTTTAATATGATCAAAGACTATGCAATTTTAGCATCAGGCTGTTTTTGGTGTACAGAGACCGTATTTGACAATGTGAATGGAGTTTTGTCTGTAATACCTGGGTATATTGGTGGTAAAACATTAAACCCCTCTTATGAGCAAATTTGTACTGGGAATACAGGTCATGCCGAAGCTGTTAAAATAGAATATGACAGAAATACAACTTCTTTTTATAATCTTTTAAAAGTATTTTTCAAAACCCATGATCCAACAACCTTAAACAGACAAGGGAATGATGTTGGTACTCAGTATAGATC
>MDTC01104596.1_pt1 | contig 12279 bp, 9 predicted proteins | sample 811181 | NCBI WGS metagenome assembly MDTC01 (sample SAMN05326644, study PRJNA326480) | marine metagenome | isolation source: seawater | place: Pacific Ocean: North | collected 2011
AGCGGTCACGTAGCCCTTGTTCGCTTCCTTGAGCATTTCCGCGATGGAGAGGTTTTTGCCCAGGTCGATCTGCTTCTTGTTCATGACGACGTCGTGAATGGAAATGCATCCGACCCGGGCGGTAGTCATTCCGAACTGAATGCTTGCCCTGGAAGACGTACAGACCGGCGACGGGCAATAGGCGTTTGAGAACCGCATGCCCCGGGTCGCAAGTTTCTCCAAATGCGGAGTCTGGTGAAGGGAATGTCCAAGTTTCGGGTGGTCCTTCATCATCGGCACGCTGGTCTGGGTATAGCCCAGATCGTCGGCATAGATGATGATGAAATTAGGCGTTGCGCCGGCGTGCGGCACGGTGGCCACAACTAACAAAAGTGTGAGCTTCAAAAGTTTCATGGCTTTTCCTCTAGGACGGTTTCAAGCGTGAGATCCACCCATTTGGCTTCGACATTTTTCTCAGCATCCTTTTTGGGTGCGCCTTCTCGCCACGAATGATTCCTAACGTGAAGGCGGGTTTTCTCGCTGTTGAGTTCATTCTTGATAAGTTTCTTGTTCAGGTCCTTCAGCAAGGCTGCTATTTGCTCGTCGGGATCGCTGGGGTTTTCTTTCTTCAGCTGGGCCACTTTTTTGCGGAATCCTTCTTTAGACTGGCGGCTGAATTTATCCATCGTTTTGTATAGGGCTTCGCGAACCTGCTCGGCAGTTCCGCCATCGACTTTCTCGACGTAATTGCGTCGACTCGAATCCATGGCAGCGACCTTCTCCGGCATTTCGGAGGCAAGGTTGTTTTCCTCGCGATAATCGGTCTTGAGATTAAAAAGCCTTAACTCTCCTGAATTCAAGTGGCGCATCAATTTGTAGTCGCCCATGATGATGGAACTGATCGGAGGGTGGTAATGACAGGTGTAGTGGTGGATGATCCCCGGAGCGACCCGCTTGACCTTTCCCTTGTTCCCCTTCTCGAAAACCTGGCGCAGGCTTCCCCCATCCACATTCGGCGGCATGTTGCCTTTGCTACCGCTCAAGTCATGAAAGGTGGAAAGAAAGTCCCATTGCACGATGGGCACGTCGCATTGTGAACCGGCCTTGATGCCAGGGCCTGAGATAACGGTCGGGACGCGGATTCCTCCTTCGTAAATGGAGCGCTTCCCTTCTTGAAGCGGACCATTGAAACGGCGGTTCTCCCCATCCACCTCGCGACGCTCGGAATGCCCCCCTCCGTTATCGGAAGTGAAAATGATGTAGGTGTTTTCAAGTTGATCCTTGGCTTCCAGAGCATCGAGGATGGCAACCAAGGTCATGTCCATCTCCTCAACCATGGCCGCGTAAGTGATGTCTTTTCGGATGGAAGATTTCTTGTTCTCCATTCCTTCTGTGTCTTTGCCCATCTCGATCCAACGCTTCTTGGTTCGCTCGAAAGTTTCCTTGGTGCAGAGATGAGGAATGTGGGGAGCGTAATGGGACACCATCATGAAGAAAGGTTGTTTCCCTGCGTGCTTTTCCAGAAAGGCAACGGAATCGCGCTTCAATGAATACATACGCTTGGGGTTACCGGGCGGAAAAGGTGTCATGTCCTTGATCGGGTCCCAATAGGAACCATGTCCATTTCCATTGCCTCCGGCTTCGCCAGGGTTTTCATCGGTAATATCATAGCCGGCATCCTCGAACCGGCCCATGGCGCTGCATCCCTTGCCAAAATGAGCGGTGACGTAATTTCTGCCGGAGTCCTTAAGCATTTCCGCCATGGTCACCTCCGCTTCATACCCATCCGGACGTTGCACGGCGGATAGGACGTCGAATACGTTGCGGTACTGGATACGGGCAGTGGATTGCCCATGCTGAATGCTGATACGCGATGCCGTGCAGGTGGGCGAGGGAGCGTAGGCGGCGGTGAAACGCGCCCCGATCTCGGCCAACCGTTCGACTCCCGGAGTCCAGATGAAATCGTGTTTCGTGGAAGGCTCGGCATCCATCATCTGGACGGACGTGTCGGCATATCCGAGATCATCCGCATAAATGATAATGAAGTTCGGCGCATCCGCTGCGGAGAGCCGGATCGCAAGGGTAAGGAATAGGAAGAGAGCTAGTTTTTTCATATCAGATTCTAGTTTTTGTCCGCGGTGCCGCGTTCCTCGTGCATCTTGATTAAGCGTATGGAACGTTCAAGTTGTCGGTCTTGGAAGCTGACGTGGTTTTGAGAAACCCCGACCTTGAAGGCCTTCTGCTTGTTATCGGGATCGGCGGTGAGTTCGGCCTTGAGCTTGGCGAGGCGATTCCTGCCGTTCTCAATCCATCCGCCCTCCAGAAGTTCAACGTAATTACGCCTCGTCAGGGTAACGGTCTCGGCGTTGATCGAATCGAGATAGGCGACGCGCTGTTGGTCGAGGGTTTGAACGAGTTCGGGCATCTGGCCGGAGAGATCGTGTTTCTCGCCGATATCATTGCCGAGGTCGAAGAGTTCGATCTCCAGCGTGTCGAGATCCTTGCGCAGTTTATACTTCCCGGAACGAATTACGGACTCAGCCACACCCGTGTGCCATGGAAAGTGAAAAACGAGTTCCTTGGTATTGCGTTTCACCTTTCCCTTGTCTCCTTTTTCAAAAACGTCCCGCAGGCTTCCGCCATCCAAATCTTCGGGCAACGGTTCCCTCCCACCTGCAAAATCATAAAAGGTTTGCAGGAAATCCCATTGCACGACCGGGATGTCGCAGTAGCTGCCGGCTTTGATGCCGGGGCCGCGGACGAAGGATGGCATACGAATTCCGCCTTCATATAGACTGCCTTTGCCGGCCTTGAGCGGAGCATTGCCGCGAAAGCCGCCCCCGTTGTCGGAGGTCAGGATGACGTAGGTGTTGTCGGCGATGCCGAGTTCGTCAATGGCATCAAGCAAAGTTCCGAAAGCTCGGTCGACGTCGTCCAGCATGGCCGCGTAATTGATAATCCACCCGTGGTTGTACATCGCAATGGATATCTCCTTCTCGGACAGGTCGTCCTTTTTTTGATATTTTCTACCTTTGGACAGGCTTCGGTATTTCTCACGGGTCTCCTTGAGCGAATCATGCCAAATGTGCATCGCGTAATGGGAAAGCTGAAGGTAAAAAGGTTTGTCCGCCTTGACCTGTTCCTTCATGAAATCGACGCTCTTTTCGGTGAGAGAAAAGATACGCTTCGGATCGTCATCGGGAAGATGGGTCTTGCGATCATCATCAAAGTCACCCGGCCCGTTTCCGTTGGGACCGTCGGTTACGTCGTAACCGGCTTCAGTGGGCTTGATGCTTTCGTTGTGCCACTTACCAAAATGAGCCGTGATGTAATCGGGATTGGCTTTTTTCAGAGCCTGAGGAATGGTGATTTGTCCAAGATACTGTTTCTTCGCTTCAACCGCTGAAAGCACGGTGTAACGAAGTCGGCTAGGTGTCATCCCGTGAAGCAGGCTGTTCCGGGATGGGGCGCAAAGGGCGGAAGGCGAATAGCAAGCCGACAAAACCATTCCGTCCTTGGCCAGCCGTTCAATATTGGGCGTCTGATAGAAGTCGCTGCGCGTATCGGCACGGCCCTTTATCATTTCAACCGAAGTTTCGGCCCAACCCAGGTCATCCATGTATACCAGAACAAAGTTCGGAGTTTTGCCGGAAATGATGACCGCAGAAAGAGCCGGAAAAAAGAAGATCAACGCCTTAAGCGAACGGATGAAGGGACTAAGCATGGGAGATGAAATTTTCATAGTCGTTGCTTGGAGTTTTGCCGGCATTCTTGCTGATTGAGCCTTGGGACATGATGGACTCAGCGATCCGATGCATCGTCCGCATCAAGATCCCCAAGAACGTATTGAAGTCCGCGGAGGTAATGCTCGACGATCTTGGGGTTCCAATAGGCGGATTCGTTGTGTCCGAAGGTGGCGTAGAAGACCCGTCCTTTTCCAGCTTTCTTGCACCATGAGGTTGGATATTCGCGTTCCAAGTCCAAAGGAACCTGAGCTGGTTTGGGTTCTCCTGGTTTCCGCGTCACATCGGGTTGCACGGTTTTGATTTTACCATTGTTGTTATGTGTGTTTTTTCTCGCTGAGAGATCGATACAGGTCAAGGTGCGGAAGCATCCTTTCCTGTAGGGGTGAGTCTGACGATAGAGTTCGTCATTGATATCAAATCCAACACCGTGAAAACACCGGTTCAAGGCATGTCTCGGATCATAGTTTCGTACCCGCCAAGTGCCGGTTTTCCCCCATGGATGGCCGCCAAATGCACCGCCCCAAAGTTCCGAGTACTCCGGCCATTGTTCCTTTCCTCCGTCGGTGGCGGCATGGCATCCGAATAGGCCTCCGCCGTCATATACGAAGTCGAGAAATGCCTGACGGTTTTCGCCCTTGAAGCCGCCATGCAAACTGGTGGCGTTCAAGACCGCAATCGCATCAAATTGTTTGAGGTGCGCGGATGTCCACTGGGTGGAATCGTTATTGATGGTCAGTGCAAAGGCACTGGTTTTCTGCTCAATAAGTTTGAGCATTCCTTCGCCGATCAAGCGAGAGTTGTGCTTAAACCCGTGACTGAGGCTGTACACCAGCAGTTTCCGATCTTTCTTGGGTTTGGCCGGCAGTTTGGCTGGGATAGCGGATTCCACTTTCTTCAACTCTTCTGCCGTAGGGGATACCCAACCCCCTTTGGGAGCGGATCGGTCGCGCTCTGGTTGCGCACCCGGTGAAAAAGTGGCGAAAAAGAAGGCTGCAACGAAGTAAGTCAGGTTTGGTTTCATTTATTCTTTTTTCCTTTTTTCTTCTGATCGGGCATATTCAATTCGGCCAAGGTAAACGCAGTGGTTCGCTTCTTGTTCCATCCCCGCACTTTTTCGACGTCGTTGGGCTTTACGGGAGCTCCGCTGTTTCCCCAAGATCGTCTAACGTAGGTCATCACCGATGAGATCCACTCATTGTCATACGCCTCCATGGGCGCCATGACACCGCCGTAGGTCACACCGTCTATCGGGCCGGTTAAACCCTTCAGCATGATCTCCGCAAAGGTTCGATGATTGTTGTTGTTTACCCGGGGCGATCCCGCCAGCACGGGGGCCAACATCATCTCGTGTTGCGGCTCCGGCATCTTCATGCCCTCGCCATCTGGACCGTGACAGGCCATGCAAAGCCCCTGGTAAATTTCCCGCCCTTTGTTGAAACGAGCGAGCTCCGATTCCGTCAACGGGGGTAATGCTTTCTTCAGGTTAAACTTTGGGTCATCCGGCCAGGTAATGTGGTCATAAATAATCGCCAGGCTATACTCCGGGGCACCGCCGTCTTCCATCTGGGTTAAACCTGCGGGCTTCGCGTCAAAGCGAATGAGCTCACCGGGGACGTACTTGCCGGCTTTGCTGCCGAGTCGGAATCCCTCCAGTACGGCATCCCGAAAATCGGGTTTGGATTGAGCGGTAAAGTCAATCAGGGTCCTCAAGGACTCCTGGTCAGCTAGGGCAAAAGAGGCAAAGCCAAGGTGTTGAGGAAGCGAATGGTTTTTTTGCTGAAACCGTGGATCCTTGCTCATGATCTCGAGGGCCGCAATGTATTCCGCTGGATTCAATGCCACCATGAATGCTTTTGCGATGAGGTCCTTGTCGATGAACGGTCCTGCAGCTTGCAGTGCGCGTTCAACCTGCCCGTTGCGAACGGTGGGCGTCTTTGTTTGTTTATGATAACAACTGAGCGTCAATAAACGCTGTGCCGCGATGACCAGATCATCATCCAGCAAGGGCGTCGCAATGGCATTGAGCAGCGTGTCCGAGCCCTGATTTTCAAGCAGGTGTTCACTTGCGACCCGCAGTGCGGCCAGTCGCACGTCCATGTGCTTGTCAGCGATGGCATGTGCGACGAGTCCAGCATCCGATTTGCCCATGCCCTCCAGGGTCCAGAGTGCATGGGCGCGTGCCAATCCGCTTTCTGCCTGCTTCACCGCATGCTTCAACAGGGGAATGGCATCGGGTGATTGCCGCAGGACGAGTAGTTTCTGCGCTTCATCGCGCCACCAGCCATTCGGATGACCCAGCGCTTCCACCAATGCCTTTGAATCGGAAGTGCTGAAGCGCGGCATCGGCCCCGGTTTGATGTCTTCCCGAACCAGGCGATAGATGCGACCTTTGCCGATGTTCTTATCCAATCCGCGACGCAATATCTCTGATCGCAGGTAGCTGCCCTCCCGGGTCCAGTTGCCATGCTGGATAATGCCCCGATACATATCGATGAAGTACAAGGTTCCGTCCGGACCGGTGTAGGCATTAACAGGTCGGAAATTGGCGTCGGTGGAAGCAATGAATTCCAACTGTTGTTTTTCCAGCCGGTTATGCAGAGTAATTAAACCCTCCTCATATTCGACGTCCGAACATCGGATCATGCGCCCAACGGGCTCGCACACCCAATAGGTGCCCTTCATGTCATCCCCCAGGCGATCGCCCCGGAAAACGACCTGACCACAGGCTCCGGTGAAACGTTGGAGGGATCGGTCATCCGCCCTTCCTAGTCCACGCCCGCCCTGCGTATCGGGCGTTCCCTGGATGGGCCAGGTGCTCTGGTAGCCTTCGCCAAGTCTTACCCGTTCAAACAGATTACGGTATTTGTTCGCGAGTGACAGATCGCCGAGATACTTCCCTGGAAAGATCGTCGCCTGGCCCGGATCGCTGTTCTTGGTCGCGATGTTTTCGCCCCGGTCATTCGTCGTTTGCCCCCACTGACCGGCAAAGACCACTCTTCGCTCTTCGATGGTTTCGTTCCGATATCGAAAACTGGTTGCGCTCTTCGTGTTGTAGATCCAGTTGTCCATGGTCCACTGCAGTCCGTTGATTTTGTGCTCCACGTTCCCCGATTTCCGCTTGCTGAAATTTTCAAAGATACTGACCTTGGTGTCGGCCCTTCCATCCCCATCGACGTCTTCGCATAACCAGAGATGGGGCGGTTCTCCGATCAGCACTTTGTTGTCCAGGGTGAGGATCGCACGGGGAAGAACCAGGTTGTCTAGGTAGGTTGTGGCTTTATCCATGCGGCCGTCGCCATTGGTGTCGACCAGTTTGACAACTCGACTTATCGGTTCCAGTTCGCCACTCATGTCAATGTCCTGCATGTAGCTGCGCATTTCGGCGACATAGAGTTCCCCGTCCGGGCCCCAGGCCATGCAGACCGGTTCTGCGATCATGGGTTCCGCTGCGACCAGTTCCAATTTGAACCCATCAGGGACCCTGATCATGGACAGGGATTTCACCGGGGCATACATGGTGGATGGCGGATCGGGATTCAGATCAATTCCCGAACGCTCCTGCCCAAAACTTGAAATGCAGGAAAGGATGAGAACAGAAATGATTTTATTCATAGCGATGTTTGAGTTGTTGGAACACCCGCTTAGTCGGCCTCCACCAATACCCGCACCTGATCCAAGTGACCAGGATTCTCCCGTAATTCAAGAATGAGTGAATGACGATCTGCGGTCAGAATCAATTTATCAAAACCTGGTCTTTGATCCCCTTCGGGTCGGGGTTCGATGGTTCGGGCCGTCGGGTAGTCCACGTCGGGCATCCCGAACACGGCTTCTGATTCCTTCAGCAGACGATCCGCCGTAATGACCCCGACAATGGGTTTCGCGAAAGTGATCTGTCCGCGAACGCTTCGGCGGCGGTTGGGATTTTTCCCTTCCGGATAGGCATCCAACTGTAGCAGGTAACTCGTCAGTCGCCGACCGGGAGACAAGGCAGGTTTGTCGCGATAGAGCGACTTCGCATATTCGCCCGGATCGATCAGATCCACCCGGATCGTCTCAGCCGAAACGAACCCGCGTCGCTCCGGAAACACCACGATATGCTCGTTGTCCTCATAGTTTCCCGGATGAAAGTCGGGGCCGGGTGAGACGAAACGCATCGAGCCCGTGGTCTGCAACACACCGGAATTAACCGGCCACGCATTCTCGAAACGGGCTGTCTCATAAGCCACGGAGTCAATCGTATTCGAATCTTCACTGGCACGGATCGCCTGTCCTTCCTTTACCAAGCGTGGGGCGGCGTTGGGGCGGTCGGCCTCCGGCGAGTTCACTTCCACCTCACCATCAAAAACACAGACCTCAGTGATCCCCTCGTCGCTGACCGAAACCCCGAAGGAAGTGCCGAGATCGACCACATGGGCCGAAGGTGTATCGACCACGAAGCCAATCGCTGACTCAGGAATGGTCACGACAACCACGCCGCGATGCAGAATCATCCGCTTCTCGTTGATCAACTCGACCCGGACCGGACCTTCGATCGTGACCCGCGCGCCATTCGAGAAATCCAGTCTCACTAGGCCGCGAGAGACGATCAAAGGTCCGGGTTCCACCGCTTTACCGACAGTGTAGGCAGTCCTGGCATCGTCGTAAGCGCCGACGGCATGAGCGATCACGGCCGTTGGTGTCGAAGTGTTCAACTGGAGTGTGCTGACCCCGATTATCACGGCCACGCTGGCAGCTATCGCCAGTCCAATCCCAAGCGTGCGCCGCGTAAAGGATGGAAACGGAGTAATGGAGGGAGGTTCCTCCGAGACAGAAAATCGACGTCGTAACGACGCGTGGACATTTACCGCGTTGAGGTAGTGATCGAGGGCTTGCGCATCGCCGAGCAGGCTATCCTCCAAGGCGCGCAACTCCTCTTCCGTGGCAATGTCGTTCAGGGACTTTTCGATCCAGTGCTGCAATTCGTCTTTGATCATTGCGTCGCCTCCTCCAGTCCAAGCTGGCGTTCCACGCATTTCTGGAGGCCAGCCCGAATGCGGTTGAGTCGCTTGTAAATTTTGTTGGCCGTCTCATCCGCCTGTTCCGCGAAGGACCGGATTGTCGAACCGCCGGTGTAACATCCCTCCACGATTCCGCGCGCTTCAGCAGGCAATTTTTCGAGGCAGAAATCGAGGGCGCGTCGACGGGCATCCAGATCGTCGGCCCGTTCCTCGACCCGTTCCGCCAGCATCACGAGAAGCTCCTCGCTGAAAACGTGACGATCCCGTTTGATCTTCGAGAGATGATTGAGAGCCTCATTCTTCGCGATCTGAAACGCCCACGCCCGGAAGTTTGTCCCCGGCGTGAATTTGTTGAAACAACGCCACATCGTCATGCTGGCCCGCTGCACCACATCCTCGGCATCCGCCGTGTGTCGAACCATCGTCAGCACAAACGAAAAGAGAGCCGCTTCATGCCGCACGTAAAGCGATACAAATTCTTCGTGACGAGGCGAGTCTTGTGGTGTCGGATATTCCATGGGAGTTTCTTCACCTACTAAGTTTGTCCGGCCGAAAAATTAGCCGTTTTTTTCGGTTTTATTCGATGACGGGCGACGGAATATTCGTGGATTCCGGACTGACAGGCGCGGCCAAGGCGAACAATTTTTCACAAAGGTGTCTTATGGATTCAATGTATGAGATTTTTTTTAAACACCGCCCGTCGGCCAATTTCTCCATAAGCGTAAATTAGCCTGTGATATAACTCGTTATTTATGGCAGTACAAACATCCAATCCTACTATTCCCTCCGAAGAACCATTTCAAGTGCATGTGATTTACTTGCCCCTCATTCGTAATCTTCCTCATCGTGTCCTTCACAGCGGCGGAAGATTCAACCTTCAAAACGGAGATTCTTCCTTTTCTGGATAACTATTGTATTGAATGCCACGACGACGATAGAGTCAGGGGAAAACTTTCGGTGGAACAGATTGGTCCTCCAAAGCCCTCGGTGATGAAAAAGGTGGCTCCGAAGCCATGTTTTTTCAGTAGTGGAGCCACATAGGTCGCTTGGCTCGCAACCGAGTCGTCGAAGGTCAGAACCACGGTTCCCGAATTCTTCTTCTCGGCGCCAAGGTTGCCGAGGCACAACAGGAAGAGGAGGAGGGTTTTGATTTTCATCCAAAGATAATGGGTTGGTGCGTTCTTCTAGTTGGTTGGGCATAGATGAACCCCAAGGCGCAGGCAATCTCGATCAGGCTCGCGTTGAGCATAAATTGGTTATAGCGAAAAATGATGTTCAATCTCAGAACCGCGCTGGTCGTATCTTTTTTCGCATGCGTCCTCAGCTTAACCGCCAAGCCCCTGATCGTTGCCCATCGCGGGGCATCCCATGACGCCCCGGAAAACACCTTGCCTGCCTTTCGGTTGGCTTGGGAACAGGGAGCGGATGCCATCGAGGGCGACTTTCTTCTGACCAAGGACAACCGGATCGTCTGCATCCATGACAAAAGCACGGAGCGTTTGGCCGGGCGGAAACTGATCGTAAAGGATTCGACCCTCGCCCAATTGCAGGAACTGGACGTCGGCATGAAGAAGGACGAGAAATTCAAAGGCGCCAAGATACCCACCATTGCGCAAGTCTTCGCCACCATTCCCGCGGGGAAGAAGATCTTCATCGAGATCAAGTGCGGCAAGGAAATCATTCCTCCCTTGCTCGCTGCCATCAGGGCATCCGGGCTCAAGGACGAGCAGGTTACCATGATTTGCTTCCAGGCGGAGGTCGTTCGGACCTTCAAGGCCAAGGCTCCCCGGCACAAGGTCTATTGGTTGACCAACTTCAAGCGGAACGACGCAGGGGAATGGACTCCTTCCCTCGATACCGTCCTCCAGACGCTCAAGTCCACCAAGGCGGACGGGCTCGATTGCCACCACGGCATTCCCGCGCAGGCGGCAAAGCTCATCCAAGAGGAAGGCTTCGAGTGGCACGTATGGACGGTCAACGACTTGAAAGCCGCCAAGCGCCTGAAGGAGCTCGGAGTGCAGTCGATTACCACCGATGTGCCGGGCACCCTCGTGAAGTCCCTCTAAAGCAGATGCTTCTCCGAATCTTTCCATTACTCCTTTTCATGACGAGTTGTTCCACTACGAGGCCGCCCCAAGCGGATGGATCTCCGTCGAAGGAGCAGGAAACCGTTGTCCTTTTGCATGGACAAGGGCGCACCAGAGCCTCCCTGCTCGTTTTGAGCAGGCGCTTCAAGGCGGCCGGCTACCAAACGGCGAACTTTCCCTATAACCAAGTCAGTCGTTCCCTCGACGAGATATCCGGTGAACTGATCGAGTTCATCAAGGAGAAGGTCAATACGCCCCGCTATCACCTCGTCGGTCATTCTCTCGGCAACGTCATCATCCGTGATGCCTTTCGGAAGGAATATCCCCCGGGGTTGGGAAGGATCGTCATGCTGACCCCGCCGAACCATCCGGCTCACCTCGCAAAGCGCTTGAAGAAGAACTTGCTCTACCGCTGGCTGACGGGCGAAAGCGGTCAAAAACTGTCGGAGGAGGAGTTCTACCGGGATCTACCGGTTCCGGAAGCTGATTTCGGGGTCATTGCCGGCGACAAAGGACAGAAGATGACTTTTTCCGAGCCCAACGACGGGGTTGTGACAATAGAGAGTACCAAGCTCGAGGGGATGAATGACTTCATTCTTCTGCATCACAGCCACACCTTCATCATGAACTGCAAGGACACCTTCGAGCACTGCACAAGCTTCATCGAGACGGGGAGCTTCCAAGCGATGGCGGAGCAAACGGACTCCAAATAACCCGCTCTGGCAATGGGCTCAGGGAGCCGTGACGCTTGTCTTGTGGCTGTGTATCTTGCCGTTGAACTTGTTCGGGACATTGTATTTGCCGACCGGATCCTTGAAGTCTTCGCCAAGATACATGCCGATTATGGGCTGGCCGCGGAACAGGCCGGGTGACTCGCTTCGGGCCACCTCCTTGCCGTTGACCGAGAGAGTGAGCATCTCGTCGTCGAGGGAGGCGGACACGGTGACGCGCCCCGTGACAGGTTTCTTGGCCACCAGTTCGGTTAGTTCGCCCTTGTTGCGTATGCAGAAGGCGGGGCGTCCCTTGGTGAAGTACAAGGCGTACCCAAATTGCACACCACCGTGGGAGATCACGACGCCTTTCGGCTTCGCGTGCTCGATCTCGGCGGTGATGGTGAAGGGGCGTCCCGTGACTTGCGGGGGATCGGGCAAGGCAATGGCATCCGAGGCACCCTTGTTCTTGGGGTAGACCTTGGCCCGCTTGGCCCAGGCGTTCCACTGCTCGGCGAGCTCCTTCATCTTGTCGGGATGGGAAGCCGCGAGGTTCTTTGTTTCGGTGCGGTCCTTCTCTATGTCGTAGAGCTCCCACTTGGCGGGGACGACTCCGTTGGCGGCGGACACCCCGCGGCCGACCAACTTCCATTTGCCATCGCGTGCGAAGGCATTGTTCTCGTGCTCCACGAAGATCGGACCTTGGCGGTCCAATGGCTTGCCTCCGAATGCGGGACGGAGGGAGATGCCGTCGTTGGGC
>MDTC01125490.1_pt1 | contig 12279 bp, 4 predicted proteins | sample 811181 | NCBI WGS metagenome assembly MDTC01 (sample SAMN05326644, study PRJNA326480) | marine metagenome | isolation source: seawater | place: Pacific Ocean: North | collected 2011
AGGAGAAGAAGGAGAAGAAGGAGAAGAAGGAGAAGAAGGAGAAGAAGGAGAAGAAGGAGAAGGATGAAGACATTGACGCCATCACCATGGCAGAATTCAAGGCCTTCCAGGCAGAAAGGAAGGCTAAGAAAAAGGAAGATTCCAAGAAAAAGGAAGAGGAAAAGGAAGAGGTAAAGGAGGAGGTTGAGGAAGCAAAGGAAGATGTGGAGGAAGATGTGGAGGAAGCAAAGGAACCCGACACACCTCGCCTTCCAGCAGGGACTGAGTACGGGGATGATGAGGGAGAAGAAGGTGGTAAAGGCGCAGGAGTCTTTGAAACTGATGACGACGATGACGATGAACTCAAACCGTTCATTCTCCAGGGTGTAGAGTATAAGAAGACGAAGGTTGACGGAGAGTGGGTCCTCATGCAAGGTGATTGGAGTGAGGACAATCAAATTGTTGGAACAGCAGCAAATTGGGAAGATCCAGAAGAAGGCATCGAGTTCTCCGAGGAAGTGTACGAGGAACAACATGTTGCTCAAATTAAAGAATAAAAGAAAATTAATACTTACTATTCATTATTCACCACACATGTAGATCATTATATTTTTTATTTAAGTTTAGTTATACATATCTCCTGTTAGCACGTCTTACTCTTGTATTTGTTCTTATAATTGGATTTCTTGGTATATAAAATTCATCTTCTGAACTTTCGTCTGAACTTTCATCTATAGTAGATTCTTTATATTTTTCTTTTGTAAGAGATTCATAGATCACCTTTATTCTTGGACACTTCATAGCATTATCATCATCATTAATTAAATTCTCCATACTTGTTTTCATTAAATGACAACTTGCACAAAGGGCTTGAATGTTACCTATACCATTACCACCTTCTTTCCAACGTATAATATGGTCAAATTGTGGTTCTGAAGCTTTCCTATCACTAAACTTCTTACCATTTACTTTCATATCACATTCATATTCATTATTATCATTTTTACAAGGACCGCGACACATATAATCTTGTTCTTTTAATATAGATTGTTGTTTTTGGGTACTAATTGATGGTCTATTCTCTCTCTTTTTTTTATCTTCCATTTGACCTAACCCTTCATTATTCGAAATATCATTAACATCCATGATTATATCTTCTGTAACAGGTCTCTTATTTATCCGGTTTTCTCGACATTCAATACATTGTTTGTAAATATCACCATTTGGTTTTTTACCAAAATCTGGAATTGTCTTTTCTTTTTTACATCCTCCTTTACAAAGATATCTTATAGTATCACTCGATTTAATATCTGAATTCATAATTTATATATATATTAATTATATTTCTTATCATTAAATACTTATATTATGAATATTACATGCATTGTCAATTGCATCTTTGAATGTCTGTGCTAATTTGTCTTTGACCTCATACTTTGAATAATTTGCTAAACATACTCTTACATTAATACATAAATCACAATTACAAGTATTTCTTTTAACAATACGTGAAACAATTACTTTATCTTGATGATCTTGTGTACCTATATCTTTCTCTTGATATTCTTCAGAATCACAGTCTGAGTCAGATTCTGAACTCGATTTATTTAATATCTCTTCAGCAGCATCCATTGATTCACGTAATTCATTATCAGTCATTGGTGTCATTAATCGATAGACTAACCCAGATATTAATGAATCAGGTGATAATTCAGTTTCTTCTGAATGTTCTGAAATAACATTGCTTACCTTCATTACACTATCCATTTGACCTAAAAAAGAAACCATTAGTGGTTTAATTAATTTATTATCTTCATCTTCCATTTACTTATATCTTTAATACTTTTTACTTATTTTTTTTATTTTTTGAACCTAAGGGTCTCCCTCTAGGCTTTTTAGGTTTTTGAATAATGATTTCTTTCTTTATTTCCTCTGGTTTAATTTCAATTATCTCATTCCCATGCACATCATACTTCCATTTATGGTATCCTGCAATTGGATGATATGGATTTTCAGGTCTAGTTTCATTTATTAAACCCAACCACCATTTATTATTTGGCATTCTTAATGTAGATGTTAAGTGCATTTCACATAAACATTTATCAATTACTTTGTGGGAACATTGAGTATTACCATAAGTCCCTCCATCCCATATTCTTGCAGAACATTGATTATCTTTGTCGACGATAGTTTCATCAATGATAGTTTGGTCGTTTATAGTTTTAGAATTCTTATAATGAAATTCCTTCAATTTATCTGTATGTGTTAATGTTTTTAATGCTATTCTAAAACCAATCATATTTATAAACTAAATTATAATTGATATTGATAATTCAAATTTAATTATTAAGACTTATAGTGATAGTATTTCAACGTACTTTGACTTCGACGATTACATGGTCTGTTGCCTGGAGCATCTACCGACAGACCACCATTACCGTGTCGCGACAGCATTCTGGTGGCCTGCCTGCGCTGCAAGGTATTCCTCCCTAGGCGTGCTCGTCTGGTGCGAGATCGGCCGCGACTCGGTCAACCACCCTCCCCCAGCGCCATCGACCATCGCCGCCGCAACGGCGGTGTCACTCATCGTCACTATCCCGCCTTCTACGTGATAGTCACTATCTTCGGCCGCGAGACATATCTTCGTTCCGTGTGGGATTTCACATAGGCCTACGCCGTCGACTGTTGTCCACGTCCCACCCAGGCCTTCCTTGGGGGGTAGGCCGGTCTTGCCAATCGCATTATTCCAGAATGATGAGTCCGGCGTCTTCAGTACGTCCCACAATCTGCTCTGTGAGCCAGGGCCCACGAATTTCGGTAGCGATTGCAAAAATTTGCGCATTGGTGCCTGGGTATCCGAGCAGAGCGACGGGAAACCATAATTATCACCCTTGGCCGGGTTGGTACATGACCCATCAGCGGCATTGCACCCGCCGTCTTTCGTGCGGATGTCGACCCACGTCGGCGTCCCACACTTGTACAATTCGTACACAGCATTTACAAAATTGGCGTCGGCGTCCTTCCCCCTGCCCATGTTGTAATCTCCCTTCCCATGTATCTCTCGATTCAAAGCCTTACATTCTGTGTCACTCAATTCATCGATTTTTTTTCTGTATACATTGGTGCCCGAGATCCCACATTCGCCGGCTCGGATCCGGTCGTTGGTGCACCAGTCCCGGACTTCTTGATCGTCCCATGATTTCCAGGCCGCGTTGATTTCGGCGTCCGTGCAGTCTGGCAGGCAGGTGAGAGAGCCGCTGTTTGACTTCTCCCCTATCTTGATGCGCTGGAGCCTGTCGCCGCCGAGTGCCCCGGTGTTAATACGGCACCCCCTCTGCGCCATGGTCGTCGGCACAGACGTGCCGGACGTGCAGTGGGCGGCGTCCACATCCCTGAGGAAATTCAGCCGCTGCACCCAAACAGGCACCGTGTCAGAGTCCGACCCCGCTGCGAAGCCCTGCATGTCGTCGTATACGCCGCTCAGCTGCCCCCAGGTCTGCGACGAGTCGTAGACGTTCAATAAATCCGGGGCCTGGTTATGGACCGAACAACCGGGACCTCTTAACTCTCTGTTCTCGATCGCTCGCTCACATTCTGCTTCGCTCCATTCGTTCTGGTATCCGACCGCCATGCCGAAGAAGGGGCCGGCTCCGCCTTGCTGCCCGCCTTCGACGTAGGTCCAGCCGCCAACACAGCTGTCATCCAATTCCCAAGGGTTTCTCCCTGCGGGGGATTCACATATATGCCGGCGCATCTCACTTCCCAAATTGACGAGCCCGCCCGCCCCTTCGGGGTCGACCTCGTAGCTGCGCAAGGAGGAGACGCCCAGATCACCGTCGCTAATCTCTTCGACGGGTCGATACATGTTCTCGTCGAAGCATCTAATGGGGTTGGTGTAATCGGTACAAAAAGCCTGGTTAGGGTTGTTTGAGCCGCAGTGCCGCGCCTGTCCGTCATCGGGATTGAGGTACTGAGTGCTCGAGCATCGGACTGCTCCTGTACGGTTGCCCGTGTTAGTCACATCGGGGTAGTTACAGATACTGCACTCGTTGTCACCTGCGGGCGAGTACCAACCCACAGGGCAAGGCGAACACACCCTGTCCACGGTGCCGTCAGTGTCGCCGATCAGACCGTGGCCCGCGGCAGCGCACGCTGAGTTCGTATAAGGGGTACACGCAGTCGTCGAGGCGGGGGAGAACTGCCCGGACACGCATTCCGTACAAGTCGTAGCGCCAGTATTTCCCAGCTCGTTCGTGACGGAGCCCGCGGGGCAGTCAGCGCACGCACCCGCGTCGTCCTCCGTGGAGAATGTCCCGGGGGGGCACGCGGTACACGTGTTGTCGGTCTCCAATGGGGTGACCTGGGCGGTGAAGCCTTCGCCGGCCGGGCAGCTGGCGGTCACAGCCACGCAGGTGTTCATGTTGGCCCTCGCGTAATGCCCCGAGGCGCACGCGGCGCAAGTCGCATCGTTGCTCGCATCGCCTCCCGTCAGGCCCTCGCCAGCATTGGCGCAGGTGGATGTCCTGTCTATGCACGCACCCGCGTCGTCATTCGCGGAGAATGTCGCGCCGACGCACGCGGTACACGTGTTGTCGGTCTCCAATGGGGTGGCCTGGGCGGTGAAGCCTTCGCCGGCCTGGCAGCTGGTGGTCAGAGGCTCGCAGCGCTCCATCTCGGCCGTGGCGTACGTGCCGGTGGCGCAGGCGTCGCAACGCGCATCGGCGCTGCCATTTCCTTCAACCAGGCCCTCGCCCGCCACGCCTGCGGAGCCGCCGCAGGTTGGGGTGGAGTGGGCGGCGCAAGCATTCGCGTCGTTCGCCGTGGAGAATGTCCCCTCAGGGCATGTTACGCACGTGGCGTTGGCGACTCTCGTGCCGCCACTGCGCTGTTGACCCGCAGGACAATTACGCCAGGCGACGCATTCCGTCGCCGGGTTGTTATCGCTATCCCACTCCCCCGAGGCGCAATTTGCACATGTTGATGATCCTGCTTCTGCATATTGTCCAGAACCACATGTTTCGCAACCGGATTGCGTGGCGTTGGGGACAGATCCATCAATACAATTTTCACATGATGCTGATCCTGCTGCTGCATATTGCCCAGCATCACATGCGTCACAATCTGATCTCATTTCGTTGGGGACTTGTCCAGAACCACATGTTTCGCAGCGTGATTCCGAGTCGATTTTATCAGAAAATTGATTTGGGGGGTTTTCGGTCAGGTCGTCGCATGCAACGCATACCGTATCCCGCGTCGGGTCAGGTGCACCCGTCAAGCGCTGAAAGTTGCCGGCTGTGGTGTAAGCAGCAGCCACTCCTTGTCCCAGACCACAAATCCTCCACGGCGTGCACGCATTGCCATCATCGTACGTACCTTCAGTACCCGCATTCCACGTGTGCAATGGTGTGTCTGGGCATGAACTATTGGACGATTCGTTGTCTGAGCACGCAGCGGGCGTCCACGTTTGGCCTGTATCCTCGCAGGCCGTCTGGTCCGAGGTGCCGTCCGAGCAGCTGCCAGCGATCCACGTGTGCTTCTTGGCCTCGCATTGGCCCTCCGTCACAAAATCGACGATGCGGAGCTCGCAGTTGGTTCCGGAGTCGGGGGCGTCCGGAGTGATGCTCGAAGCCCAGTTCGGTGGGTTTACCCCTCCTCCCATCCACTCTGCAGACTCTGTTGTAGAGAAGGTGATGATCGGGCCGGACACGTCGTCGACGGTGAAGAAAGAAAGGGGGTCGACGCCACAGGTCTTTCCGTATGCGTTGACGAACTGCACTTGCATGCCGGGTATGATGGTGTCGTCTTCGTTCAGCAGCGTCACCCCGTTAGTTCTCGTTCCCGCAACAGCGGCAGTGCACAAACCTTTGATCCACGTGTGCTTGGGGGTCAAGCAGGCCGTCTGGTCGGTGTGCGAAGTGTCGGAGCACGCAGCGGGCGTCCACGTTTCGCCTGCACCCGCGCAGGCCGTCTGGTCGGTGTGCGAAGTGTCGGAGCACGCGTCGGCGGTCCACGTGTTCACTGACGCGTCCACACATCCCATCATATCAACGGATTTGCCGTCCGAGCACCACGCACCGCCTTGTAGATCCGTTGCATCGCAGTTGTAGCAGACGGCGTCGGTATAGGCGTCGGGTGAATTCGAAACCCCTTGCCCGTGCCCGCAAGTTGCGTGCTGGATACACATCTCCGAGTCGTCCGAGCCCGACCACGTCCCGGTCCCACCTCCGGCGTCGTCGTCGCATGCAACGCACCCACCAATGTCTTGACTATCGTCTGGCTCCTGGATGGCGCCTTGGCCACGAGGACAAGTCCCCCACGGGAGACACATCTCCGAGTCGTCCGAGCCCGACCACGTCCCGATCCCACCTCCGGCGGCGTTGTTGCATGGAACGCAGGCGCCAAGGCGCTCCGTCGATGTTGCCGCGCTCGGAGCGCCTTGGCCACTAGGACAAGTACTGTGCGGTTCGCAGAATCCGTACTCATTTCCCTGAGGACTCCAACCCGAAGTGCAGGCAGAAATCCCCGTCGCAGCGGTCGAGTCCAGGTAGAACCCGGCCTCCGCAGTCGTGGGCGCGGAGTTGGAATCAGATGTGCATGTCACTTCATGCGCGCCGTGAATATCGCTGCACTGATCTACATCAGGCGCGATCAGTCCGCAGTTTGCGGGGGTGGCGATCGGTGTGTTGATGCTGCCGGTTTCCACCGAGATCCCGTCGCTTGTGACGCCCGTGACCGTCAGCGGGTTTGTGACGGTGCTGGCGCAGTCCTGCACGCCGCCGTTAAGCCCGACGAGCGCCACTTGCTGGTCTACTGCTATGGTGTGAGCGCCCAGCGTAATCGTGTCGCCGACGACCGAGGCTTCGGTGACGTCGCTCGTGAGGTAGAACCCGGGCGCGGCGGCCGTGGGCATGGAGTCGGAATCAGATGTGCATATCACAGTCTCCGCCCCGGCATGTACACTACAGCGCGATACCAACTCATCGGACCCCATATAGTATCCGTCTGCGGCCGACGTGGCGGTGGAGATGTGCGGCGAGGGCATCTGGCCGCGCTCGTCGCTGCTGTCGCATATCACAGACGCAGCGCCCTCCGGACCTTCTGGGCAATTCAAACATGCCGAAACACTAGTGCCCCTCCCAACAATACTGTATTTGCCATCATCACATTCACGTGGTATACCATTATCATCTACATAGAAGCCCGCCGCGTGCCCGCCCTGGGCGCAACTCCATTTATTAGGAAAGTCAGAGATGTATTCCGGGGCGCCGTTAATGCACGCGGCTGTGGTGTCGGAGGAGCCGCTGGCACAACCTACCTGTGAAACGCAAGGAATACACTCAGTTGCTCCGCCCTCAGCGTCCATTGTTTTGTTGGGAACTGTCCCTTCACTACAAGTCTCGCATTGTTGTCCGTCTGTTGAGTATGTTCCAGTGGGACACGCGTTGCAGGTAAACGCCAACGGGTTCAGCGCGTCGTGTGTGTACACGTAACCAGCTATACAATTACAGCACTCTTGAGCAGTACATGGAACGCTGGCGCACGTCTCCGGCGGCGTTGGATTAGAATCTGCACGGCCAGCGGAGATGCCTGAACATGGATACACTTCACCCTCCCCCTGCTCCCGATACGCTGCCCGCAACGACTCCTCCCATTCTGGACAAGTCTGTTCCGGTAACGTACAGCATTCAGAGTTGAGACAAATTTCACCTTCACATTTTATCTCTCCGCGTTCCTCCTCCGTGGCGGCCCAACCGTTAACATGATCATCACAAAGGTTCGGAGAGGACAAGTACGTCATCTGGCATGTCGTCCGCGGCACTGTGCAGCACGCTGCCGCTGTGCATCCTCCTGTCTCGTGACACGGGTGTGCCGACCCCGGACTGTCGACGGTGTGCAAGCAGATACTGACGCCGGTGGCGTCTATGAACTCCAGGCAGCCCGCCTCGCCGGACTCGGGCGCCCATGTGTCGCAGGTCGCCACGTCACCAGGATTGCCCATGTTGATCGCGGAACATGTCTCAACTGTGGCGTCCAGGGCGGGGGTATCGTTTTCAGAAGGAAGTCTGTTTTCAATTGCCGCGCGTGTGCCCGCTACCGCCGAACTGTTACAATCAAATGGAATGTTTGCAGAACCCAGAGTCCATTCTCCGTCTGCTGTGTTCAAGGCGCCCCCTGTCACATTCGCACATGTCTTTTTAAGACAGTTACCATCGCCTTCTCGGCAATAACGCATGGGTGTAGTACCGCCCAGCAGCAGGTCAAACTGACTGCAAGTTGATTCGGACAAACCGTCTCGCCTCTGAAATTGGTAGGGCAACGGCTCACAATCAGATTGACACACACCGTCATGCGCCCAGCCACCATCGAAAATCTCACCGCATTCATCAAGTGCAGGGATGCTACAATCACTAAAAGAATCACGGTCTCCAAGACTACTCACCTCTTCCCCGACCACATCTACTAGCTCCGAGTCCGTCAAACACGCTGTACAATCAGCAGACCCAACCCGCTCCGAGTAAGTTCCTTCTGGGCACGAAGTACAACCGGACTGAGCCTCCAGGCCTCCTGTGCTCGTGCCTGCGGGACAATTATCACATTCGGCCTGTCCAGACAGGGGTTGTACTTTCCCGGCCTCACATACCTGGCACGGGGTAAGTTCTAATCCTCCGGGAGAAAATGTTCCTGCAGAACATTGTATACATTCCACATCGCTATTACTTAATTCGCCGTTAGTACACTCGATTGGGTCTCCGTTAGATAATACATATCCTGGTAGACACTGTATATTACAACTCGTTCCATGAGTGATTTCATCGGATTGACAGTCGTCTATGGATGGATTAAAGCCATCTGCCTCAGTCCTCAATGATCTTATATCGCAACTTCCCCTCGCCACAGTACAACAGTGCGCAGCAGTGCACGACGTCAGCAAAGGGCAATCATTGTCACTCGGATTACTAGGGAGCTGTCCAGTTTGGTCTGTACAGGTAAACTCTACGTATTCGGGGAGTTCTGGCAGAGTATTTCCACACGTTCGAGGCTCTTTATTACTACAACATATCGCTTGATCTGCTACACTGTCGTTGTCACAATGGCGCCCGGTACAATGTAGAGCAACGTCTTCAATAAGATCCATTTCTGAAGGACAATTAAAGTCATCAACCGGGTCCCCCCCCTTATAACATTTTTCTTTTTCATAACAACATAAATCCAGATTAACAGCGTTCATAAGACACGTTTCATCCGCACAAAACGCAACAGATCTAGGGACATGTGTATCTCCAGGACAAGTAAATGATGTACTACAATTCCCTTTTTGATCACAACATTCATTTACATCATGTTCTTCGCACGTTACACCTGAACAATATAGATCTCGAAACCCATCTTTTTCTATATGTGTACTAATATCACATGTTACACCACTATCGTCCTCGGTGCGCGGTAAACAATGTTCTTTTTCATCACAACAGTTATCTATATCGGCGCCGGTGGCGGAGGGGTCGCACTCTACATCTGAACAATATAAGTACCTCTTACCATCTTTATCTACATGGGTACCTCCACTAATACAATCAAAAGTTTCACACGTTTGCTTTCTATCACAACATTTATCTATATCGGCGCCGGTGGCGGAGGGGTCGCACTCTACATCTGAACAATATATGGAGCCCTTACCATCTTTATCTACATGGGTACCTCCACTAATACAATCAAAAGTTTCACACGTTTGCTTTTCATCACAACATAAAACCTTATCCTCCTCGGTATTACGGCACGTTTCACCTGAACAATATAAGTACTCCTTATCATCTTTATCTTTATGTTTCCCGTCATCAACACAATTTAAATTTACACACGTGTCTCTTTCATCACAACATAAATTTCGATCCTCCTCGGTATCACGACACGTTTCACCTGAACAATATAAGTACTCCTTCTCATCTTTATCTATATGTGTATCTAGATATGTATTTACAAGTGTATCTTCAGCAACACAATCTAAATTTGCACACGTGTCTCTTTCATCACAACATAAATTTAGATCCTCCTCGGTATCACGACACATTTTACCTGAACAATATAAGTACTCCTTACCACCTTTATCTATATGTGTATCTACGTGTGTATTTACAAGTGTACCAGCAGCAACACAATCTAAATTTGCACACGTGTCTCTTTCATCACAACATGTATTGTCATCGATTGTACTACATTCAAACGAATTACACAATTTTGTTTCATCTACAACTTTATTATTCGATTCACATCGACTCGTCAATTCCTCATTTTCATTGCACGGTTGTTTTGCAATACAACATAAATCTAAGAGTTCTTCTCCATATTTATCAGATTTTAAAATATTTTGTGAATTGATTCGAGATATAGTATCCCCAATACATTGAATATCTTCACGATTATTTGTATTTTGAGTACAAAAGGGTCCTTCAGGTACTTCGGCGGGAGGGGAACACAATCCTTCCCCTACTGAACAAACAACTTCGCTACCATTTGTATAAGGACAAGAAATACCGTTACCTACTTTACTAATTGATTCTATAAACGTCTTCTTACAATCAGAATTACATGTTGTAAAACTCCCACTACAATCAACATCGACTACAACATCATCTTCATCATCTGTTTCATCATCTGTTTCATCATCAGTTTCATCACTAAAAGGGTTAAATACTATCAATAATACAATTATTAAAAGTACAAACATAGAAGACGAAATAAGGGTTCCTCCACCTAACCCTAAATATGACAGTTTTAATTTTGATTTCATATTTATATTATAATAAATATAAAAATTTTATGAATAATTCATAAATAAAAAAATTATCAATTAAAGATTATAAGGACAGAGGTGTATAATATTTTGACAACAGAGCTACGCGCGGAGGAAATTCTTTTTTAACTTTCCGCGATGGTACCCTTTATTAGCGGAAAGGGAGGAATTCTTCCAGATCGTCCCAAAAAGACCTGGACGACGACGACGACGACGACGACGACGACGACGCCGGCTGCGCTAGATGTGAGAGAGACGATGGACGATGGCCTAGGAGTGCTTGGGAAGACAGAACAGCGGCGGCTGGTGGCGCCGTGGGCCCTACCTGGACCTCCTCTAACGAGACGGGGAGCGACGAGCCAGCTGCACGGTCGCCGACGCGACCCAGTTCCTCAGTCCCCGTCGCGGGCACTTGACTTACGGTAGCAGGTGATTCCGGGATTACAGTGCAGCACTCTGTATCTGTACACGAATCCGTAGCGCACGGGACTGTGCTCGGAGAAGCATGGAGGTCGTAGGCGTGACTAGAGCAGTCGAAATTATCGGGCGTCCCGCACGTTCTAGGTACACAATCTTGCTCTCCGGTATTTCCACCCAAAACCCTGGCAACTTCTTTACATTTCCCCGGGCGGGCCACGTTACCCTCATATATACGGTAATTGGCTCGAGTCCATTTCATATCGGCGAGTGTTCGATTGGCATTGAAATAGTTCGTATCAGGCGCTTTACAGTAACTATATAAACAAGCGGGAGGACCAATCGAATCATCCGAACATACGTCCGGGTTATGGCATCTAGAATCCCCGTCGTGCCCACGGATACTCAGGGTGGGGTCAATACACAGTAAAGAGTTGTTAATTATACTTTCTTGGTTCGGCTCCCAAGGTAGATTCTCATCATTCCAACGACAGTTGTACGTGCCGGGGGACCCGCCACCGCTCTTAGGGTCTAAGCAATCATCCACCGTACAGGGACGATTCCCCTCGCCAATCGTCCCCTCACACCTACGACCATAATCGTGTCCGTCCTCTTCTGCTCTGGTACCGGTGTCTACTACATGCCATTCCATCCAAGTGGAATTATCTTCATTACACACCGGATCAGTCCCGTGAGTATAATAATTCCACCAGCTCATGGTCCCTTGATCGGCAGAATTACGATTAGGTGCATTTCTACATCCATGTCCTTTTTTCCATATTGGTTCTCTAGTATCCTCATCCGGTTCCTTGCGCCCGAACCAGGCAAGGCCTAATTCTTCGAGTTCAAGACATCTATCCGGACACGCACCATCTCCCGGTCGACAGACGTGAGGGCCTCCGCTTTGTGTGGTATCGGTTAGACTTGGACATTCTTCTCCATTACTGCTCGGTGCTACAGTTTGAATCCATGTCCTTGAACAAAATTCATTACAGTCAGACCATGAACCAGCACAGTCTCGAGGACAAGCACCATCTCCTGCAACACACGTGTATGTGTTTATATCAGGACACTCTGATTCGCTTCCAGCG
>MDTC01075973.1_pt1 | contig 12278 bp, 11 predicted proteins | sample 811181 | NCBI WGS metagenome assembly MDTC01 (sample SAMN05326644, study PRJNA326480) | marine metagenome | isolation source: seawater | place: Pacific Ocean: North | collected 2011
AAACTATACACCACAGTATAATAAAGTGATGCATGAATGCCTTCAATCGAGATAATACCCAGCGATAAAATAATAAATCCTATATTAGATATAGCGGAATAGGCAAGAAGTCTTTTTATATTTTCTTGAGTTAAAGCAAATATACTTCCTATTACTATAGAGAGCATTCCGACAAAAATTAATATGTCTGACCATACATCTTTAAGAAGAATAAATGGAATAAAATATAATTTAAGAAAAACAATAAATACTGCAATCTTAGGAAGCGTACTCAATAATATTGTAGTACTAATTAATGAGCCTTGATAGATATCAGGAACCCACATATGAAATGGAGCTGCGCCGAACTTGAAACATAGGCTAGCCGTTATAAAAATAATTCCAAAAATAATAGCTATATAATCAACTGAATTCATATCAATATTAATCAGTTGAGATGCTATACCATCATAGGTTATTGAACCTGTGAAGCCATAGATCAATGAAATACCAAACAGTAGTATGCCTGATGACATTGCTCCAAGGACATAATATTTTATTGCTGCTTCAGATGATAAAGATGATTTTTTATTGAAACCAATGAGCGCATATAAAGATAATGATAATAATTCGATACCAAGATATAACATTAGTAAACTATTTGCAGAAATCATAATCATAGTTCCTATCAAGCCTAATAATGAAATCGTGAAGTATTCGATTTTGAGTATCTTTAGAAATTTAAGATGCTTATATGTATAGTGAAATATCAATAGAGAGCCAACCAAAAGGATGAATTTAAAAATATTAGTGAACTCATTAAGTGCATAAGCACTATAATTGAGTGGAATCTTATTATTAAGAGAGTAATAGGCAGCTATTAATAATAGAAACTGTACTAGAGCAAACGAGAGTCTTTTATGTTTTTGAAAATATAAGTCAAATATAATGATTATCATCACTCCAATTGAAAGTATTATTTCGGGAATGAATAACAGATTCATCATTATATTTTACCAGCAGGTAATGACTCAACAATATCAATAACGGTTTGGTCAATAATTTTAAACAAGTAATCTGGGATAATACCAAGATATAATATAAATATAATTAGAATTGCCAGAACAATTTTTTCATTAAAACTACATTCGATATATCCTTGGGTGTTTTTAAGGTTATCTCCAAACAAAACCGTTTTACCCATTTTAAGAGAATATGATGCTGATAGAAGTAATGATGTCGCTGCAAGAAGACCAAGTAAAAAACTAGAGTCTAAAGATGAGGCAATTACAAGAAATTCCCCAACAAACCCTGAAGTCCCTGGTAATCCAGAGTTTGCCATTAGAAAAAAAATCATCATAAAAGAGAAAATTGGCATAAATTTAGAAACACCAAAATTATCTTTAAGCAACCTTGATTTAGAATGTTTATATATTATTCCTATACAAAAAAATAATGCCGCAGATATTAACCCATGAGAAATCATCTGAACCATAGCGCCTTCAAGACCAATTATTGCAGCAGATGTATTACTATCAAGTAGATTGAATACTAAGAAGATACCTAGTGTAACAAAACCCATATGTGCTACAGATGAATATGCAATTAGTTTTTTCATGTCTTCTTGAGCATAAGCTACAAAACTAATATAGATGATAGCTATTAGAGATAAATAAATCATATACTCACTTAAATAAATTCCCGCATCTGTTGTTATAGGTAACATGAATCTAATCATTCCATATCCGCCAACTTTAAGAAGTACTGAAGCTAAAATGACAGAGCCGCTTGTTGGAGCTTCTACGTGTGCATCTGGCAACCATGTATGAACAGGCCACATAGGTATTTTAATTCCAAATCCAATTAGAAATGCTAAGAGTATCATTAGCTCTTCTTGAAATGACAGATTCAAAGAATAAAAATCTTGGATTGCAAATGATCCTGCTATTTTTGCTAGATAAATTATAGAAATTAACATTAAAACAGAACCAAATAATGTATAAAGAAAGAATTTCAAAGTAGCATATTTTCTATTTACTCCACCCCATATGCCTATAATTAGAAATAATGGTATTAATAGACTTTCAAAAAATATATAAAAAAGAATGCTATCAAATGCTGAAAAAGTTCCAATGAGAAGTCCTTCTAAAATTAAAAAGTAACCCAAAAATGAAGACTTTTTGGCATAGTTTTCTGAAGACGCATAAATTGCAATTAAAAAATTTATAAAAGCTGTGAGTAATATAAGTGAAACAGATATCCCATCAACTGCAAGATAATAAAATATATTAAGTCCTGATATCCATTCGATACGTTCAATGAATTGAAGCTGGCTGGTTGTCTGATCATAAGCCTGGGTTAAATTTATTGATACAAGCAATATTAAAAATGATGTTAGTAATGTTATGAGTTGAGATAAATTATCACTAATATTTTTTGATAAAATTAACAGTAGTCCTAATAGTATAGGCACCCATATTAATAAGCTAAGAATAGGATAATCGAACATTTAGTTTTTATATCCAACGATTAATAGCAATAAAATTAAAGCAGAAATTATGGTTAGTGAATAATGATATATGAAACCTGTATGTGTTTTACGTACCTTATTTGAAATTTTATCAAGAAAATATGATGTGTTATTAACAAATCCATTATCAATGGCCGATATATCAACACGCTTCCATAAATATTTAGTTATAAAGTTTTGAAATTCAGGAATATATTTAGACGAGAATATATTAAAACCATATTCCTCTGTTAAGATTTTTTTGATAAAAGATGGTATCTTAATCTCAAAAGATTTTTTATAGTAATAAAAATATCCAAAGGTTATGGCTAATAATAATATTAAGAAATTAATAGTAAAAAAAGAATGTAGAAAGAAATTTAGAGAATTGATGACATAGTCATTATAGAATGATACAACAAGTTCTTGAGCTGCTAACGAAGTTCCAAATAATGTACCTAACATCAAAGAGTCATAAATAAATATACCTAAAAATACTGAAGGTATGGTTAATACTACAAGGGGCATTAACATTTCACTATCATTCTCTTTATTTTTTAATTCACTATCTGAATGTAAAGTAGATTCACCAAAGAAGACCTTAGAAAATATCTTTACTGTATATAGTGTGGTGGTGAATATAGATAATAAAAGCATTATATACGGAATTGTGTGCCCATAGTATCCTACCGCATCAATAATTGTTTCTTTAGAATAAAAACCTGATGTGAGAGGGAACCCAATTAAAGACAGTGAGGCATATAAAAATGCCATATATGTAATAGGCATAAATGTTCTCAAACCTCCAATTTTCCTGATATCTTGCTCATGATGACATTTTATAATTATTGATCCAGCGCAGAGAAACAATAGTGCTTTGAAGAATGCATGAGTAATTAAATGAAATATAGCTAATGAATACAATGATGCGCCCAGAGCAGCAGTCATATAGCCTAACTGTGAGATAGTTGAATATGCAATAATTCGTTTAATATCATTTTGCACTAATGCCACTAGTCCAAGAAAAAATGCAGTAATTGAACCGATGTACAATATAAATAATGAAACATCTTCTGCTAAAACATAAAGAGGTGATAGCCTTGCGACCATATAGATACCTGCCGTTACCATAGTAGCAGCATGGATAAGGGCAGATATTGGCGTTGGGCCCTCCATAGAATCTGGAAGCCAAAAATGAAGCGGCACTTGTGCAGATTTTGCCATTGCGCCTATAAATAGTAATAAGCAGATAAAACTTAGAGTATTATACGCATATCCAAAAATGGTTATGTTTGTATTATTTATAGTATCTTTTAGTTGAAATACTTCATTATAGTTAGTTGTATTATATGAAATAAATATCAAACATAATCCTAGGATTAATCCTATATCACCCACTCTATTAACTAGAAACGCTTTGTAGTTTGCTTTGATAGCTGAATCTTTTTTAGTCCAAAAACCTATTAATAGATAGGATGATAACCCTACAAGCTCCCATCCAATAAATAGTTGAAAAAAGTTATTCGATAAAACTATCAGAAGCATTGAGAATGTAAAAAAGTTTGTATAAATAAAAAATCTATTAAATGATTTTTCGTCTTTCATATAAGAGATAGAATAATAGTGAACAAGAAAAGAGACTGAAGTCACTACAGTGCACATTACAAGGGACAATGAATCAATATAAAGTCCAAATGCTAGAGAATATATTTTTACATCTGCAAAGATTAGTACATCTTGAGACAATGCAGGAACATTGGATGATATATAAAGAATGAGTAAGTACAAAGAAAGCAAGAAAGATAATAATATAGAAAAATTAGAAATGATGATAGTTAGTTTTTTTGATGAGTTTTGGACGTACAAAAGCATAAATGTACCTATCAATGGAGTAAGTAAAAGTAGCAAAGCAATGTTTATCAACCTTTTAACTCCGATAAGTCATCTACATCAATAGATTTTTTGCTCCTGAATAACACAATCAATAATGCTAGACCAATTGCAGATTCAGCTGCAACGACAGTCAATACAAAAAATACAAAAACTTGTCCAGTAAGATCCCCTAAGTAATTACCCAATGTAATTAGATTAAAATTAACCGATAAAAACATTAATTCTAGAGACATTAATAAAACAAGTATATTCTTTCTGTTAAGAAATATTCCAGCTATTGATATAGTAAATATGATTGTACTTAATATTAGATAATAACTTATTGGAATCATATTACTCTTTTAGATCCGTTATTATCTTTAATCTATCTTTTTTGGAGGTTGAAATTTGCTTGGTAGGATTCTGATATTTATTTTTTGGATTTTTCCTATAAGTAAGTACAATGGCTGAGATTATTCCAAGTAATAATATTAATCCGGCAATCTCAAACTCAATAATATATTTTGTGAATAAGAGATAACCTAAGTTTTCAGTATTGCTATCACTTATAATCTCTATATTTTTAACTGCGTTGTAGTCAATATTCTCAAATGTGTTAATGAAAAAATAAATTATGAGTACGTTGAAGGCTATAAAAACTGCTATCCCTAAAGGAAGGTATTTTATATACGCTGCTGTTTTTTTTGCAATATTTATATCTAGCATCATTACTACAAAAAGAAAAAGGACCATTACAGCACCTACATATACGAGAATGAGAATGATTGATAAGAATTCAGCTCCAAGTAGCAACCATAGGACTGCAGATAAGAAAAATGAAAAAACTAAATTTATCGCAGAGAGTACAGGGTTTGATGATGTTATGACTTTAAAACATGTAAATATGAGTAATGTACTAAATATAAAAAAAGTTATTAATTCAATATTCATAAGTCATTTGCACTTCTGTCTTTTAACTCTTGTTGTTCATATAAATCTCCAATTTTTAGAAGATCCAATTTATTCATAGTCCCATCATTTCTATTTTCAAAATGGTACTCAAAAATACTTGTCTCTACAATTGCATCAACAGGGCATGCCTCTTCACAGAAACCGCAGTATATACATTTGAAGAGATCTATATCGTACTTAGTTGTTCGTCTGGTATTATCATCAGCCCTCTCTTCTGTGTCAATTGTTATCGCAAGAGCAGGACATACAGCTTCACAAAGTTTACAGCCAATACATCTCTCTTCTCCATTAGGATATTTTCTTAGTGCATGGAGACCACGAAATCTAGTTGATTGTGGTGTTTTTTCTTCTGGGTATTGAATGGTGATAGGTTTCTTATAAAGTTTTTTACCTGTAATACTTAGCCCTTTAAAAATTTCAAGGAAAAATAAACTTTTAATGAATTTAATGATACTGTTCATAATTATAGTGGTAAGTACTCAAGATATATTAGAATTCCAATGAGGGTAAGCCAAAAAAAAGTAATTGGAAGAAATACTTTCCATCCCAACCTCATGATTTGATCATATCTGTATCTAGGAAGGGTAGCTCTGAGCCAGAGAAATATAAAAATAAATACAAGTGTTTTAAGAGAAAGCCAAAAAAATCCAGGAATAAATGATAAATATGGATCTATTATAGTTCCTTGAAATGGTGATAACCATCCGCCGAAAAACATAATGCTACATAAAATACTTATCAAGATTAAGTTCATGTACTCAGCTAAAAAGAACATAGCAAATGCCATACCGGAATATTCAACATGAAAACCAGCAACAATCTCAGACTCGCCTTCAGATACATCAAATGGAGCTCTATTAGTTTCTGCAACTCCAGCAATAAAGTATATTAAAAATAATGGGAACAAAGGAAGCCAATACCAACTAAACAGACTTCCAGATTGAGCATAAATAATATTTTGTAAGTTTAAGCTTCCAGAAAGCATCAGCACTCCAACTAAGGCAAAACCCATTGCAATCTCATATGCGATTATTTGAGCTGCTGATCTCATTGAACCTAGGAATGCATATTTGGAATTAGAGGCCCATCCGGCTAATATCACGCCATAAACACTTAACGATGTGAGTGCTAAAATAAATAACAAGCCTGCATTGATATTAGAAATAATAAAATATTCTGAAAGTGGAATTACAGACCAAACTAATAAAGATGGGACAAGCATAAGCATAGGAGCTGTTAGAAAAATACCCTTGTTAGCACTAGTAGGAATTATTATTTCTTTTGATACTAGTTTGAGAACATCTGCAATAGGCTGCAGCAGACCAGAGGGACCTACTCTCATTGGACCCATTCTTGATTGCATAAATCCAATTATTTTTCTTTCCGAGTAAGTAACATATGCAACTATTAAAAATAAAGGCACAATAACCACTAAAATAGATATCAAGGTTTTTATGATATAAAATATAGCTTCCATTACGATAGGTCTACGCTAGTGTTGTAAGAACCAATTTTCTGTGCATATCTTCCATTCATTTTTACCAAAATAGTATTATCAGGTTTATTATGAACTTTAATATTTGTTTTAATTTTAAAACTATTTTCTAATTCATTAATTGTAATTTTTGATTCGCTATTTATTTTCATACTATTAGGAATGCTCATAAAATCATCGTTATCATGTGTGGTCAGTAAAGATTTGCACCTTCTGAGTGTTGGGTTATTTGAGTTTGAGCTTCTGATAATGATTTTTTCGAGAGTATTGCTTTGGTTCGTCATCTCTATACTGTCTATAAGAACGTAATTACTTTTATTATTGATTTTAGATAAAATTTTATTCACATCTTTAGAGATTTGGTTCTTATCAATATTAATTCCAAGTATTCTTGAAAGTCCTAATAACAAATTTAATCCATTCATTGATTCACCTCTTGGAGATATAACTTGATTAAATACTTGAAGTTGTTTATTTGTATTTAGATAAGAACCATAAGATTCTTGTTGAACAGCTAACGGATAAACAGCATCTGCATACTTGTTAATAGAATCTGTCATATAAGAGGAAAAAAATACATTGAATTTAGATTTTTTTAATCTATTTATAATTTCTGTATCATTAGAGAAATCATATTCAGGCTCTAGATTATAAATAATTAATAAGTCATTTTCAGAGTATGGCGATAGGTAGGTTTTTTGATTAAATTCCTCTATTTTTTCACCTCCAGGCAGTCTATGAGGGACAACACCCATTGCCCAAGCACCTGATGTATTACATTGATCACCTAAAAGAGATAATTTAGAATTTATCGATTTTGCATATCTACTTACATTATTAGTAATACTAGAATAGTTTTTTAAATATGATAAGGATGGTCCCATAATTATAAGATTTTTCTTCTCTTTATTTATATTTGATAAAATATTATTTGAGGTATTGCTAAAATATTTTTCAAGCTCTTTTGGACTTAGCGTTTCTGAATGAGATATATCAAAATTCTCCAAGTATTCATAGGCTGACAATGAGATAATGCTAGTAGATTTTTGTTTAACTGCATTTCTTAAATATACGGATAGAATTGGAAATTCTTTACTTATGTTGACATTTACAAGAATTATATTTTCCATAGATGCGATTTCACTAAGTTTTATATCGAATGATGGGATGACAGGATAGTTCTCTTGATATCTAAAATCACACTCTTTACTTCTATGATCAATATTAGATATTCCACTATCTCTAAGAATCTTCTGAAATAAATACATCTCTTCACATGATGCTTGGGCTGACATCACAGCTGTTGTTTTTGATGTATGCTCTTGTATTTGTTCCGATACAGCTTGATTAAGTGTATCCATATCAGATTTAATGAGCTTATTTTCACTTCTGATAAGCGGGAAAAGAATTCTCTCTTCAGATTCAATTCCTTCATATCCAAATCGATCGCTATCCGCTAACCATGATAAGTTAATTTGATCATTTTCCTTAGGAACAGTTCTTTTAATTTCATCTTTGTAAGTATGATAATTAATATTTGAGCCCAAACAATCATTTGAAGAAATAGAACTAATTTGCTTCAAGTCCCATGTTCTAGCACTATATTTATATAGATTGTTATTTAATGCTCCTACAGGGCAAAGGTCAATAACATTTCCAGATAGCTCCGAAGTTAGGCTTTGATTTACAAATGTTTCAATCTTAGTCTTCTCCCCTCTACCTGTCATACCAAGCTCTTTTATACCTGCAACTTCCTCTCCAAAACGAACACATCGACTACAATGAATACATCGAGTCATTTCAGTTGTAACAAGGTTACCAATATCTTTATCTATAACAGTACGTTTTATTTCTTTATAATTTGATTTATAGTCCCCATGATCTAATGAGATATCTTGAAGTTCACATTCGCCAGCTTGGTCGCAAACAGGACAATCGAGCGGATGATTAATTAATAAGAACTCCATAGTACTTTTTTGAGCATCTTCTGTAACCAACCCTGAAGTATTAATCCTCATGCCATCTCTTACAATTGTAGAGCATGCTGGTTGAGGGTATTTAGCGCCCTCAACTTCAACAAGACACATCCTGCAACTTGCTACAATACTTAATCTTTTATGATAGCAAAATCTTGGAATATGAATATCGTGGCGGTCAGCAACTTGTATGATAGTTTCATTATCTAACGCCTTATATTTGTTATTATTAATATAAATATCCATCTATATAACCATTGATTGCTTCTTATCAACATAATATTCAAATTCAGTCCAAAAGTGTTTAAGAAAACTTATAACTGGCATGGCAGCTGCATCTCCTAATGCACAAATACAATGTCCCTCTATCTGATTTGCCACTTTATTTAGTAAATCTAAATCTGATTGATTTCCATTACCTGATCTAATTTTAACTAATGTTTTATATAACCATCCAGTTCCCTCTCTACATGGTGTACACTGCCCACATGATTCTGCATAATAAAATCTTGAAATTCTCTCAAGGACGGAGACCATGCATGTAGATTCATCCATTACAATAATACCTCCTGAACCTAGCATACTCCCTATCTTCATAAGGGATTCATAATCCATTGGTGTTTCCATGATAACCTCTCCCTTTACCACTGGAACTGACGATCCCCCAGGTATAACTGCTTTTAGTTTTTTGTTATCAAGTATGCCATCACATTCATTTAATAATTTAGAAAATTTTATGCCTAGTGGCGCCTCAATTACAGAGGGTTTATTTAGATGCCCGCTCATGCAAAACATTTTTACTCCATCCGAATCATTTACTCCGAGACTTTTATACCATTCCGAGCCATTTTTCATAATATATGGAACAGTAGCTAGAGTTTCAGTGTTGTTGATGATTGTAGGTTTACCATACAATCCTTGCACAGCAGGGAAAGGTGGTTTAATTCTTGGCATTCCTCTTTTGCCTTCAATAGACTCTAACATTGCTGTCTCTTCGCCAACTATATAAGCTCCTGCGCCTATCAATGGGACTATTTCAATACATAAATTTGATTTCAAAATATTTTTACCTACAAGATTATATTTATAAGCTTCTTTAACAGCTTTATTGAATACAATCCATTGGTCACCAATAAATTCTCCGCGTAAATAATTGTACCCGACAGATGCCCCAATAGCATAAGAAGCAATTAGCATTCCTTCTATAACAGCATGAGGATTATATCTAAGTATATCCCTGTCTTTACATGTACCAGGCTCACTTTCATCTGAGTTACAGACAAGGTACTTTTGTTGTTCACTTGAATTAATAAATGACCATTTCAGTCCAGTTAAGAATCCTGCCCCTCCTTTACCTTTAAGTCCAGATTCTTTTATTTTTTTTATAATTTCAGATTTAGGTGTTTGTTTAGAAATTATCTCCCTCCAAGCACTATAACCATCTTGAGACAGATAAGTCTCAATACTTGATGGATTCTCAAGAGAAAATGTTGATGTACATAAGTTAGTCATTAGCAATCTCATCTAATATCTTATCAACCTTCTCAAATGTAAGATTCTCATAATTGATATGATTTACTTGCATCATCGGAGCGCCATTACAAGCAGCAAGACATTCCATTTCATCCTTAAGGTAAAATTTATTATCTTTAGTGGACTCACCAATTTTAATTTTCAATCTATTTTCAATATGACTAACAATACCATCAGAATTTCTTAACATGCACGAAACATTTGTACATACAGATATTGTATTTTTGCCTACAGGCTTTAAGTTAAACATAGAATAAAAAGTTGCTACTTCATAAACATCAATCTTTTGTATATCTAAATAATTTGCTAGGGAGGCGATTAGCTCATCGCTGAGGAAGCCATTATTATTATGTTGAATGATTAATAATGATTCTATAATTGCTGATTTACTTTTATCCTCTGGAAATTTACTCCTGATTAAGTCAATTTCTCTAGTTATATTTTCTGAAAATAAATTTTTATTATCCATCATCTATCAATCTCACCAAAAACTATATCTTGAGTGCCAATTATTGCTACAACATCTGAGAGCATATGCCCTTTAGACATCTCGTTAAGTGCTGCAAGATGGGGAAAACCTGGAGCTCTAATTTTTAGTCTATATGGTTTATTTGCACCATCGGATATCATGTATATACCAAATTCTCCTTTTGGTGCTTCCACCGCAGCATATACCTCACCTTCTGGTACACAGTAACCCTCGCTGAATAATTTAAAATGATGTATCAGAGACTCCATATTATCTTTCATATCATCACGATCAGGTGGTGCTATTTTTGAATTGGACGAGATATGTTGCCCAGTATCTTTTTTTAGCCATTCACAGCATTGTTGTATAATCTTTGCCGACTCTCTCATTTCTTGTATCCTTACAAGATACCGATCATACGAATCTCCTTCTGTTCCTATTGGGATATTGAACTTAAGGTTTTTGTATACTTCATAGGGCTGTTTTTTTCTAAGGTCCCAGCTAACGCCAGACCCTCTTAGCATTGGGCCAGTAAATCCTAAATCAACAGCGCGCTCTGGTGATACCACACCAATACCAACAGTTCTTTGTTTCCAAATCCTATTCTCTGTTAATAAATTTTCATATTCATCAACATTTTTAGGAAATCTATCTACAAAACTGTCTATAAAATCTAATAAGGTACCCTCTCTATTGTAATTTAGCGTTTCAATTTGCTCTAAATTTTGATTTTTGTTAAGCATAAACTTAGGCATAACATTAGGTAAGTCTTTTGCTACTCCTCCGGGTCTGTAATATGTAGCATGCATCCTGGTTCCTGATACAGCTTCATAACAATCCATTAAATCCTCTCTTTCTCTAAATGCATATAAAAATACCGACATTGCTCCAATGTCTAATGCATGGGCACCAAGCCATAGCAGGTGATTTAAAATTCTTGTGATTTCATCAAACATTACTCGAATATACTGAGCTCTTAATGGAACTTCTAATTTTAAAAGTTTTTCAATTGCTAGAACATATGCATGTTCATTACACATCATAGAAACATAATCCAATCTGTCCATGTAACCAATATTTTGATTATAAGGTTTAGACTCTGCCAATTTTTCAGTTGCTCTGTGTAAAAGTCCTATATGAGGATCAGCGCTACGAATAACTTCTCCATCCATTTCTAAGATAAGTCGTAACACACCATGGGCAGCTGGATGTTGCGGTCCAAAATTCATTGTAAAATTTTTATAATCACTCATTTTCTTTTCCTTATAACTTTTGGAACTAGTGTTCTTGGTGATATATCAACAGGGACATTTACTACTTTTTTTTGCTCAGGGTCATAAGTGACCTGGGTATTGCCTACAAGAGGAAATTTCTTTCTAAAGGGATGTCCTATAAAGCCATAATCGGTAAGTATCCTTCTTAAATCTTGATGGCCTTCGAATAATACACCAAATAAATCATAAGCTTCTCTCT
>MDTC01028275.1_pt1 | contig 12277 bp, 12 predicted proteins | sample 811181 | NCBI WGS metagenome assembly MDTC01 (sample SAMN05326644, study PRJNA326480) | marine metagenome | isolation source: seawater | place: Pacific Ocean: North | collected 2011
ATCTTTTAGCCTTTGAATCTATTGACAATGGTTTTGAGAAATGGATTTTCAATGTTTTTTAGAATCAGAGGGATTGTTCATTCGGCTTTGTAGTATTTATTTTCATTAAAATTATATGAGCCATCCTCAATCATCTTTAATAAAAAGGGAGATTGAGTTGTCGTTCCTCATCTCGATGACCTTCCTCTCTCATCCATTGATCGAGTTGATCTTTGGCAATGATTTCCGACTGAGGTAGTTCATGAATACTGGAAATCCCGCAAAATTCTAAAAACTTATCCGTAGTTCCATAGAGGTGAGGGCGTCCGGGTAAATCAGATCGCCCACAATTGTATATCAATTCTAAATCCAATAATTTATGGATAGGAGTGTCCACTGAAACGCCTCTTATATTTTCCATTTCACTTCTTGTAACTGGTTGCCTGTATGCAATAATAGCCAAAGTCTCCAAGGAAGGCTGACTTAGTTTTGAAGGTTTGGGATCCTTCCTTAAAATCCGTACCCAATCAGAATATTCGGAAGCAATTACAATAGTGTAGCCCATGGGCGATTTACTCAAACGATACACATCCTCGGATTCTATCAGATCTTTTTCTAATGCTTGGATTTCTTGTCGGATCAACGAGGCAGGAAGTAGTTGAGGAACATGCTTAAAGATTCCATAAGTTTGAATCAAAGAATCGGCCTTTTTTTCTGAATGAACGACATCCAAGGCTTGTTCCTGAGACCAGTGGTTGTATTTTTTTATGAGAATTTGAATCTTTTCAATAGTGAGTGGTTGATCACTTGAAAAAAGCAGAGCTTTTAAAGTTTTTCTTAAATTAAATTCCATAAAGATCTACTATTTTCAGCAAATAAACTAAAAATTCGCAAGCTTTTCGCTAGACCCTTGAGTAAAAGTTTATTTATATCATGAAATGGAAAATTGTTCTACACGTCCTTATTCATCCATTATAAATGATGGTTCTGACCGCGCGCCCAATCGATCTATGTTACGTGCCGTTGGTTTCAATGATGAAGATTTTAAGAAGCCAGTTGTTGGTGTAGCCTCTACTTGGAGTATGGTCACTCCTTGTAATATGCACATAGATAAGTTAGCCGAGCAGGCTGGAGAGGGGATTGATGGCAATGACGGTAAATCTATTATTTTTGGAACAATTACAGTTTCAGATGGGATTTCGATGGGAACTCCAGGGATGAGGTATTCTTTAGTTTCTCGTGAAGTGATTGCAGACTCAATAGAGACAGTTACAGGAGCTCAAGGATTTGATGGGGTGGTCGCAATCGGTGGTTGCGATAAAAATATGCCCGGCTGTATGATGGCGATTGCTCGGATGGATAGGCCTGCGGTTTTTGTTTATGGTGGAACGATTTTACCGGGTTTGCACAACGACAAACCGATGGATATTGTATCAGTTTTTGAAGCAGTTGGAAGGCATGCAAACAAACAGATTGACGATGAGGAATTGAAAAAGATTGAGTCTTGTTCGATTCCGGGTGCAGGTTCGTGTGGGGGTATGTATACAGCTAATACGATGGCATCTTCAATCGAAGCTCTTGGGATGAGTCTGCCCGATAGTTCTGCTCAATTAGCAGTCTCCAAGGATAAGGCAGAGGATGCCAGACTGGCTGGAGATGCAGTAATGGACTTGATTAAAAAAGGGATCAAACCCCGGGATATTATGACCCGTGAAGCCTTTGAAAATGCAATTACAGTCACCATCGCATTAGGGGGATCTACCAATGCTGTTTTGCACCTTTTAGCAATCGCTCATAGTGCAGAGGTAGAACTTTCTATCGATGATTTTACCGAAATTGGGAAGCGCGTTCCAGTGTTAGCAGATTTGAAACCAAGCGGAAAGTACAACATGTCTCATTTTTGCAGAATTGGTGGGTTGCAACCTTTATTGAAGCGGTTGTTAGATGCTGGCTTATTGCATGGAAATTGTATGACTGTAACTGGGAAAACGATGGCGGAAAATTTGAATGGTGTGAAAGATTATAGCTCCAATCAAGATCTCGTTCATTCGATCGACAATCCCATCAAGAAGGATTCCCATCTACGAATCCTCTACGGGAATCTGGCTAAGAATGGATCGGTTGCTAAAATTTCTGGTAAGGAGGGCTTGAAGTTCTCTGGGAAAGCAATTGTTTATGAATCTGAAGAAACTGCTTTGAATGGAATTTTAGAGGGTGAAGTTGAGAAAGGGCACGTAGTCGTTGTTAGAAATGAGGGGCCCAAGGGGGGACCGGGTATGAGAGAAATGCTCGCACCAACTGCGGCTGTGATGGGAAAGGGGCTTGGGAAAGAAGTTGCACTGATCACGGATGGAAGATTTTCGGGAGGAAGTCACGGTTTCGTTGTTGGACACATCACTCCTGAGGCCGCTGAAGGCGGAGTGATTGGAGTTCTTAAAAATGGAGACCCAATCACGATTGATGCAGAAATCAATGAAATAAACTTGGATTTACCTACTTCCGAGATTGATTCAAGGTTGGCAGGTTTTGTAAAACCTGCCTGTAAAGAGAGTAGAGGTATTCTTGCTAAGTATGCCAAATTAGTAAATTCAGCTTCATTGGGAGCGGTCACAGATGCAGATTTATAAATTGTAAGAGAAAGAAAAAAATGAGTTGGAATCGTTATAAAGAGAATTATTTAGAACTCCCTTCTGTTGGATTTTCCATGGATATTAGCCGTGTGAAATTCCCAGAAGATTTTTTTGCATCCATGAGTGGCAAGATGTCCACTGCCTATTTAGATATGAATGCATTAGAAGGTGGATCGATTGCTAATCCGGATGAAAATCGAATGGTGGGTCACTACTGGTTGCGCAATTCCTCTTTGGCTCCGAGTTTAGAATTGAAAGGCGACATCGATTCAGCATTGGAACAAATCCATAGCTTTACCAAGAAGATTCATTCTGGGGATATTCAAGGAGCTCACGGAGTTTTTAAAAATTTATTAGTGATTGGCATTGGAGGATCTGCATTGGGACCTCAATTTGTAAGCCAAGCTCTCGGCTCTGCAAAGACCGATCCATTGAAAGTTTTCTTCTTTGACAACACGGATCCAGACGGCATGGCTCAAGTGATCGATTCCATTGGGGAGGAGCTTGGGCAGACCATTTCGATCGTTATTTCTAAAAGTGGCAGCACCCCAGAAACTCGCAATGGGATGGTCGAAGCAAGAGCCGTCTATGAAAAAGCTGGATTAGATTTTGGAAAACACGCAGTTGCTGTCACTGGATCTGGAAGTCAATTGGATCAGGTCGCGATTCGGGACGGATGGTTGGATCGCTTTCCTATGTGGGACTGGATTGGAGGCAGAACGAGTGAGTTGTGTGCCGTTGGTTTACTTCCTGCTGCCTTGCAGGGTCTAGATATAGATGGCATGTTGAAAGGGGCTTCAGAGATGGATGCTTTTACTCGGGTTCAGGATACGTCTAAAAATCCGGCTGCTTTGCTTGCGTTGATGTGGTATTATTGTACCAACGGTAAAGGGGATAAAGACATGGTGGTTTTACCCTACAAAGATCGCTTGATGTTATTTTCCAGATATTTGCAACAGTTGGTTATGGAATCTCTTGGAAAAGAAACAGATTTAGAGGGCAATGTAGTCAATCAAGGAATAGCAGTGTATGGAAACAAGGGTTCTACAGATCAACATGCCTATGTTCAACAATTGAGGGAAGGTGTAAACAATTTTTTCGCTGTTTTCGTTGAAGTTCTCGAAGATGGTCTATTGGTTGCCAGAGAGGTCGAACCCGGCTTCACTTCTGGAGATTATTTAAAAGGATTTTTCCTAGGAACTCGGGAGGCCCTGACCGGAAATGATCGGGAATCCATCACTCTCACCATAGGAAAAGTGAATGCTTACTCGGTCGGTGTGTTGATTGCTCTATTCGAGCGTGCTGTGGGTCTTTATGCATCTTTAGTGGGTATAAATGCTTACCATCAGCCTGGTGTAGAAGCTGGTAAAAAAGCAGCAGCTACCATTCTGGAAATCCAGAAGAAGACGTACGATTTCTTGAAAGAAAATAAGGGTTCAAGCTACACTGTAGAGGAAATTGCTGCTGGAATGGATTCTGAAAAAGATACTGAAATTATTTTTAAATTATTAGAAAATTTTGTCGTGAACAGGAGCGATGAAATTAATAAATCTTGCCAAACCCCCTTTTACCTTTCAAAATATACTTTTAAGTAATAATCCCCCAGATTAATAAGGTTTATTTTTATGAAAGTTGTTACCATACTCTCCATTTTAATTCGTGTAATTGCAATCGCCGGTGCCGGGATTGCTTTTTGGTTTTTTGATGAAACCAACGGCAAACTAGAACAAAAACACGCGGATTACATGGAGGAGAAGGGGATTCGTGAGGATACGGAGCAGAAGCTAGAAACTGAAGAGGGCAAGGTGAAAGCATTGCGGAACAATGTTGCTAATCTCGAACAAGATGTTCGGGAGAAAATTTCCATAATTGCTGCCAAGGACGATTCAATTCGCAACAAAAGCTCAGAAATAAAGAATCTTCAGTCCGAGAAAAAGACCCTCAAAGAAACTACGGACGACCAGATTGCTGAGCTTTCCAAGCAAAAAAGAAATCTGCAAGGTGAAGTGGATTCCTTCAGAAACCAGTTGGATGAGATGCAGGATGAAATGGATCAGAAGATCGCCGAAAAAGACGATCAAATTGCCGAAAAGGAAGACGAGATTGCTCAATTAGAAGTGGATGTGGAGTCTAAAATTCTTGAGGTTGAAGCGATCAAAGAAAAGTATGAAACAGGTTCGGTTGGTGGCGGTCCAGCCGTGGCCATGAATACTAACAGCGCTTCCTCTGAAACCGAATCTAAAGCGAATGTCCTACCTTCTGAAAATATTTCATCCAAATCACCAATGGGTCTTCCTGATGCTGCTGGTAATGAGATTGAAACTTCTATTGTGAAGGTGAATAAAAGTAGAAGTCTACTTGTTATCCCTGTGGGAACGGTTGAAAGTATGGCAGCGGGTAAGAAACTCTATGTGCACAATGGTGGGAAAGAAATTGCACTTTTACACGTCATTGAAGCAGGGATTGATTACAGTGTAGCCAGTATTCATCCAAGTTTTGGATCCCCAAGGAGTTTGTCTGCAGGAGATTCTATTAAGTTGGTATTTTGATTTCATAAGCGTATTTTTTAATGAGACGATTGATTCAAACCTTTTTCCTATTTTTAATGATACTTTTCGCCAGTTCTTTGTCGGGTTGTTTTACTGCTACAGAGGATGAATCCTCTCTCCCTTGGGGCAGGCCAGCTTCTTGGGAAAACTCAATGCCGGGTATGCCAGGTATGCCAGGTATGGGGGGTGGATATCGCTGATTTTTGTATTTTTTAGTTTTTAACGAGTCTCAAATAAATCTTTTTTTATTTGAGACATTTTTTTGTCCATAGGGCTCACACATTTGAGTATTTTTTTTGTTCTTGGATGTTCAAATTCAATGGAATGGGCGTGCAGTAGCAAACGATAACAGTCATAATATTTTCTAAAAAGTCGGTTGTATTCTCCATCTCCATGACGAGTGTCTCCAATAATTGGATGGCGAATATGCGCAAGGTGGCGACGCAATTGATGCTTGCGGCCAGTTGTAGGCTTTAATTCTAAATAGGAGTATCTAGTTTGTGGGTAGCGCCGGGAAGCTATTTCAGAAACAGACTTTTCTATTGTGAGGTAACTGCTGATTGCTTCTTGCTTTTGATTTTTAGTATTATTGGGGAATCTCTTATCCCATTCTTTGATGAGTGGGTAATCAATGGTCTCCGAATCAAGTGTATGTCCCCGAACGATTGCGTGGTAAGATTTGATTACTTTTCTATTTTCAAAAAGAGTGTTTAGCTTGGGCGTAATTTCTCGATTTAAAGAGAAGAGCAGGCAACCAGAGGTAGGTTTATCCAGTCGATGAACAGGAAAAACCCATTGACCTATCTGATCTCTGAGCAGAAGCATAGCACTCGACCTCTCCGAGGGATCTAAATCACTTTTATGGACGAGTAGTCCACTGGGTTTGTTAATAATAAGGAGGTCCTTGTCTTGGTATAAAATTTCTAAATTCTCCATGAATTTGGATCTAAATAAATTGAGCTTCTATCTATAACCTACAAACACTTATAATATCTTCAAGTGCTGAATTTAGGTTGAAATGACTTATGATTTAAGGGATTATGATATTAGATCCTATGGAAAAAACCGGCAAAGCAACGACCCAGACAATTTTACAGTTAAAAAACAATCGCCCAATTGTGTCTGTGACTGCCTATGATTTTTTAACGGCTAAGATTGCGAACGCTGCCCAAGTGGATATGATTCTTGTAGGGGATTCTGTAGGAACCACACATTTGGGCTTTGATAGTACAGTTCCTGTTACCTTGGATATGATGACGCATCATTGTCGAGCGGTTACACGAGCGAAGCCTTCTGCCTTAGTAGTTGGCGACATTCCATTTGGGGAAATGGCAAAATCTTCTGATTCTATTGTTGAAGCTTGTTGTCGGCTGATTCAAGAGGGGCAAGTGGATGCGGTTAAAGTAGAGGCTTCTTTTGAGGATGCTCCTATCATTGAGAAATTAGTGAAGGCTGGAATTCCCGTTTTGGGACACATCGGTTTGCTGCCCCAGACCGTTCAAGTCTTGGGGAAGTATCGGAAATTCGGGAAGGTCAAGGGGGAGCAAGAGCAATTGTTGAAGGATGCGATTGCCCTTGAGTCCGCAGGATGTTTTGGTTTGATTGGTGAAATGATCGATGCTGATTGGACTAAAAGACTGACTCAAGAATTAAAAATACCCCTTATTGGAATTGGATGTGGTCCTGCTTGTGATGGTCAAATTTTGGTTTCTTCAGATTTGCTCGGTTTGGACCTCGATCAAAAACCCCCTTCTTTTGTTAAAGTTTATGATAAAATCGGTGAACAAATTCACTCCGCCTTTGTCCAATATAGAGACGAAGTCATAAATAGAAATTTTCCTAAATAATGAATATTTGTATCTTAGGTGCTGGAGCATGGGGAACTGCAATGGCGATCCATTTAAATAAGGGGGGACATTCTGTTTCTTTAGTGCCAAGGCGATTGAAGCATGCCATGGAAATTGCCCAGACAAGAAAAAACCAAGATTATTTGCCAGATGTAGAACTGCCGCTCTCAATCCAAATTGGTTATGAGGTCGGTCCAGCTATTATGGAATCCGATATGATTTTGTTGGCTTGTCCCTCTAAGGGATTGAAAGCTTTGTTACCTGAGATTAAAAAACACGCTAAAACGTCTCTAAGACTGAAAATGATTTTAACGCTTTGCAAGGGATTGGATCCAGATACCCTTCAATTTCCTGTTGAAATCTGTCATGATTTTTTTGGAGATACTTATCTTTCGGGTTGTTTTTCTGGGCCAACCAACGCACTAGAGGTAGCCAATTCTAAGCCAGCAGCAGCTGTGATCGCTGCAAAATGCTCTCAGGATGAAATTCTTCCTTTTCAGAAGGCTCTCCACAGCGACTCTCTTCGCGTTTATTGGTCTGAGGATGTAGCGGGAATTGAACTGGGAGCTTGTTTGAAAAATGTATATGCCATTGCTGCTGGAATCTCGGATGGATTAGGCCTTGGCGACAATGCTAGAGCTGCACTGATTACAAGAGCTGTGAGTGAAATGGTCCGTTTTGGATCTGCAATCGGTGGTCAAGTGGAGAGCTTTTACGGGCTAGGGGGTTTGGGTGATTTGATTGCTACCTGTGGCGGAAACTGGTCTCGTAACAAACAATTCGGTTTTCGAATTGCCAAAGGGGAGCAAGCGATGGAGATCGTTGAAAAACAAAAGACAATCATCGAGGGTTTTCGTTCCACCGATAGTTTTTATAGAATGGCCCAACAAAAAAATTTAGATTTACCGATTTTATCCGCAGTTTTTTCAGTCTTGTATGAGGGATTGAACCCTGAGTTGGGTTTGCAAAGCCTTATGAAGAGGGGGGTTAAAAAAGAAATATAATGGCTGTGAACTCTGAAGAGGATGTATTTTTTGTCAGCGATTCAGGAATCCACCAAAGAGGCGTTTTCGCAAAATGCTTCATTCCTAGAGAAAGCTATATCGTTGAATATATTGGAGAGCGAATTAATAAAGAGGAATCGATCCAAAGGGCATTGGATTGGGAAAAATACGCTCGGGAGCAAGACAAAGGAGTTGTTTATATATTTGAATTGAATGACGAATATGACATTGATGGCAACAACGAGGAGAATCCAGCTCGTTTAATCAATCATTCCTGCAAAGAAAATGCGGAATCCGTTGTGGTCGATGATAGTATCTGGATCGTTGCGAAGAGAGATATTGAGGAACAGGAGGAGATTACCTTTGACTATGGCTATGATATGGAGCATTTCTTAGATCATAAATGTAACTGTGGTTCTGGCAACTGCTTCGGTTATATCGTTAGAAGAGATCAGCGTAAAAAATTGAAGCGAATGTTGAATGCATCCAAACGAACCGCCCAACAGGTAAGTGCTCTTTTGCTTAAGGAATCTCAAGTTTAAGCGATGAGAGTCCTTATATTAACCTCGAGCACTGGCGGTGGCCATGACATGAGAGCTCGCTCATTCAAGCAATGGACGGAGACCCAAGAGGCCCAGTTTCTTAATATGAGGGTAACGGTTTATCAAACTTTGGAGAGCCTTCATTGGTTGTATAAGTTTGGAGTCGGTTTGTACAATGTAATTCAAAAATTCTATCCTCGCTTTCATCATATTTACTTCAATTATTTAGAAGCTTCTGGTCAATTTCGAAGGGCGGATCAAATCAAAGGCCAAAAGAAATTTCGAGAAATGCTTTTAGATGTGAAGCCGGAGTTGATTGTAAGCACGCATGCTCACTTAAATCATGGGTTTTTTGAATTAGCGAGGAATGTTCTAGGGAAAGAAAATGTAAAGTGTGTCACTTATTGTGGAGAATTGCATGGGGGGTACGGTTTCAGTCGTCACTGGGTAAGTCCGGATGCGGATCTTTTTATTGGTGCTGTCGAAGAAACTTGTGATATGGCTAAATCTCTGGGGATGGATGACCATAAAACGTGGGCGGGTGGATTTATGTTGAATCCTGCTTTTTATGAAAAGCGCCTCACAGAGGAAGAACGTAGAGAGTTTATCCGAGATCGCCTAAGTTTGGATCCGGACCGGTTTATTCTATTACTTGGAACGGGCGCCAATGGTGCTAACAATCATATGCGAATGCTACAAGCTCTTGCTGATAGTTCTCTCGTTCTACAAGTGGTTGTGCTTTGTTCTAAAAACAAAAAGTGTTATGACTATATTGAGAAATGGGCAAAAAAGTTTCCTCGTCTCCATCTGAAACCGTTGGGTTACTTTACGGAAATGGGTCCATTGTTGCAGTCGGTTTCTACGGTTGTGGCCAGATCTGGAACCGGTCTTACGAGTGAGTCTATTATTTCTCAATGTCCGGTTCTGTTTAATGGAGTTGGAGGGGTCATGCCTCAAGAGAGAATTACATTGGATTTTTGTCGAAAGCATAAATTGGGAGTCGAATTGAGGCGTCCTTCCGATATGATCCCCTATCTAAAGAGATGGATTGAAAATCCTAAAAAATTGGAGGTTCGTAGATTGAAGAAAGAAAGAAAGCGTCCACAGAACAATCCTTTGGATATTTTAAAGAAGTTGGATGAATTGGTTTATGGCTCCCAAATGGATCGAAAAAATATTGCTCCCTTTGTTGTCGAAACAAAAAAACTGTCGCCTTCGAAGCAAAACCCGAATCGGGAAGTGGGTTGAAGTTGCAGAGAGTATGAATGATATTCAAATTTCAGGACACTTGTATCTTCATGCTGTCTTAACAGCACTCGAAGATCTTTTAAAACATACATCCAAAGCTAGAAAAATACTGGGAGCTCAAAAGTTTTCGGTGGTGGTCGATTGTCTGGAGGCAAAAAATAAAAGCCTTCTCATTTTATTTGAAAATGGAAAGGCTCAAGTCCGATCCAGTTCCGATGAAACTGCGGATGTGTATTTAGTTTTCAAAGAATATCAATCAGTGGTGCATTTTTTTGAAGGCTCTGGAATTGTGCTTCCAAAAGTTCGAATCGGATGGCGTAGGCCTTGGTATTTGATTACAGTCGTGCGTTTGTTATTGATTATGAAAAGTCATTTGGAGCCTGCGGAAAAGAGCATTGAGAAATCCAGAGAGTTGACAATCTCTCATGCGAGATTATTGCTAGGGGTTGGTTTGCAATCCATGAAAGAGCTCTCAGAGATAGAAAGTTTTTCTCAAAGAATCGTTCAATCCTTACCGAATGGATTGGCATTGTTTGCTATTGAAAAAGAAACGATTTTGGCGTGGATTCGAGTGGATTCCGGTAAAATCACCGTGGGAAAGGGAGCTCCTGATAGAAAGCCAGACGTTCTCTTGCGTTTCAAAAGTGCCAAAACGGCATTGTCTATTTTAAAATCTAAATTACCTCAGCTTGAGGCGGTGGGTAAGACGGATCTGGAGGTGTCGGGTATGATTCCTCTTGCGGATGGTATTGGGTACATTGTCGATCGTTTGTCTAGATATATAAAAGTATAAGTGTATGAGTGGAGATTGGAAATTAGTTAAAGAGTATAATGATATTGTTTATGAGAAGATTGATGGGATTGCCAGAGTTACCATAAATCGACCTCATAAGAGAAATGCATTCAGGCCCGAAACCGTTTTCGAGATGTTTGATGCATTTTGCGATGCGAGAGAGGATTCCTCAATCGGCGTTGTTTTGTTGATCGGAGCAGGTCCGCATAGTGATGGTAAATATGCATTCTGTTCTGGGGGGGATCAAAGTATTCGAGGAGAGGCTGGATATTTAGGAAAGGACGGGGTGCCTCGCTTGAATGTTTTAGATCTACAAAAGCTGATTCGCTCGATACCAAAAGTGGTGATTGCCCTTGTTTCTGGGTATGCAATTGGAGGAGGTCATGTTTTGCATGTAATTTGCGATCTTACGATCGCTTCTGAAAATGCAATTTTTGGTCAAACGGGTCCTCTCGTTGGTAGCTTTGATGGTGGTTTTGGCTCCAGTTATTTGGCCCGAATTGTTGGGCAAAAGAAGGCTCGGGAAATTTGGTATCTTTGTCGTCAGTACAATGCGGAAGAAGCCTATGAAATGGGTCTTGTTAATAAAGTAGTGCCTCAAGAGGAATTAGAGGCGGAGGGAATCCGATGGGGTCAGGAAGTGATGGAGAAAAGTCCCTTGGCGATCCGTTGTCTTAAATCTGCGTTCAATGCCGATTTAGATGGACAGGCAGGGATACAGGAATTGGCAGGGAATGCGACTTTGCTTTATTATTTGTCTGAAGAGGGCTCTGAGGGTAAAAAATCTTTTCTGGAGAAGAGAAAACCTAATTTTACCAATTATCCTTGGCTTCCATGATCTTAGAGGAATGAAAAATCGTGTAGTCATATTGGGTTGCGGTTATGTAGGGCTAGCAATTGTCAAAAACCTATTGGCTCAGGGATTGGAGGTTTATGCATTGACTCGTAACGAAGCTCGTATTGAAGAACTTAACAAGATGGGAGTTTTCACGGTATCTTCTCGGATCGATTCCACGGAATGGCACAATGAACTGGATCCTAACATAGAAAATGTCATTGATTGCGTAAGTGCTGCTGAATCCTCTGTGGATGGCTATAGGCAGTCTTACTACAATGGATTAAAATCGATTTTGGAATGGCGCACACATTCAGACAAATCTTCCAAAGGACAGTCCTTTATCTACACTAGCAGTACTTCGGTTTATCCTCAATTAGATGGCTCTTGGGTTCATGAGGGCAGCGATGTTTACCATGGAGACTTTGAGAGAACGAATATTTTGCTAGAATCAGAACAACTAGCGGTTTCTTTGAGCTCTTTTTTTGAAAGATGTGTTGTCCTCCGTTTGGCAGGAATTTACGGTCCGCAAAGGCATTCATTGATCCAACAATTGAAGCATGGGCAAATCGAGTTTCCCGGAGATGGAAATAGTTGGTTGAACTTGATTCATCGTCAAGATATCGCCTCTGCTGTTGAAGGCATCCTCAAGTCTGATTGTTCCGTGCATGGGATTTACAATCTCACGGATAATGAGAAATATACGAAGAAGCAAATCATTGAATGGGCTGCTGAAAAACTAGGGATCGGGTCTGTTTCTTTCAGTGGCAAGGCATCTAGTGCGAGGCGTAGTTTTTTACCAAATGGGCAAATGCCAAATCGACGGATTTCCAATGAAAAATTTAAAAAA
>MDTC01208330.1_pt1 | contig 12276 bp, 11 predicted proteins | sample 811181 | NCBI WGS metagenome assembly MDTC01 (sample SAMN05326644, study PRJNA326480) | marine metagenome | isolation source: seawater | place: Pacific Ocean: North | collected 2011
TAGAGAGTTCCCTAGTAGGTGACTCAGAACCGATGGATGTGAGTGATGTCAGTGATTTTGATACCGAAGAACAAACAAGCGCCTATCCTGGAAGAATCAGTTTGTATGATATGTGTCCTCGTCAATGTCGGGCCCCTGGATGTCCGTTAGACTGATGCGTTTGAAGATAGTTTGTTATCTATGCCTGAAAAAAATATTGATTAAAGTATAAATGTTGTTATTAGGATATGCTCAAAGACCTAAATTATCAGACAGTTTGACACATGGAAGCCTGAAAAGTTTCGATCATTTTCTGACGACTTATGAAGTGTCTGCCGAGAATGCTGAGCCTAACGATAAATATGCGCGCTACCTGTTTTTTAAAAATTATGAAGGGACCGATATAGTAAATGCTTTACGAGAATTTCCAGAACCATCAAATTTAGAATTACTTGCTCAGTGTTTTACAATGGCAGTTAGTGAAGTAGTATTACCGAGGGGAACGAGAATGACTGTTAAGGATTTTTATTCCGTAGTGAATAGCAATCGTAGAAAAATCATAGAAAAGATGGATGAACTGATACCTGCAGCTCAAGCTGCTCAAGCACAGGCTCAGATAAATAAAGATGACGGGGGACCTGTTGACGATCTTGAGGAACCTGATGATGATGATGATGATGATGATGATGATAGTTTTGGTGGTGGAAAGCGCCGTAGACGATCTAAACGAGCCTCAAGAAAGAATCGTAGAAAAACAAAAAAGAAATATACAAGTAAGCGTAGGTCAAAGCGTAAGTCAAAGCGTAGGTCAAAGCGTAGGTCAAAGCGCCGTAGATAGATGGGTGCGGTTATCTAAGTAAGTTTTATATCAATTACTATTTTATTGTTCAATAATAATGTCAACTGAAATTATTGAAGAAGAACACCCCGATGATTTTCTAGTGTATATGTTTGGTTCAGACCCGAAACCCGAGGGCTCTATCCAATTAGAGTGTCCCGATATTCCGGATGGGAAAAATACTCATTTACATATCTTTGAACAATTGTTAATGATTTATATTGGAGGCTTAAAACATATGTGGTCCAACTCAGATGGCACAGTTGATTTAACTGAATTAACCCAAGACAACATAGAGTTAATGAAACACTATTTTAAGAGTATAAGTTATGATGTTTCGGTAGATGTGTTTGATTTACACTCGTATCAATTTCGATTTCCGAATTATTTCAAAGATCAAGACAAAATTACTCAAGATACAATGTTATCTGATTTCTTTTATGAAACACAGGGGCGTGATACAAAGATGTATCGTATATCGTTTGATTTCCGATAGTGTATCGTATATCGTTTGATTTCCGATAGTGTATCGTATATCGTTTGATTTCCGATAATTATTAAAGTTTCCTAAAAAATATTGTATATAGTATAAAAATGAGCAAGAAATCACCAATAACATTGAAGAAATTCACTGAAGCCGAAAAACAAGCGGAATATGATAAAATGATAGAAAAACTACTATCCATATACATTAGTGGTGATACCAGCCTCATATGGATAGACCCCATACTTATGGAGAGAGGGAAAATTATTGGACCCGCATCTGACTATATATTAAAAGAGGCACCCAAAAATTTGGATTTGCAGAACTTTATGATAAAAAAATTTGACGAAGACTATAAGGGAGAATCAACGACGGGTATGGGAGAATATATCCGATATAAAAACGCAATTGATGAAGAAGGCACTTTGGGTGGTGGAAAGCGCCGTAGACGTTCTAAGAGAAGGCGTAGAAGACCCTCAACTAAGAAGCGCGTCGCACGTAAATCTCGCAGAACTAAATCTCGCAGAGCCAAATCTCGTAGATCCAAAACTCGCAGAAGAAGTAACCGACGATCTAGACGTAACTAAATTCTTATAAGAGTTTCTTTTTGATAATTAAAATATTGACCAACACATTAAAACTATGGAAGATTCTAATGTGGCTATTTTTGCTCAGGCAAAGCTAGAATACACAAAACAATTAGTAGATGTTTTGTATATGAATATGTATGACGGAATACGATCTATTTATGATGATTCCAAGCGTCTTTATGCTCAAAAAACGACCTCTATCTTGTATATTTTTCGTTCATTGCTGGAAAATGTGCCTAAATGGAATGCTGAAATAATTGAGGCTGAAACGGAGAGAATCATTCGGATGTCTAAATGCGATTGGTTAGATGATCTATTGACAGCGGTATTTATTAGTCATACACGCATTTTGATGTCAATTGGTCCCAATCAAAATTACAATAAAATCAATGTCACGATACCCAAAACAACCACGTTTATTCATAAAACGTATATTAATATTGCTCGTGAAGTATGGAAAAATCCGTATTTATTTAGCGAACAAGTTCCGGGACACGAATATCAAAGAAATATGAAACAAGTGGAAGATATGATTAAATCGGTGATTGAGGATACGATTCGCAGACAACTACCGATTAAAGAAATCTTAAAAGAACATTTAGAAACCTACGATGAACCCAAGCAAGCACCTCAACCGGCGTTTGATATGAAGATGTTGGTAGATGAAATTAAGAAAGTGGCGGGCCAAACCCCATCTGAACCGGTGGATGAACCCGAAGAGCCTGACAACGAAGGAGCTGACAACGAAGGAGCTGACACCGAAGGAGCTGACACCGAAGACTCAGTGGAAGAAGAACACTCTAAACCGACTGAGGAATCTTCGGATATTCAATTTACAAAAGAAATAGACCTTGAGCCAAAGGAAGATGAACCAAAGGAAGATGAACCAAAGGAAGATGAACCACCTCTGGTAATAATTGAGGACCCCTATCAACATCCCGATGACCCGTCTCAATCACAGATTGAAAAGGCGACTCAGGGAATCGTATTGAATGATATAACGGAACCGGTGGTTGAGCCTGTCTATGATAATGTAGATATTGTGACTGAAACAGTTCATTCCCCCAAGAAAAGTGATGAAAAACTTCAAGAAATGGTAAAAGATTTACAAAAACCCTTGGACAGTTTAACGTCCGATATCCAAGTTCCTGAAACACTCTTGAAATTAGACGAAGCCAAACCAGTCACCACCGACCAAAAACCACCGAATCCCGAAAAATCCGCATCCGTCATTAAAATTGACGATCCTTTCTTACCCATCCAAGCACCATCAACCCAAGAACCACCCAAACTAACGGGATTGATACTTGAGGGCAAGAAGCCTGAGGATACGAAGCCCCAGGATACGAAGCCTGAGGATAAGAAGCCTGATGGAACGAAGCCTGATGGAACGAAGCCCGATGGAACGAAGCCTGAGGATACGAAGCTCCAAGCCAAGAATTCTACGACCGTCAAGAAATTAGATGAGTCAAATCCATTTTCCTTTTCTAACTTATATCCCTCACTAACCAAGAGTGATACAACCACCGTAGAGAAGGTAGGAGGAGAAGGGAAACCAACAGAACCAGAAATAACTAAGGATACCAATGCGTCCATAATGAAAGAAGTAATCACACTCGATAAACAAGACGAGGACATTGATGAAACACAAACCCTAGATAATTTCTTCAATGACATACAAAAAATGGTAACACCGATGGAACCCATTACAGAAGAAACGAAATATACACTCTTTGAAGATGCGGATACTAAGGAATCCAGTTAAGACAATAATCTAAAGTATTTGATAGGCTATTTCTTTTTCAATGTTTTCCCTCGGTTTAAATTAATTTTATTATCACGTATATCAATTATGATAGGTAAATGGTCAGAATTAGTTGTATATAATATTTGTGGTTTACTAGTTTTGATATTTTTATACAATATATAATCACTTTGTATACCACTCCAAGCTGTTAAATTTATATTTAAGCTCTTTGTGGATGATTTAAAATTTTGTTTAGATAAACTTTTGATAATATTATTATTCATTTGATAACGATTATCATTGAATATAAATTTTAATATATTTTGTCTAACAATTTTATCCTCATATTGGCCTATATCAGTAGTATTAAAATCTCCTAATAATATTATTTTTTTATTTTTAGTCTTATTCAATAGCCGGACTATATGTTTTATTTGTGATTTTCTTTCTTTTTCTGAACATACGTCTAAATGAACTCCTACAATTAAATAATTTAGAAATTCTAATTTTATATAACATCGTGTTTCTTTTGTCCCCTCTATATTTCCACTTACAATACAACTTTTTTCTGATTTTGAAAACGTATAATTTGTATCATTTATAAATTTCCTGTATTTTTTTTTAATACACATCATATTTCCATATATACCACCAAACCAAGTCGGTAATGTATTACAAAATATTGTATAATATCCTAAATTATCTAATTTATCTATAACTGATTCTGTATTGATAGTTTTATTATTAACCGTATATTTAACACCAAAGATTACCTCTTGTAAAAATATTATATCAGCATTGATATATTGAATATCAGCCATAATTTTATGTAACGAATTATTTTCCCATACATCCGTCCAATAATGTATATTATATGTAGCTACCCTAAAATCATCCGTTTGTTTCCTCTTTAGAGAATACTTCTTTGTTTTTATATACTCTATATACTTTTTTTTTAATTCTGTCATAAATATTATATATTTATAAATATTATATATTTATATATATAATAAATGAGTATTTCGGGTAGAAGAAGTTCACGTAGAAATGTTTCGAGAAAAAGGAATAAGAAGCATACTAGACGGAAAACAGCTACACAGGTAAAGAACTATAAAAAGAGAAGGAACTATAAAAAGAGAAGGAATAATACTTATAGGAAGAAGGTGTTTACAGGGGGCGAACCTAACTCAGGAAAAACCCAGGCCTTGGAGCTGGCTTCAGCGGGGGAGGATTATACATTAGCAGTAGGTAGTCGTAAAAGAAGAATGGCTGAGTTAGAGTCTCAATTATCTGATAAATCTCTAATAATTGAATTTAATGCAGGTGAAAAGCCTGGTATCGTTTTCGGTAAAAATTACCCTTTTGTATCCAAAGTAAAACCAGGTTCCCCAGCGGAAAGTAAGGGGGTTACACCGGGTTTGGTATTAAAAAAAATGAATGATCTTGAATTACCCGATAATTTTTTGTCTGCGAAAGATATTATGAAAGACCTTTCCAAATCAGGTTATACATTAACGTTTGAAAGAGGTATCGTTGATAAAGATTATAATATTACTCATATTACTAGATCTGATTGGGAAAGGAATCAGTCTCCATTACATACCTCAAAATGTCCAACAAATTATATAGAAGGTATTACACCAGAAACACTTTCAGCCATCCCCATAGATGTGTTTCATACAGGTGAAAATTTAGGGGAAGAAATTGACCATTTTGGATTAAATCCTAGACAAATTGGTTTTGGAGGTATCCCAGGTGAAGTCTTATTTCTACCAACGAATTATACTTTATATAAGGGAGCTGGTCCTGGTGATCCAGCTTCACAAGGTGTCGCATGTGACTACCGTCTTGACTATCCGCAGTGGTATAGTGATAAATATGTGGCAGATTTATACTCGGGACCCGATAAGAAAATGATGGTTTACAAAATTAAGAAACCATTAGTCTTATTAAACTTGATGGATCACGTGAATTTAGATTGGTTATTAGATAATATCGATGATTCCGTAGAGTATGCGGAGCAGATGCGGATGGCTTTGAATCGTGTGACTCGTCGCAAAAAGTGGACGTCTAGGCCTGCATATAAGGAGCTAATGGGAGATGGAAAAATAATATCGGGTTCTTTACCATATATAACCTTCTGTAGACGCAAATACGGTAGAGTGAGAGAACCAGGAGAAGAAGGATATGATGGTGCTGTTATAAATAGATACTCGAATTGGGCTCTTGGGGACTCTGATCTTCCAGTAATTATTAAAACGGTATGCCAAAAAACCGGTGTTACTTGCGATGGTTATTTCATAGACCATATACCTGTTTCTTCTGGTTTATTTCATCGTGAAATAATGTTACTTAATCCGAATGATTGTTTGGTGATAGATGAAAACAATCAATATCATACATGTTTGGACCCTGATACGAGTGAGATTTGATCGCAATCTATGTGGTTGTAGTAATTATTTCACTGTGTCCAATTCTACCACAAGGTTTACACTTAGTTTTGTTGTTTGTTTTCTTAGACTTATAATATCTAACAAAATGAACCAAAGTAAAATCAAATTTAAACAATGAATTTAAAATATAGAGTTAGGCTATAATGTTTTTTGGGAGTAAGTCTAAGACTAATACTGAACCCGTGGTTCCGACTAAGGCTATTAAGCGAACTACATCTAAGAAGAATCTTCCATCTAAGGAAAAGCAACTTCCATCTAAGGAAAAGTGTCCTGTAGAACAAGGACCAGAACCAGAACCAGAACCGGTGCCTGACCTGGGTCTGGAACCGGATCCGAAACTGGATTTGGAGTCGGATTCGGAGGTAGATCTGGGTTTAGAAGAGGAGTCAGAAGAATCCAAAAAAACGAAGAAATCTACGAAACCTAAGAAACCTAAAAAACCTATTCCTAAAGCCCCTCCTTTGCCTGAAAAGTGTCGGTTAATTACTACTAGTAACGACCAAGCGTTTGACGAATTCGATGAAGAACGTAAAAAAGGATATGTAGATTGTGATAAGAATGATTTACATACTAAGATTGTGAAACGAGATGGATTGATTGATTTGATAGTAAATAAGTATGATAACCTCCAAAAATATACCCTAGAAGTATCTGATAAATTGGACGGGGCTAGTTTACGTATTCAACGACTCAAATCAGAGAAACAAGAACTGGATACCAAGATAGTGAATCAAGATAAACTGATCTTGAAAATTCAAACAGAACACGAATTAAAAAAGAATGATACGGTGGATATGAGTATGATTGAATCAAAATGTGAAGTGTATTATAATTTATTCATCCGATTGTATGATAAACTCACCGTGACTAAAAAGAGATTGGATTTGTATCAAACATATTTGAAACGTATCAATAGTATGATACAATTGAGCGTGATTACCCTGAGTATAGGTAGTTCATTTATACAGGCCTTAGATTCTAAAACCTATGAAATCTTATTTAAACCCGATACTTCCTATGAAATGATCGCGAATTCTACTCTACAGTCTATACCGAGTTATGATGGTGATATCGAAAAGTCAACGTATAGCTCCACTGTTTCTATCGCTACTTTATCCATTAGCACGTATTCCGCTTTGGTAATCGCAGCAGAGCGTCATTTCAGTTTTCAACAACGAGAAACCAACGTGGAAAAACTGAAAGAGTCTTATACTGAACCCATTAATCGTATTCGCAGTAATTTAGAAATGATACGGCCTTGGAGATATAAAAGTTATTATATGAAATCATCTACCGAGCTACAAAATAATCGTAACTATACGGAACGTCGTGCGTATAAAAATAAAGAACAGTTGAACCGAACTATAGTAGAAAAACACCTGAACTCGTATGACCAGCCTGATTTACGAGATTCCACTGAATCTAGAGACGCCGACATAGAAACTGGATATGTTTCTCATTTAGAATTTGATGAAGATCGTAAAAAAGATTGGATTTCCACATTAGGTAAATTAGATAGAGAATATTCTCATATTGTGGATGTTAAAAAAGAATTAGATACCTCCTTAGAAAAAATGATCGGAGTCAAAACAATGAAAAGTTATCAATCTAGCGCTCCTCGCAAAGAAAGACGACTAAATCTACGAAATATAAACTTTATGGAGCAACACGCAAATCATACTAATTTTATAAGAAAACTATGTTGGTGTAGGCTGTGTCGTTTGTGTAGGAGACGTGAAGTGAATCATACCTATGATGAAGACGATATGAATCATATTGAAGATAAATTTGAAACTGAAAATTTAAATGATAAACACCTAGGATACGAATAAGAACAATTCACGAATAGTCCACCAGTGCGTGAACCCCTGTATACTGTATCACACGTAGATAATTCTCTATTTTTTGTAGGGCTGTATCAAAGTGAGTATCAAAGCGTATAAGTAACTCAATTACTCGTTGAATACATTTCAGATTATTTTTGTGATTTTTTACTTTATAACGGAGGTAATTTATCCGATTATCTCTTTCGGGATCATCCACCGAATATGAAATAACCCTAGGCAGATTTATCCGTTTCTGAAATTCTGTTGTTTCTGGTTTTGGTATTTGATTTCCAAATTGTGTATAGGCTTGGTAATCCTCTTCATAATCAACACCGGGAAAATAGACGTTCATAAATTCTTCCTTATAATTAGTTTCTTTTGAATAACCTTTTGAATATCGTATACTTGATAAACTCGCTAAATCATTTTCCATATCTGAGAGTTTCGGAAGTGAGTTTCGGTATTTCTCTATACTCGGTAAAATCATATAATTCAGATAATACCGGAAATCTAATTTTCCGAAAACCTCCTTGATTAGTCCGTTCGTTAGAATGATACGAAGGCCATTCTCAAACTGAAATGCGATGAGTGGATAGAATAGTTTCAAGATAGCTTCTGTTTCTTCAAACTCAGTCCCCGGATACGCGTCTATAGAATGATAGGGATTTCCCTTTTCGGTGTAATTCGCCAATCCACTCAAAAATTCGTCCATAGTTATTGTTTGATATTACTAGATATCTGTTTAAATCAAATTTAACAAACACTACTTAAAGTATCGGTTTCTCATATAATTATATTATGAGTATCCAAGATTATTACAGGACTCATACAGAATACAATATAATAAACTATTATACAGGATTACAGTGTAAACTTAGAGTAAATGAAAAATATATAGAGACTTTGTATAATGATAGAATTTATTGTGAGAAGGTGATTAATAATCCAAATACACCAGAACAAGATAAACGGATTGCACGATATTCAATAATAGGATTAACCTCATCTGCGTCTAGTGATATATTTGAAGGACAACTATCCAAACTATTAAACATAACCAATATAGAAACAAAACACGGGTGGGATGGAATTGATGAAACTACCAATGAACCCTATGAATTTAAACCAACAAAAGTGAATAAAAATTACCTAGGAGCCAATGTAAATATAAATGATGAAAGTTATGATAAAATAAATAATATATCACCACATAAACTAAATTGCGATAATTATGAAGCGAACTTTGTGATATCACCTATCAATAAAGATACATCTGAATTTGTATGTATTTACAAATTTAAAGAACATATTCTTTATAATAGTCGTATAAAGAATCTAAATAAACCTAGAAAACAAAATCAACGATGTGTATATGGGACAAACATACGGAAATGTATAGAGTTATCTAAAAATTACAATGAAAAATACTATTATTGGCACAATCCTAAATTTATTTCTTAACAAACACATAAGTTACATCTCCATCAGTAGATTTACTCTTTTGTGTATTCTTTTTTATTGAATATTGAGTTTCCAATATCCAACCGTGTTCTTTGTGCAATTGAATTACATCATCTAATAAAGTGTATTGTCCGTCACTTTTTATGTTTTTAACAGACCAACAACTATATTTAGTTACATGGGAACACACATAATCTATAATAGGTTTGATGAAACCTGTTATCCAAGAATCATACGTATTGAATGAATGTATTGATTGTGTATCTTCATGTGAATAAACCTCAAGATTATAATATGGAGGACTTGTTAAACACATATCAAAGGTTTTATCCTGAATTGTTTCTATGATTTGTTCAACCGGTTTATTATAAAGTTCAACTTGTTGCTGTATTCCTAAATCATCACGAATTTTAATTAAACCGTCATATGTTTTTGTAAATGGTTCACAACCTGTATAATGGTAATCCTTCCCTAAACAAGTTGTTCCCAACATTCTCCCACCCCAACCTATACAAGGGTCAAAGACAGTTTTACAATCTAATTCCCGAATAATAGATTTACTCATAATAGGTGAGTAGATCGTAATTGGATTGAATTTAATGGCCCGTTTTATTTCTGATAAATTACTATTTACAGTGGCATTCGGTTTATCCAATGATTTAAATGCTTTCACTAAATTAGCTTCTGTCCACCTAGTAATCATACTGTTACCACGGTGGTCTTCTACTTCATAGATATGAGGCATGTATTTGCGAATTAATTTATTTGATTTTGACGTTTTTTGAGCTGTTATTTCATTCGGATGAACATTCATTTGTGTAAGGTGTTTATATTCTTCCATACTATCTAATGACTTTTCAAAATGAGCATTTGTATTTACGAATCCAGCATTGACGAATTCGCTTATTATTTGAGGAATGACTTCATTATATGTCTCTCTCGAAATATGTTCATGCTTGTGACAACTCGTGAATTTACCTTTGCTATTGATTATACCCAATTTACCTGAGTTAGGATCGTTTTTTTGATATTCTTTTAAATGAAGACCACAACGACAATTAATATATTGTTCAGATACTTTAAACATTGTTATATGAATAGAATGTTGTATGTTTAAATCAAATTTACTTTAAAATTTGATTTAATACTAAGTTATACAGGAGGCAACGATTACAATAATGAGTGAAAATCTAAACTCACAGCAGTTACGTGCTTATGAGGAAATTATCAAGGGTGAGAATGTATGTATAGTGGGTCAAGGTGGAACTGGTAAATCATATTTATGTGAATTAATCAATGATGAACACACATTATTCATTTGTCCCACTGGCATGGCGGCTTTAAACTTAAGTAGTGATGCTAGGACAATCCATTCTACTCTTATGTTAGGATCAAAATCGCTATCTGCATGGAATTGGATGAAAGTAAAAGATTCAATCGCGAAAAATCTAGATAAATTAAAGAAGTTCTTTGATAAATACACACGACTAGTGTTTGATGAAGGTTCTATGATCATAGCAGGATTATTTGATACGTATTTGAATACATTTCACATGGTTTATGAGACTAGTTCTGATATTCTTTTCAACAACAAGCAAGTCGTAATGATTCTTGATCCTCTACAATTACCAGCTATAAAAAACACATGTGAACCTTATATTAATGCGAAAAAGAAAGAAAACTCAAAACCACTAACAAAAACAGATCTGATTATTTATAACCCAGCATTTATGACATTGTTTGGATTAACCCAAGGTAATATTATACATTTTACTGAAAACATGAGGTGCAACAATGAAGCGTGGAGGAATGTATTATTTCATTGTCGCACCGGATTCAACTTATGTGAATCGGTTGAAGAAAAATCACGCATACTAGACTTATTAAATTCTCGTGTATATGCTAGATCTAGTCTAGTATCGGGTAATGAATTATATGATTTAAATCATAAATCATTGAAGACTTCATTCAGGCGCGATTTTATTGAAAACCTCAATAATAAACACATGAATAAACTGAAGGGTGTTAGGTATATTATTGATAGAGATCCTATACCGATTGAAGATTTCATACAATTAAATGCAGAATCCGGATATACTAAAAAAGAACTATGTAAAATCCATACAGATGGATTAAATTATATGGATGACCTAGGTAGTTATCATGTTATTAGAGGATACGAAAATGGAACATATACCTGGAATACTGAATTTACAATAACCGTAGGTCAATTAGTAATGTATCGTAAAAATGAGACAAACTTACCAATTAGGAATGGTTCATTAGGTGAGATTGTAAAGATTAACCATTCTGGTGGAGTAGTATCATCTATAATCATAAAGTTTCAAGGTATAGATAAACCTATTGAGATTGTTAAATCTACATTTGAACACCCTGATTGGAATACCTTGAGAGTAACAGCCTTTCCGATCATTACAGCGTTTGCGATAACTATCCATAAATTACAGGGACAAACACTTGACTTTCCAGTATTGATACATTACAGCAATATCCCTGAGATCATTCCAAACTATACAAAAAAGGAACATCTATTGTATACAGCTATATCTAGATGTAGAAAAATGGAGGATGTTTATATAATATCCGACAGTAAGATAACTGAAGAATATTTCCCTGTAAACAAATTTATGTTTGATTGGTGGAGGGAAATTTATGATGATCAACCAGTTTCATTAGATTAAATGTTTCACACTCCACTCCGTAGTTTAGGTAGTCTTTTTTGTTGTGTGTTTGGTTGTGTGTTTGGTTGTGTGTTTGGTTAAAGAATAAAATATACACAGTATCATAAATGAGTTTCATAAGCCCGACTGTCAAGACTCTGGTTGACCAAATTTTGGATGATCCTGAATTCAAAGCCCGATGCAAAAAGAACTTTGA
>MDTC01264213.1_pt1 | contig 12276 bp, 10 predicted proteins | sample 811181 | NCBI WGS metagenome assembly MDTC01 (sample SAMN05326644, study PRJNA326480) | marine metagenome | isolation source: seawater | place: Pacific Ocean: North | collected 2011
TATATATTTTTCTTTTATACATCAAAACACAAGGAATCCATATTACAAAGACATATAAAATAGCATATAAAAGTGATGATAATTTAGCTGAAACCCCTAATGATATAAATCCTTCCATAAATAAATCATTAAATCCGAACCCCCATAAACTGTCGCTATAAAAAACAAATGTTAACATTCCAGCAAGTGTATAAGAAAAAATTGAATTGACACCAAAAACTTTAGCTGGCTTAAAAATGCTGGAAATCTTTTTTAAATCAATTAAAAAAATCAAAAAACCAAGTAACAAAGAAGAAACTCCACCCATTAATAAAGTGTAAGAACTACTCCATAAATTTTTATTTAAAGGAAAAATATAACTACTTATATCACCTAAAATCATCAAAGAAATCCCAAAAACAAATAGATTTATTATTTTTTCATTTAAAGAGTTTTTTAAACATAAAATATAACCTGAAATCATTCCAAAGATCCCTGTAACTATTGATGGTAAAGTTGTTAATATACCTTCTGGATCCCATGTTTTTTGCCATAAAATACCTGGAAGATATAAACTGTCTATAAAATGCGCCCAATTTTTTTCCGGAACATTTAAATCAGGATATCCTAATCCAGGAATTGGTATAAAAACCATTAAAATCAAATAAAGAAAAAGTACGCTTAATGCTATAGTTATTTGAACTTTAAGGTTTGTGAATAAAAACAACAAAGAGCAACATAAAAAAACTATAGAAATTCTTTGAAGAACTCCGGTCCATCTTATATTTTCAAAATCAAAAGATGGCCAAAGCCATAAAAAAAGACCAACTAAATAAATCTTTAAACTTCTTACTAAAATTTTTCTTAATATTTTATTCTTTAAATTGCCAGCATGAAGCTGCTTTTTCAAAGAGAGAACTATTGAAACTCCAACAATATAAAGGAAAGTAGGAAATATATAATCAGTAGGAGTTATTCCATTCCACTTTGCATGAAGTAATAATGGATAAACATCATTCCAAGATCCAGGATCATTTACAACTATCATAAAGATAATAGTAAGTCCTCTTAATATATCTACTGCTAATATTCTTTGATTTAATTTTTCCATTTATTTGCTTTATAAAATTAAGACTATATATTTTTAATTCCTATAAGACCAAATTTCATGTAGAGGATTTCCTGAGGAACTAAATCCTTTATGATGCCAATCATTCCCTTTAATAGTGTAATTAAATGACAAAACTTTTCCAACTTTATTGTTATCTCTAGAAAAAAAATCAATTCTTTCTATATAATTGTTATTTTTTGAAGTATAACTACCTCCACCAGATCCAAAAAACCTAAAATCTTCTGTATCAAAAGCTATCCATTGAAAAAAACCATCAATTAGAAACTTCATAGTTTTTCTACTTCTATTCAAATCCCTTCTTTTTTCAATTCCCTCCCTAATCCTTCCAGCCATTAACCATTTTCCTTCAATAGTTTCTGATTTCTTTGATACTTTGTTTTTATTTGAAAGGCGGTTTACATTGTCAATAATTAAGTCCGTTATACTATCATTTTTATAATTTGAATTGAATTCAAAGAATACTTTAAATCCAATATCACTTTTTTTATAATATCCTCCTCTAGTCATAATAAATTTTTTATTTGGAAATTCTAACTTAGTTTGAACAAAATACGAATCATCTATGAGTATCCTATTTTCAATGTTTTTGCCATTTTCAATTGAATTATACTTGTATACCTGGCTATATATTGTAATGTGAAAAATTAAAAATCCAATAAAAAATATTTTTTTTGACATAAATTTTATTTTAATAAAACCCTTAAATTATTAATATTGTTTAAACTAAAAAATGATTTATATATAAATTATTACTTAATAATATTTATTTTTAAAGATTAAGCTAATTCTAATGGGAAAACTACAAGAAATAATTAAAATTAATTCTAAAGACAATGTGCTTGTAGCATTAAGAAAATTAAAAAAAGGATCAACATATATTCTAAACAATAAAGAGTACCTAATTCAGGAAAACATCGATTCAAAACATAAATTTGCTATGAAAAATTTTGATATTGGTGATGCTATATACATGTATGGTGTTTTAGTTGGGAAAGCAACAAAAAAAATATTAAAAGGGGGATTAATAACTCAAAATAATATTAAACACTCAACCACTAATTTTTGTGTACCAAAAAAAAAACAAATAATAAAATGGATTCCTCCAAATATATCAAAATTTAAAACAAAAACATTTCAAGGTTATCATCGTAAAGACGGAAAGGTTGGAACAGAAAATAATTGGCTAATAATCCCTTTGGTTTTCTGTGAAAATAGAAATGTTGAAATTATCAAGAAAGCACTTTTGAAAAAATTAGGATTCGAAAAAAAAGATAATCTAGGTATAGATGTTAATTCATTAATTGAAGATTACAAATCTGGTGCTTCTATAAACTCAATTTTAGAAAAAAATATAATAATTAATTCAAAGAAATCGTCAAAAAACAAACTATTTCCAAATGTTGATGGTATTAAATTTTTAACTCATAATGGGGGTTGTGGAGGAACAAGATCTGACTCTCATACTTTATGTAAACTTTTTGCGGGTTATATAAATAATCCAAATGTTGGAGGAGCCACTGTACTAAGTTTAGGGTGTCAAAATGCACAAATTAGTATTTTAAAAACTGCTCTTCAAGGAATATCTCCCAATATTGATAAACCTATTTATTATTTAGAACAACAACAAAGTAATTCTGAAAAAGAATTCATATCTGAGGCCATAAAAAAAACTTTTGTTGGATTAATACATATCAATAAATTTAAAAGAAAACCATCACCTTTAAACAAACTTACTATTGGATTAGAATGCGGTGGATCTGATGGTTTTTCAGGTATTTCTGCAAATCCAAGTTTAGGCTATCTATCAGATTTAATTGTTGGTCTTGGCGGTAAAGCTTTACTTGCTGAATTTCCTGAATTAAATGGAGTTGAGCAAGAATTGATCAATAGGTGTATTAATAAAGAAAAAGCTATTAAATTTTCAAATATTATTTCATCCTATAATGCTAAAGCAATTGCTGTAGGATCAGGATTTTTTGCTAATCCCTCTCCTGGAAATATAAAAGATGGATTAATTACTGATGCCATTAAGTCTGCGGGTGCGGCTAAAAAAGGAGGGACATCTCCTATTAACGATGTACTTGATTATACTGAACAAGCAACTGTTTCTGGATTAAATTTATTATGTACTCCAGGAAATGATGTTGAATCTACAACAGGTTTAGCTGGATCAGGAGCTAATATAATTTTATTTACTACTGGCTTAGGAACTCCTACTGGAAACCCAATAACTCCTGTTATTAAAATATCTTCAAACACAAAATTGTATAAAAAAATGAATGATATAATAGATTTCAATGCAGGTCAGATTATTGAAGGTCACTCATCTATTAAAGATAATGGCGAAAATTTATTAAATTTCTTAATTAAAATTGCCAGTGGGGAAATTGAAACTAAAGCAAAAAAGTTAGAACAAAATGATTTTATTCCATGGAAAAGAGACATTTCTTTATAAAAATATAATAGCACTATGCCAAAGTTTAGTTTAACAAATAAAAATGTAATTGTAACAGGTGGTGGAAGTGGCATAGGAAAAGCTATCTCATTAAATTTTGCAAAACAAGGAGCAATAATTAATGTTTTAGACATTAATGAAGAGTCTGCTATTAAAACTGTTGACAAAATAAAAAGCAAAAATGGTAAAGCAGAAGCTTATAAATGTGATGTTAGTAATAATAAAAACGTGATTGAAGTTTTTGAAAAAATAAAAAAATCTAATTCTATAGATATTTTAATTAATAACGCTGGAATAGCCCATATAGGGAACATTGAATCGGTAAAAGAAAATCATTTAGATCATCTTTATAATGTTAATATTAAAGGAGTTTTTAACTGTGTAAATGCATGCATTTCTAATATGAAAAAATCAGGAGGTGGTACTATACTTAATATTGCTTCAGTTGCATCTTCTGTTGGAATTTTTGATCGTTTTGCATACTCAATGACGAAAGGAGCTGTTCTAAGTATGACTTATTCAATTGCGAAAGATTATTTAAATTCAAAAATTAGATGTAATTGCATTTCTCCTGCTAGAGTCCACACTGAATTCATTGATGGCTATTTAAACGAATATTACCCTGGTAAACAGAGTGAAATGTTAAAAATACTATCTAAAACTCAACCAATTGGCCGAATGGGTAAACCTGAAGAGATTGCTGATCTAGCTCTATTTATTTGCTCTGATGAAGCAGGATTTATAACAGGTTCAAACTATACAATTGATGGAGGATTTACTAATCTTAGTGGAAATTAATAATATGTAAAATGAAATTAATTAGATTTGGAAAAATAGGACAAGAAAAACCTGGAATAATATTAAAAAGTAAAATTAAATTAGATGTTTCAGCTTTCACATCTGATTATAACGAAGACTTTTTTGGAAACAATGGAATTGAAAAATTAAAAAAATGGATAAAAGAAAATCAAAAAAAATGTCCAATAATTAATGAAAATATTAGGTTAGGCGTCCCATTTGCAAGACCTTCAAAAATTGTATGTGTAGGGTTAAATTATTCAAAACATGCATCTGAAAGTGGAATGGAAATTCCAAAAGAACCAGTTTTATTCTTTAAATCAACTACTGCATTATCTGGACCTTATGATGAAGTAATTCTTCCTAAAGATAGTTCTAAAACTGATTGGGAAGTTGAATTAGCTGTTATAATTGGTAATAAAGCTTCTTACGTTAAAGAATCCGAAGCATATGATCATATTGCAGGCTATGTTTTGCATAATGATGTTAGTGAAAGATCTTTTCAATTGGAAAGATCTGGACAATGGGTCAAAGGTAAAAGTTCTGATACATTCGCTCCAATCGGTCCTTACATAGTGACAAAAGAAGAAATCAAAAACCCTAATAATTTAAAAATTTGGCTAAAATTGAATGGTGAAATTGTTCAAAATAGCTCTACTAGTGATTTCATTTTTAATATTGAAAAAGTAGTTAGTTATATTAGCACATTCATGACTCTTTTACCTGGAGACATTATTTCCACGGGAACTCCATCAGGAGTAGGTCTTGGATTTAGTCCTCCTAAATATTTAAAAGAAGGTGATGTTATGGAATTAGGTATTGAGGGCCTAGGTACTTCTAAACAAAAATGCAAATCTTATAAATGAAAATCGATTCTCATCATCATTTTTGGAAATATAATCCTATAGAATATAATTGGATTGATGAATCAATGAAGTCAATTAAGAAAGATTTTCTACCAAAAGATCTAAAACCAATATTAGATTCTAATTCAATCGATGGAAGTATAGCTGTTCAAGCTCATCAATCAGAAGAAGAAACTCTTTTTTTACTAAAATTAGCTGAAAAATTCAATTTCATTAAAGGAGTTATTGGCTGGTTAGATATTAAGGCTAATGATTTTGAAGAACGGCTAATTTTTTTCAAAAAAAATAGACTTTTTAAAGGTTTGCGTCATATTGTGCAAGATGAAAAAAATGATTTTTTATTAAATCCTGAATTCCAAAATGGAATAAGCAAATTATCAAAATTTGATTTGACATATGATCTATTAATTTATCCTAAACAATTATATCCTGCTATTGAACTTGTTAAAAAATTTCCAAACCAAACTTTTATTCTTGATCATATTGCCAAGCCTAATATTTCAAAAAAAATTAATCAAGAATGGATTTATAACATTAAATCTCTTTCTAATTATCAAAATGTTTATTGCAAAATTTCTGGAATGGTCACAGAGACAGAGGATTATAAATGGGAAATAGATAACTTTAATCCATTTTTAGATGTAATAGTTAATTCATTTGGTGTTGATAGATTACTCTTTGGATCTGATTGGCCAGTATGTCTATTGGCTGGTAAATACAAAGATATTTTAAATATTGTCACAAATTATTTTAAAAAATACTCAGAAAGAGATCAAAAAAAAATTTTAGGAGAGAATGCAATCAAAGTATACAATATTATCTGAAAAATAAATCAAACATGGATTTAAAATTACAAAACAAAGTTATTATAGTTACTGGAGGTTCTAAAGGAATTGGAAATGGAATCTGTAATCAATTAGCAAAAGAAGGAGCAATACCAGTAATTATAGGGAGAAATAAAAAAGATATTTTAAAAGCTGTCAAAGAAATTGAGTCAAGAAATCAAAAGGTTTTTCATGCTTATGCTGAACTTACAAATCACAAAGAATGTAAAGCTGCAATAGATAAAGTTATTATTAAGTTTGGAAAAATTGATGGAATTGTAAATAATGCAGGAATAAATGACGGTGTAGGTCTTGAAAATGGTTCTTATGAAGATTTTATGAATTCTATTAAAAAAAATCTGGTTCATTATTATCTTATCGCGCATTATTCTCTACCTGAACTAAAAAAAAGTAAAGGGGTTATTGTTAATATTAGCTCTAAGACAGCATCAACTGGACAAGGTAATACTTCTGGATATGCTGCCTCTAATGGAGGTAGAAATGCCCTGACTAGAGAATGGGCTTTAGAACTTTTACCATATTCTATTCGAGTAAATTCAGTTATAGTTGCTGAATGCTTTACCCCTTTATATAAAAAATGGATAAAAACATTTCCAGATCCTGAAAAAAAAATTAAAGAAATTACAGATAAAATTCCTCTTGAAAAGAGAATGACTACAAAAAATGAAATAGCTAATATGGTTGTTTTTTTATTATCTGAAAGATCAAGCCATACCACTGGTCAATTGATTTTCGTCGATGGAGGTTATACTCACTTAGATAGAGCGTTATAATATAATGGATGAAATTAAAAAAATACCTGTAGTTGCTAAAAAAGCTATTCTCCCCTTTATTATGGTCTCTTCTTTATTTGCATTATGGGGATTTGCAAATGCTTTTACTGATCCAATGGTTCAGGCATTTAAAAAGGTTTTAGAACTTTCTAATTCTCAAGCTGCGTGGGTACAAATGGCCTTTTATGGAGGATATTTTTGCATGGCACTACCCGCTGCAATTCTTATGAGGAAATATTCCTATAAAACAAGTATATTAATCGGATTAATATTGTATTCATTAGGTGCCTTATTATTTTATCCAGCAGCAATAACAGAGAAATTTTGGTTTTTTTGTTTTGGTCTATATATTCTAACATTTGGCCTGGCATTTCTTGAAACAGCAGCAAATCCATATATTTTAGCTCTTGGATCAAAAATAACTGCAACGCGTCGCTTAAATTTAGCTCAGGCATTTAATCCTATAGGAAACATTACCGGATTATTAATCGCTCAACAATTTGTTTTAAAAAAATTACAATCTGATAATATTTCAGATTTTAGCTCCCTTGATGAAACTTCAAAAATATTAATTAAAACTTCTGATTTATTAGTTATAAGAGACCCTTATGTTATTTTAGGGTTAATTCTTTTAGGTGTATTTTTTGTTTTTTTATTAATTAAAATGCCTGAATCAAAAAAAGATAAAAAAATTGAAAGTATTAGTAACACATTCTCTTCTTTAATAAAAAACCAAAACTATATTCTAGGTGTCATCGCTCAAATTTTTTATGTAGGTGTTCAAATAATGTGCTGGACATATATTTATCAATATGCAGAAGCAATTAATATAAATAGTGTGACAGCTGGATATTATCAAATGATAGCATTTATATTATTTACACTAGGAAGAGCTATAAGTACATATCTTCTAAGTTTTTTAAAACCTGGAAAATTGCTTATGTATTTCGCTTTAATTTCATTTATATTGACTCTTAATACAATTTTTAATCAAGGTATTTTTGGACTATATACTCTAGTATTGATTTCATTTTTTATGTCTTTAATGTTCCCTACTATTTATGGAATAGCATTGAAAGACTTAACCGATGATCAATCAAAAATAGCATCTGCAGGACTAGTAATGGCTATTGTAGGAGGTGCTATTATGCCAAAATTTCAAGGGATTATAATTGATTTAGGGGGAATAGGAGTATCAGATACTAAAATAATGGGGGTAAGTGAAGTGAATTTTTCATTTATTTTACCTTTATTATGTTTTACCTATATAGCATGGTTTGGATTTAATATCTTTAACAGGCAATCTTAATTGAATGAAAAAAACAAAAAGATATTGTTTAACATTGGATTTAAAAAATGATCCAAAACTTATAGAAGAATATAAAAAATACCATAAAAGAGTTTGGCCTGAAATAACTCAAAGTCTAATTGATTCTGGAATTATAAGTGCTGAAATTTATAATATTAGCAATAGATTAACGATGATTTTGGAAGTCAATTCTGATTTTTCATTTGAAAAAAAAAGAGTAATGGATGAAAATAATCCAAAAGTTAAAGAATGGGAAAAATTAATGTGGAAATATCAAAAATCTCTTCCAATAGCTAAAAAAGGTGAAAAATGGATCTTAATGGAAAAAATTTATCAATTATAAAATTATAATGAATCATAAATACCCTTCAATTGAAGATTTAAGACTTAAATCAAAAAAGAAAATTCCAAGATTTGCTTTTGAATATCTTGATGGAGGCTGTAATGAAGATGTCAATATAAATAAAAACACTAACGAACTTAGAAAAATAGAATTGACTCCGAATTATATTAAAAATTATTTTGGATCAACTCTTAAAACTAAATTATTTGGTATTGAATATAACTCACCTTTTGGAATTGCCCCTATTGGGCTGCAAGGTCTTATGTGGCCAAAGTCTCCAGAAATATTAGCAAAAGCTGCTTTTGAACATAATATTCCATTTATCTTAAGTACTGTAACAACAAGTAGCATTGAGAAAATTAGTGAAATAACAAATGGAAATGCCTGGTTTCAACTTTACCATCCATCCAAAAATGATCTTAGGGATAATCTATTAAAAAGAGCTGAACATGCTGGATGCAAAGTATTGGTTATTTTGTGTGATGTCCCTACCTTTGGATATAGGCCTAGAGATATAAGAAATGGTTTATCAATGCCTCCTAAAATGAGTTTATCAAATTTTCTTCAAATAATTTCTAAACCTTCTTGGGCGATTAATACAATTCTAAACGGACAGCCTAATTTTGAAACACTTAAGCCATATATGCCAAAAAAAATTAATTTAAATAAACTTGGAAAATTTATGAATGAAACTTTTTCAGGAAGATTAAATGAAGAACGTATTTCTGAAATCAGAAATAAGTGGAAAGGAAAATTAGTGCTAAAAGGAGTTGTTAATGAACTAGATGTTCAAAAAGCAATAAAACTTGGATTAGACGGAATTATTATTTCAAACCATGGAGGAAGACAGTTAGATGCTGGTGAATCTTCAATTAAATCATTAAAAAAAATCGCACCTAATTACGGGAAAAAAATTACAATCATGATGGATAGTGGAATAAGATCCGGCCCAGATATAGCTAGATCATTAGCTGCAGGCGCAGAATTCACTTTCCTTGGAAGGTCTTTCATGTATGGAGTTTCTGCACTTGGAAAAAATGGTGGAAATCATACTATTAGTATTTTAAATACTCAATTAAAACAAATAATGGAACAATTATGTTGCGAAAAACCAGATGCTTTATATAAACATCTAATAAAATATTAAAATGAGAGGTTTTTAAGCTATAAGGCATATTTTGATATAATGTTTTTATTATTACCATTTAAATACTTTGAATAAGAAAAACCTTTTTTAATACTATATGCTCCTATTTCACCTTCTTTGTTTGTAGCTAAGTAGGCAACTTGAAAATCAGGTTTACCATTATATTTTTCTAATATTCTTTTAATAGCGACCTCACATGCTTGTTGAGGGAACATGCCTTGACGCATTAATTCCACTATTAAAAAACTGCCTACTGTTTTTATAACCTCTTCTCCAAGGCCAGTAGCTACAGCTCCTCCTATTTTATTATCTATATAAAGTCCTGATCCAATAATAGGAGAATCTCCTACTCTACCCATCATTTTATATGCTGTGCCACTTGTTGAACATGCACCTGATAAAAAACCATTCTGGTCTAAACAAATCATACCAATAGTATCATGATTATTTGAATTTGTTTTTGAGGTATTTCGACCTCTTTTGAGCCATTTTTCCCAAGCTTTCTTCCTTTCATTTGTTAACAAATTTTCAGGAATATATCCCTGATCTAATGCGAATTTCCTCGCTCCCTCAGAAGACAAAATAACATGAGGTGTTTTTTCCATTACATCTTTTGCTAATGCAGCAACATGTGTAATATTACGAACAGCTATAACTGAACCACAATTTCCTTTATGATTCATAACGCATGCATCCAAACTAACATTACCATTTTGATCAGGGGTTCCTCCTTTCCCTACAGTTGAATTATCAATATTTGCTTCTTCAACAGCAACACCTTTAACTACTGCATCTAAAGCGTTTAAACCTGAATCCAAAGCTTTGCCAGCTTCAATATTTGCTAAAGGTACATTCCATGTGCTAATAGCAATAATATTTTTATTAATACTATTCTTAATACTATTATCTAAATTAGATTTAGAAAACACCTCAGGAGAAATTAATGTCCCCGTGACACCTAAACAACTCTTTTTTAAAAAATTTCTTCTTTCCATTACATAAATTCTTATTTATTCAATTCCAATTTACATTATTATTATTTAATATTTTATCTGATTTCTTATTTAGTAAAAGGATAAAATTTAAAATTTTTAAAAATTGTAATATATTTAGTATTAAATATTTAAATAATGAGAAAAATTTTTATAACAATTCTAGTATTTTTCATTTCATGCGACAAAAAAGAAATAGGTTATAATGAAAAATTTAGACCACAATTTCATTTTTCGCCAAAATTGGGATGGATGAACGATCCTAACGGGATGTTTTATATTAATGGAGACTATCATCTTTTCTATCAATACTATCCAGATGATAATGTATGGGGTCCAATGCATTGGGGACATGCTGTTTCAAAAGATTTAATACATTGGAAAAATGAACCTATTGCAATATATCCTGATGGAAATAATTATATTTTCTCTGGATCAGCTATTGTAGATCAAGAAAACAAATCTGGGTTAGGAAATGGAGTAAATCCTCCTATATTAGCATATTACACTAACCATGATATGTTGTTGGAAAGATTTTGGAACGGATCTAAAGACTCATTATTTATAGATGTTGAAACTCAGCATTTAGCTTATAGTCAAGATCTTGGAAAAACATGGGTAAAATATAATAATAACCCTGTTATTAAAAATCCTGGATATAGAGATTACAGAGATCCCAAAGTTACTTGGTTAAAAGAACAAGAAAAATGGATTATCTCTTTAGCTGCTAGAGATAGGATTATGTTTTATTCATCAAAAAATTTGATTGAATGGGAATATCTTTCAGATTTTAAAAATATTGGAGAAAGAAATGGTGTATGGGAATGTCCAGATTTGTTTCCACTAATTGATGAAAATGGAAATAAAAAATGGATACTTTTTGTTAGTATTAATAAAAACTCTCCTAATGGAGGTAGTGGAACACAATATTTTATTGGAGATTTTGACGGAGAATCATTTAAAATTGATGATAACTTTTTAGGAGATAATAATTCAATTTGGATAGATTATGGAAGTGACAATTATGCTGGAGTTACTTGGAACAATACCCCACCAAACAACTTTAAATCAAGAAAATTTATTGGATGGATGAGTAACTGGAGATATGGACAAGTTGTACCTACCTTTAAATGGAGAAGTGCAATGACTATTCCTAGAAATATAAGTCTTTATTTAGATGAGGAAAAAAGATATAGATTAAAATTTAACCCAATAAGCCTAGAAAAAATAGTTTCTAAATCAAATTCATCTCATAATAAAAAAAATAAAATTAAAATTAGTGGTAATCAAAACCGATTTTTTATTTCAGATTTTTCTTCAAATAAATTTGATATAAAATTCTCAAATAATGAAGAAGATCTATCAATAAAATTTTCATCTAACACTTTTGAGATTGATAGAAGTAATTTTAATTATAAATCAATTAATCCAGACCCAAAAAGAACATACAAAAAAGAAATTTTTGAAAATAGTTTTATAAAAAATCAAACCGCTAAATATAATTCAGAAGTCAAATCAATTGAGATTATACTTGATAAGAGCTCGATAGAGTTATTTATTAATGATGGGGAATTAGTAATGACAGACGTTTTCTTTTATAATAATGAATTTCAATTAATGGAATTAAGTGGATTAGA
>MDTC01082972.1_pt1 | contig 12274 bp, 5 predicted proteins | sample 811181 | NCBI WGS metagenome assembly MDTC01 (sample SAMN05326644, study PRJNA326480) | marine metagenome | isolation source: seawater | place: Pacific Ocean: North | collected 2011
CCTGAGCCACCTGAGCCACCGGAGCCACCGGAGCCACCTGAGCCACCTGAGCCACCTGAGCCACCTGAGCCACCTGAGCCACCGGAGCCACCGGAGACACCGGAGCCACAGGAGGCACAGGAGGCACAGGGGTTACAGGAGGCACCTATTGATGAGACATCAAGGGATTTGGTTAATATTATGGAGCAGGGTGGTGGGAATAGTGGTAATTGTGTTTTAATTGGTCGTGATTGGTTTAAAGTTTGTATAGGTTTGGAGAAGATGGATAATTATTTTGAATTTATGGTAAATAATAGTATTAGGGATATGAGATTAAAAATGAATGTTCCTGAAATAAAGGCTATGATAGCTAAGGTTGACCATGATAAATTAAAAACGGTTGTTATGTTTAGGTTATATAAATGTTCAAATGAGCCACGATCATTTTTTGACCGTATATTTGGTGGTATTTCATTTAGTAGTAATAAGGCTTGTGATAAGAGGGATGATGATTCTGTGTTATATTTATATGATGAATATAAATTATTTTTAGATGAGGAATTGGGTATTTCTATTATGGAGAAATTGTTAATATTAATTTATGTTGATGCAAGGTTACATTTATTTTCAAAATATTTAAGTTTAGAATTAATGAGAACATTAAATCATAAAAATAAGAATATTTTAAAGATATTATATGAAATATTAAAATTGGATCGTACGACTGTTGAGGCTGAAAGTGAGACTGAAAGTGAGACTGAAAGTGAGACTGAAAGTGAGACTGAAAGTGAGGATGAGGGTGAAAAGCCTGTTGAGGATAAACCACAGGTTTCTGATGAGAAATTAGAGATTGATAAGATTGAGTTGAGTGATTTAAATGAGTTAGAGGGTGATAAAAAGGATGAGGGTATAATATCAAAATTGAAAGGTTATCTTGGTATGAGTGGTGGTAGCGGGGATGATAAGAGACTTGTTGATATACCACCTGAATATGAATGTGAATTAAGATATCAACGAATTAAAAAAAATAATCAAATTAAAAGAAGTGATTTAGAAAATTTTGAGGAATGTTATAAGAAGGGTATTAATTTAGTTAATTAAATGAGAAATTAAAATTAGATTGTTCACAATAATCATTATTAATTTCAGATTCTTTTTCTTTTTCTTGTATAATATTATCAATATTATTAACATATGAGATATCATTATTTGGATCTATTAGATTAATTAATTTTTCTTCATCAAGAAGTATTTCTGACATTGATGTTCCTGCTTTAATTTGTTGACCCATCATAATATTACTTGATACACCTAGAAGATTATCTTTTTCACCGAATAGACCTGCTTTGAAAAGATTATCAGTAGTATCTTCAAAGGAGCATTTTGCTAATGGACCAATATCAACTTTATTAATTCCTTGTCTGTTAATCGGGGATAAGAAACCATTTGTTGTCATAACATCACATAATATTTCAAGATGATGACTATTAACTTTTTCTGTGATAACATCATCAATTTGTTCAATTAGGATTTGTCTTGCTGCTTCAATTCCTAAAACTTGATATATTTCATAGATATCATTTGTGATTGTATTTTTATAATCAACATATTTTGAGTTAAAAATATCATATAAATTTGAACCATCAGTTTCAAGAATCCATTTTTTTAACATTTTAATATGAAATGATTTTTTTGTATCATCATATTCTTTAATTGAGAATGGTCTTTCACTCATAACAATATTAGTAATATTTTTGATACCTTTAATATATATATTATTAAGCATTTCTTTCTCAATATTTTTAAAGATTGATATAATATCACTTTGATCTAATAGACCGTTATATGCATTTTTTCCGGTAAGATTTGCATTAATTGATAATCTACCAATTAAATTTTTTGAATTATCATCTGAATATACAAATGATAATTTATCTTTATCATAATCAAGGAGAGCAAGATTAATATCTTCCATAATGATACCATTTTCCATCATTAATTCTTTATTAAATTCAAAGCGAATAATCCATGGACATTCATGAAGTGTTGAATCTTGTATTTCTTCTTCTGTTAGGAATTCTTTATAAATTTCAATTAATTCTTTATCTTCATTAATTAATGTATTTTGTATATTATTTTGTGGATCATAATAAATTTTACTTTTAATGATAACATCTTTTAATTTAATTGATTCTAATTTATTTTTAACAAATTGTGATTTATTACGATCGGTTGAATATTCATCTTTTAAGAATATCATAACTGAGGGTGATTTAATATTTTTGGATACATGTAATAATTCAACTAATCTTGGGATACCTCTTGTTACATTTGATTTTGCACTAACACCTGCAAAATGGAAGGTATTAAGGGTCATTTGTGTTGCTGGTTCTCCTATACTTTGTGCGGCTATTGGTCCAACCATTTCACCTGGATTAATTTTTGATTGATAAAATTTCTTTTTTATTTCAAGGAGTATCATATCATATTCTTGTGATTTAATTTTATAATTACATATTAGATTTTTGGGATGTAAATGAATATCAATTAATATATGAAGAATTTTATTATTTTTATAAATTTTTGTTACAATTAATTCATTTTTTAATATTTCATTTTTTTCATAAATTTCTAAGGGAGATATATTTGAGAGACCATTTTTATTTGTGAAATTTTCAATAATTCTTTTAATATTAATTGGATAATGAATTGTATTTTTGTTAATACATATTTGTGTTTCTTCATTTAATTTTACATTTGCGATTTCAAATATATATTCTTTATAATTAATTAAATCAATCAGTGAATTATTTAATTTGGATAATATATCATTATCTTTTGATAGATCATGATAAATATCACCAATAAGATTATTTTTTAATAAATCATCATTAAAACTATATTTTTCACAAATTTGTTCTTGATTTAAATCCATAATTTCAATTGATTGTTCTTCAATTGTACAGGTATCCATTCCATCTTCACCATAGATAAATTGAATAATACATCCAGAACTATTTCTAACTGAATAATCATAATCAACTCTTAGATCTTCCATTGATTTAATTAATTTTCTTTGAACATAACCTGTTTCTGATGTTTTGACTGCTGTATCAATAAGACCTTCACGACCACCCATTGCATGAAAGTAATATTCTTGTGGTGTTTGACCAGATATAAATGAATTTTCTACAAAACCTCTTGCTTCTGAGGAATCATCATATTTGAAATAATGAGGTAATGTTCTATCAATATAACCATATGGAATTCTTTTTCCATCAACATTTTGTTGTCCTAAACAAGCGATAATTTGTGAAATATTAATATCTTTACCTTTAGAACCTGAATTAACCATATTTGTAACACGATTTTTTTGATCTAAATTATCAAGACTAATTTCACTGGTTTGTTTAATTGTATTATTTAATAATGAATTAACTTTTGATTCAAAATAATCATTATTTGTTTGTCCTGAATAATTTTCAAAAATATTAAGATGAATTTCTTGATTAATTTCATTAATTTTTTCTTTATTTTCATGAATTTTATTTCTAATTTTATCATTTGTTTTTTTATCAGCTAACATATCACCAATTCCAACACTAAATCCTTCAATTAATAAGAAATCAGTAACTATATTTTGTAAATCATTAATAAAATCATTTGTCCTTTGATATCCTAAATCATTATAAATAACATGAATCAAACCTTTTGAAGTAGCTGTAAACATTTTCTTATCTAATCCACCACTAATTAATTTTCCATTTTTAATAATAACACGATTTAAATAATCATTTTCTTTTTTATCATATTTTTTATTTGAACTTTCAAACAAACCATTTTTCATATTTAAATTAACATTTTTTGGTAAAATATAAGAAAATAAATCTTTACCAGTCCAAAATGATATTCCATTAATTTCTTTTGAATTTTCAGGTAAAGTACCATCAAATACACTTAATTTTACAATTACATTCATAATTTGACTTTTTGTAAAATAAGTAGTATCAAATATATCTCTTTTAATATTATTTTCTTGAACATTACCATCATTTGAATCAATATGATAAACATTTGTATTATTTGAATAATGTAAAACATCTTTATTCATATTTAATGTTTCAACTAATTCACCTTTTGTTAATTTATTAATTCCTAATAAAGTATCTTGAACAATTGTAATAATAGGATTATTTGTTCTTGGTGATATAATTTGATGATTCACAGATGCTAAATTAATTAATTCACATACAGATGATATTGATTGAGGTACATGCATATTCATCTCATCACCATCAAAATCAGCATTATAAGGTGGTGTAACACTAACATTCAAACGAAAAGTATCCCCCTTCATAACACAAACACGATGACCCATCATACTCATTTTATGAAGTGAAGGTTGACGATTAAATAATACATAATCACCATCTAATAATGTTCTATGAACTATATCACCATATTCTAAAACAATATCTTTTTTATTTGATTCATTAATTATTTTCTTAAATTTATTACTTTTCTCAATAATTTTAATTGTTGGATAACCATTAATATCATTATTTAATAATTTATTTAATTTTTCTATATTATATCTATTTACAATTTCAGGATATGTTAAATTTTTGGCTATCTTAATAGGTACACCTAATTCATCTAATTCAATATTTGGATCTGGTGTAATTACACTTCTCCCTGAAAAATCAACTCGTTTACCCATTAAATTATTACGAATCCTTCCATCTTTACCTTTTAATCTTTGTAAAATTGATTTAATAGGTCTCCCAGAACGATGGACAGATGTTGTAATACCAGGTATTTCATTATTAACAATTGTTGCAACATGATATTGAACTAATTTTTTATAATCATCAATCATATTTGATTTACTATTTGATGAAATAACATCTTTTAAATTATTATTATGTCTCACAATATCTGATAATTTATGTGTTAAATCATCATCCATCCTTTGTGAATCATCCTGTTTAACAGATGGTCTTACACAAGGTGGAGGAACTGGAAATACACTACATATTAACCATTCTGGACGACACCATTTATCAGATAATCCTAAATAATTTACATCTTCATTAGTTATTTTTTCAAATATTTCTTTAACATTTTCAACCCTCATATGTTGTCTTTTAACCTTATCATCTATCTCATTACCCAAATTATTCCAGATAGCATAAATACCATCAATCCCCTCAATCTTATATTTTGATGGTTGAATCGCACCACAACCATCTATTGTTTCTTGACCACACCTAGTTATCTTTTGTGATAAAGATGTAATTATATCCCATCTTGATTTACTATCTAAATTAAAGATATTCTTATTACTTAATAAATCCTTATTAATTAATAATTTAGAACATTGAATACAAGTACATTCTAATATCTTTTTAATATGATTAATAAATTGCCAATGATATACAGGATATGCCATTTCAATATGTCCAAAATGACCCGGACATTTAATATTATCTTGATTACAACTTCCACAGATTTTATTCATATCAATTGTACCCATACGAATATCAAATAAACCATTCACAACAGGAATATCTTTATCATAAGTATCATATTTAGTAACCTCAACAACCGAATTATTCCTAATTTCATCTGGACCCATTATACTAAATTGAACACCTGTTATATTGCGAATTAGAGGTTCATGACAAGGTTTACAAACTTCCATTTATATATAATAGAATATTAATTTATTATCTTTTTTGTTTAAATATTTTATAAAATATTTTTTCAAATTTTTTCAAATTTTAATATTTAAAATTAAAATGATAAAATTATCATATAATTTAAATAATGTCAAATAATCATAATATGATTACTAGATCAAAGAATAAAATTATTAATAATAATGATAATAATGATAATGATAATAATAATGATGATGATAATGATGATATTGATGAATATGGAAATATTAAAGGATTAATTGATTATAATTATGATGATGATGATGAAACATTTGATAATAAATTATTTCAAAAAGAAATTAATCGGTTAAAACGAAATAATATATCTAAAAAGAAAAAAAAAGATCTTAAAAAAAATAAAAATAATGAAATCACAGATGTTTTTATGTCATATATTTTACAAACAGCATTACAAAATTTATCACAAAAAAATATTAAAAATAAAAAGAAAAAATCAAAAAATTTAAATAATATTATAGATGAAATAGAAGAAAATGAAACAAAATTAAATATTGAAATTATTGAACAAGAAAATGAAGAATTAGAAGAAGATTCTGAAGAGGATTCTGAAGAGGATTCTGAAGAGGATTCTGAAGGAAATTTAGAAGAGGAATTAGAAGAGGATTTAGAAGAGGATTTAGAAGAGGATTTAGAAGAGGAATCGGAAGAGGAATATAATTTTGATTTAGATAAATATGATGAAAAATTTTTAGAATTAAATGATAATGAGGATGAAGATAAAGAAATTAATTATTTTCATAAATTAACAAATGGGAAAAAAGAAAATTATATTTCTAAATTACAAGAAATAGATAAAATAAATGAAAAAGATATTCCATTAAAATTCAAAATTTTAAATTCAGAAATGGATATGAAAACAAAATCAATTGCAATTAATAATCTTAATAAATTAGATGATATGGATGTATCAACTGGTGAATATTCTAAAATGGATAAATGGATTAATGGTTTAAATAATATTCCATTTGGTAAATACGTCCAATTACCTATTCATTCAAAAAATAATTTTGAAGAAAAAAAGAATTATATTATTGAAACCCAACAAATATTAAATAAGGCGATTTACGGTCATAATGAAGCGAAAAGTCATATTTTAGAATTAATTGGTAAATGGATCAAAAATCCAACTTCTCAAGGTAATGTATTAGCAATTCAAGGACCAATGGGTAATGGGAAAACAACTTTAGTTAAAGAAGGTATTTCAAAAGCAATTAAAAGACCATTTGCTTTTATTGCTTTAGGGGGAGCATCTGATTCTGCATTTTTTGATGGTCATTCATATACTTATGAGGGATCACATTGGGGTAGAATTATTGATATTTTGATAGAAAGTAAATGTATGAATCCAATTATTTATTTTGATGAATTAGATAAGGTAAGTGAGACACAAAAGGGGGACGAAATTATTCATCTTTTAACACATTTAACAGATCCATCACAAAATTCATTATTTCAGGATAATTATTTTCCGGGAATTCATTTAGATTTATCAAAATGTTTATTTATATTTTCATTTAATGATGAAACAAAAGTAAATCGTATTTTGAAAGATCGTATGTATGTTATTAATACAAAAGGGTTTCAATTAAAAGATAAAATTGAAATTGCAAATAATTATTTATTACCCGAAATATATAATGTTTATTTATATTCAAAAGATGAAATTCAATTTTCAAATGAAAATTTAGAATATATTATTCAAAATTATACAAATAATGAAGAAGGTGTTCGTAATTTAAAAAGATGTTTAGAAACATTATTATCAAAAATTAATTTATATCATTTGTCATATAATGAAAATAGTGAAAATAAAATACAATTTAATTTTGAAATTGAAAACTTTAAAATTCCATTAACAATTACAAATGAATTAATACAAAAATTATTAACATCAAAAAAGAAAGAAGGTCCTCCAGAACATATGTATATGTAATTTATCTATATGCTGGTACAACCGTCGGTGAACCATCTTTACAAGTTACACTAGATTCATTTCTAAAAAAATTTTCGTGGACGTTAACTTTGGGATCACATTTCATTTCAAGAAGTATTCCAGTTGTGTCAAACTTATATTTTTTACCTTCATTACATGCTTTAATCCAATTATCTCTACGAGCACGGTCTGTTGTTTTGGTGGATGATAAATTCGCACAAGATTTTCCTGCTTCATTTATAAAATGCCAACCTTGAAATCCATGATGTTCATTTGGTCTATGGAATTTATTAGATACATTTGAATAATATTTATCTCCATCAATATCAGTTTCATCTCCCCAACCATCTGATTTATTTGTTGGTAAACATGTGAATAAATTATGTTTTACTTTTAAAGAATCTTTTGGTAAAACCCCTTGTTCTAGTTTATTATCAGCTAAAGAACCGGTTGTTTCTTCTCCTTCTTTATAAAAGGTTGGTCTTGTATTGTATCCATAACCTTTTCCTGATAATTCAATTGGTGAATCATTTATTTTCCTATTTATTTTATTAAAATCTTCTAATGATTCGCGTGTTTCTTGATTATCTTTTTTAGATTTTTGACAAGGTTGACAACATCGGTTAACATTTATATTTTTTTGGGCTTCTCCTCCATTTCCACCAATATTACATTTTGGTGTGAATAACTTAAAATATTTACCTACATGTGTTCTTCCATCAATTCCACTATTCGAACAATTATTATTATTAAAAGTAATACATCTTTTACTTGTTGTTTGACCTAGACTTGCTTCATCTTCTGTAATATTTGTATCTATAAAACTACCATAATGACAAGGAATAAATGGATTTATATTTTCTCCACCATTCCAAATACATCTTTGTATTATTCTTTGATTTTTTGTATAGACATTAAAATATTTACCATTTTCAAAGTTTAATAATTCATCACCATATAATCTACAATTTTCACCATTGGTTTCCGGGCATTTATATTTACCATTACTATCATATATTTCTACATCAGCCTTATTATTTTTTAACCAAAGTTCTGCTTCATCATCATCCCATTCTGGATTTTTAACACCATATGGGGAGCAACTATCTTTAAGATTACATTGTTTTGTAAAAGGGTCATTTGAATATCCATCTTTACAAATACAATGAGGGCCTGTTTCTGTTATTCTACATCCTAAAATACCACTTCCTGATGGATCTTCTTGTGATTTTGATAAATCACTTTGATAATCGATAGTACCTCCTTCAAAATATGGGTCTTCATTAACATCATTAAAATCTTTACAATAATTAATTACATTTCCTTCTTCATCACTTGTAGAACAACCATTTTTAGGTTGACATAATTTTTTTCCATCAATTTCTTTTCTATCTTCAAGAGGTATACTACATTCCCATTTATCCTGTATGAATTTCCAGAATCGTGATAAATCACCTAAAATAGTATGTAATGAAGATTTATTGGATTTACAAGTTAATCCATTACTTTCACATAAAATTTCTAAATTTTGCTCGGAACCATCTGTTAATGATTTTCTTTGACCTTGAATATCATAATAATAATAATTATTACCATCTTCATTTGGGAAATTTATTTCTTTTTCACTTCCCTTAATACAACCTAAACCGATTGGGGAGTTTGGTTTTGTTTGATCATAACATTCTGATTTCATAATTTCAACAGAATGAGGTAATTGTGGTGGGTCACCAACATTGATTTTTAATTTATTTGATGCTAATCCACCAGTTTGTTTTAATCCATATCCTCCGGTTTGAAAACGACTACTTTCATCTTCACTATCCATTATTTCTTCAGAACCATCAGAAAAAGTAATTTTACATTTTCCACCTTCCACACAACTAATTTGTGATTTTAAAATATCTAATTTCACACTATTAATTGTTGTTAAATCATCATTTAATAAATCGGAAAAACCATTCATATCTAATGTTTCTTTGAGTGTTGCACCTTTTATTATAAATTTATCATTATATCCTTCCGGTACGTGTCCATAACCACATTGTTCACAAGCTTCATTTCTTATACACCCACCTTCACCATCATCTAAATAATCTGGTCCTTTACAACGAGGTTGATTGTCAACACATTCTTGTCCTTCAGATAATGGGTTTGCAGTTAATGTTTCACGATTGAAATCACAATAATTAGGACTAATAGAACAATTTTGTAATATATCTTGATTAGTATTACCTGTTGAAATATGGGAATTTGTAGATATTCTATCTTCATATAATTTTCCAAATAATTTTACACTTCCATCTGGATTACAGGGTTTTGTCTCACAATTTCCATCATTACAAGAAATAAAATGATTATCATTATCTGGTTCACATTGCCATTTTTGAGTTAATCCACCTAATGTACTACTTGTTCCAGGAATACCATCTCTACAAATTTTTACAGTACCATCAGTCCCATCTGTTTTATCATCAATATCTAAAAAATATCCTGCTTTCGCAGAAATAGTATCCCCGTGAAGGACACAAGTCCCAGCATCAATACAAGGATTTAATAAAGAATTACCACTTTCATTTACTTCAGAACAAGGATTTTCAACATTTTGACCGGTATATCCCGATTCACAATGGAAATTACAATCACCTTCATATCCTGTAACACTTCTCGTATTTTCAGAAGATGATACTAAGTCACTATAAATATCTTCACATTTTACTTTATCAATACATAATGTTCCATCATCATTCAATTGATGTGTATTTTTACATCTCTTAATACTACCATCTGATGGTTCACATTCTTGAACTCCACTATGTTCTTCACCATCATATTTATATCCATCTTCAGTATAACAAAGATCAGGTGATGTTTCACATAATCCACCACCTTTATTATTACAGTAATTCCCTTTAGAACAAGGTCCATTACAATTACATTCATCTAATAATTTATCACTTGACCTTTTACATTCATCCAGTTCTGAATTGGAATATACAATTACACCTATGATTACAATAACTATAAATATACCAGAAAACATAATTACACCTGAAGAACCACCCTTCATTTTAACAATATTGTTATATATATATAATAAAATAATTTATAATTTTATTATTTTTATTATTTTTATCTAAAATTAATAAATCAATATTTTTTTTTGATATTTAATTTTAGATAAAAATTATTCCCAAAAAAATAATATTAAGAAATTTTAATTAATGGTACACATAAATTATAAATGGAATATTTCAAAAATTCAAGGAAAAAATTATATGATTGAATATATTTCAATCATTTTATCAGAAAGAAATAATAATTCCATTGAATTAAATGAATTATTATTATTATTACCAAAAAGAACAAATCATCTAAATATAAAAAATAATAATAAAAAGAAAAATATTCTAAATTTTATAAGAAATAATTATGGAGCTATTAATTATTTTATTAAAAATGAAACAGATTTTGATTTAAAAAATAATATGATTTTTCATAAAAATAAAAAAGATAATCTAGAATTTAATGATTGGGTTTTTGTTGAATAAAATATATTGATTATAATAAAATGTTTGATATTGATGAAAATTTAAAAACAATTATTTTAATTTTTATTTTATTATCTTATTTAATTTATCAATTAAAATTAGATTTTATGTTTCATAAAAATGGAAAATTAAAAGATTTTGGAACAGGAAAAGATAAAACACTCTTTCCATTTTGGTTAGTTTCATTATCATTAGGTTCTTTAATCTATATTTATATTAAATCTAAAAATGATGATTTCTTATAAAATAATTTTTATAAATTCATAATTTTTTTGTAAGTTTATCTATCAAATAACTTTTCTAATTTATTTTATCATAATGTTACCAAAACTAATTGATGGAAAATATTTAAAATTAACAGAAAAACCAAAAATTGAAAAAATTCAAAATGTTTCAAATATAAATTATTATAAATTATTCTTTAATATAATAGGATTTTTAATTATTATTTGTGGTTTTTATATATTATATATTCGTAAATTAAATAAAATAGAAAATAAAAAAATTTATTATGAAAAAATAAATGATTTAACAAAAAATATTAATAACTATGAAAGAAAAAAATTAAATCATTTAATGAAATTAGAAAAAGAAAATAAAAAAAAACAAAATAGAGAAAATATTAATAAAAATTTAGTTGATGATTCAAAATTTCTTGAAACATATATGAATGTTGATATGTTTGCAAGACCATTACCAACAAATACAACGGTTTCAAATAATTTATCACAACAACAAGTGTCTCAAAATAATCAACTCACTCCTAATAATCAACCCACTCCTAATAATCAACCCACCCCTAATAATCAACCCACTCCTAATAATCAAATCACTCAAAATAATCAACCCACTCCTAATAATCAAATCACTCAAAATAATCAACCCACTCCTAATAATCAATCTCCTAATATTCAACTTCCTAACCAATCTCCTAATAATCAACCCACTCCTAATAATCAACCCACTCCTAATAATCAAATCACTCCTAATAATCAACTCACTCCTAATAATCAACTCACTCCTAATAATCAACTCACTCCTAATAATCAACTCACTCCTAATAATCAATC
>MDTC01179326.1_pt1 | contig 12273 bp, 4 predicted proteins | sample 811181 | NCBI WGS metagenome assembly MDTC01 (sample SAMN05326644, study PRJNA326480) | marine metagenome | isolation source: seawater | place: Pacific Ocean: North | collected 2011
ATGGGGCATCAGAAACCACCAAGGATGGCACCCTCAATGCTCCGTTCGCTTATTTGAGCGAATATTCAAAAATGTGATGTGTGAACAGCGCAACACGAGTCGGTGCTCAGTATTTTGTGTCCTTCGCATACAGTGAGAGAGCCTGTGCGCTCGCCATTAGCAGTCTTCGCCATATGCCGCCAAAAGGAGCAGAACGTCTGTGACACCAACTGAACCATCTCCGTCGATGTCAGCGGCACAATTTTCGGTGCATCCAAAATCTCCAAGAAGAAGCAGAACATCTGAAACTTCGATCATGCCGTTGCCATTCAAGTCTTCAGCACAACTGGTGGCTTCGCAATCTGGTTGGCCATCACCATCGGTGTCCAAGATGCAGTTTCCATCGCAATCGTAATCGGTAGGTGGTTCGTTTCCATCGCAATCGCACGTGCCGTCGGCAATGCCGTTGCCGCCACAAACGCCACATTCATCAAGTGAAGCGCAAGAGCCGTCATCATCCGTGGCCGTTGCATTATAGTTGCAGGCTGCATCATTTGTACAACCATTGATTTCAAATTCATCGCAAGTACCATCGCCATCTGCATCATTTAAGCAATTACCCGCGCAGTCGTAGCCGATAGCTGGTCCGTTTCCTTCGCAATCGCAAGAGCCTTCGGGAATGCCGTTGCCACCACATACGCCACATTCGTCAAATGAAGCACATGAGCCATCATCGTTGGTTGCATCATCATTGTAATTGCATGCCGTTGCATCCGTGCAACCATCAATGGTCGCTTCGTCTGGGCATAAGTCAGGTATGACCCAGTTCACCTGGTAGCTAGTCCCTGCAGAGGCATTGTAGCCATTGTGAAGGACTACGCTCCAATCGCCTGATCCGCCTAAGTTTGCTTCGGATATATCAACCGTAGCAGCGTAGCTGCCATTGGTAGAAACAGCCCATGTCTCTGGCCAAACAACTTCATAGTTTCCAAGGCTTGGACAGCCCTCAGGAGATCCATTGTAACCGCCAAATGAGATGCACTCACCTGACGGTGAGGTAATGGCCATTGCCATATCAGCTGCCCAACTCGAAGTGTTGCCAGTGTTGTCAAATTCCAACTCAATTGCAATGGTTGTCAGTGGGGCCAGGGATGTTGCAGATTGCGTTAAGGCCTCGCTTGTCTCGCCGCCAGCGAGATTAGCCACTTGACTTCCCGTGAGCTCACAAGAACAAGGTTCTTGTAAAATGCAGCTGCCATCATCGGTCGTCGCCCCCGGATCGTAGTTGCATGCACTTTCATCAGTGCAGCCGCAGTTTGGGCAGAGGTTTTCTTCGATCGTGAAATTCCCATTGGAGATATCGAAGAAGACATGGTTTGTTCCTTTGATTTTGACGCGGGCCGAAGATGAAAGAACATTGGGCAAGGTGATGGTCGCCGAGCCGTTATTTGTGATGTTTGTGGCAAGTTCGTATGGCCATGTGAAGCCTCCGTCCACAGAAAGGTAAATGTCTACGGAAGCACAATTAACTTCACCAGAATTGGTTCCTGCAACATCCCATGTGATCGTGGCTGAGGCGTCAGCATTTAACGATTCACCGCCATTGGGAGCGTTCACAATAAAAGGCCCCGATGAACCATCCACACTCATGGTGAGCAGGTCGTCTGCAAATCCTCCTCCGTTCAATTGGTTATCTCGTGCAGTGCATTTGAAATTCAATTGACGTGAGTAAGTAGGCAAATGCTCACCAATGGTGGTCGTTCCATTGACCAAGTCGGTGATACGCGGAAAAATACGCGTGGGGCTGGTTGACGAAGGCCAAGATCTGAAGATGGGCTGGTTACCTGATGGGTTTGTGAGGTTGTTGTCTCCGGAAGCTGTTGCCGGACCGAGGTCGTATTCTTCCCAGTTGTAAGTGATTGTTCCACCGTCTGAATCACTGCCTGTAGCGGTTAATTCGAAAGGTGTTGATGCCGGAATGACCAACCCATTGGTTCCAGCTTCCACGATGGGTGGAACATTGCCAGTAGAGGACAGGTCGGCGCATGAGTTCCCTCCCCCGTTTACTGTAAAAGAAATCATCTCATTGCAACTGTGGTTGTGAAAATGATCATCTGAATTGCCTTGCAGGTTGGGAGAACAAATCCCCGCATATCCCATGATTGTGCTAGCAGATCCCGGCTCATAAGCAGCTCCCGATGACCGGTTACAACTGTTGTTTTGGGTGTGATTTCCGCCAAATTGATGGCCCATTTCGTGGCACACATAGTCAATGTCAAATGGATCGCCTACTGGCGAGCCTTGACCAGTGACGCCACCTGCTTTGATGCTACTGCAGGGAGACTGGAGGTATGCGACACCACCACCACCTGTGGAAAACACGTGTCCGATGTCATAGTTGGCTGACCCGATGACGCTGTTACAGGTACTGATGTTTTGACCAAGCATGCTGCCGCCATTGTTGTTGGTGTAAGGATCTGTTGAAGCATTGAGAAAGATCAATTGATCGTTGTTGGCAACCATTATCATCCGTACTGCGATGTCTCGCTCAAACACCCCATTCACGCGAACCATTGATGTGTTCATTGCAGCAAGAGTGCCACTGACAGTACCTCCATGAAATTGCGCGTACTCGCCGGTGCAAGCTAAAGCGAGTCGATAGGTCCGCAACTGCTCGCCATTTTCAGTCATGATGGGTAATACCGGTGATGGGAATTGTTGAGAGCCCATTAAAACGGGTGTGGCATCTGAATGCGAATCATTTGAGATTTTTGAAGGAGCTATTTCTCCTGCGTTCAGCGCTGTGCAGCCACCCCATATTTTTGATGTTCCCTTGAAGAAAGCTTTTCGCGAGTAACAGATGTGCTTCTCCGGAGCAGCGGAATCGCGCACGGGGTCAATGAATACGGTGCTGCCTTCTCTGAAAATCATAGCGTGCAGTCCGTTTGGACTCAGGTCGAAATGTGCTTGCAGAAGTGGGTTGTCCACTCCCACACCTCGGTAAGATCTAATGCTCGGAAAGCGATTCTGCAAAGCCGCTGACATGACGGGCGCTTCAACAACTTTGAAATCAGCATTTTGGCCGTTGGGCATTGGAAATGAAATGATCACTGCGGATTGACTGACCATTTCAGCCGCATGCAATGGAGCATTTTTTAAAATTTCTTGAAAAGCAAATTGATCAACATCGAGCGCACGATAAGTAGCGACTTCAATGAGCCCCTTTTGTTCATGGGACAGCTCACTGTCAGCCCAATATGACGGGAATTGTGCGTGCACTGAACCGAGGCATAGATATATGGTTAAAACGCAACTGATCAATTGAATTGAACGCATTGCAACGGTAGTGTGCTTTTTCATGTTTTCGACGTATTTGGTCAGTCGTTTGCTTCAAGGTACATAATTAATCTTTGATAATGAACCATTTAGGCTGAATTGTCGGGTGATGAAATATTTGCTTTTAGACCATTCCGTCTGATTCGATTGAATTAATTTCATCCCATGAATGTAATTTTTGGTTTTCCCTTGATGTTCCTGCGGTTATTTGCTTTCGTCTGCTTGATGACACTGGGTCTGCAATTAAACTTTGCCAATGCTCAAGTCTCAGAACTGAATGTGGATTTGCTTGAACCTCAATTGGAATTCCGATGCATCGGTCCATTTCGCGGCGGCAGATCAGCGGCAGTTGCTGGTGTCGATGGAAATCCGATGCTTTTTTACATGGGAGCCACAGGCGGTGGCGTTTGGAAAACAGAGAATGGAGGAACGACATGGACGAACATATCGGATGGTTATTTCGGAGGTTCCATTGGAGCCATCGCAGTGAGTTCGTCTCATTCAAATGTCATTTACGTTGGAGGAGGAGAGGTGACCGTTCGAGGAAATGTATCTCCGGGAACGGGGCTGTACAAATCAGTTGACGGCGGAAGAAGTTGGAAGGATATGGGGCTCAAAGCATCACGGCACATTCCGCGAATTCGCATTCATCCGACGAATCCAGATATTGCATATGCAGCGGTTCTAGGCGATTTGTTCAAAAATTCCTCGGAACGTGGGGTCTACAAAACAAAAGATGGAGGAGAGACTTGGCAACGCGTTTTGTTTGCAAATGAACGATCGGGTGCTGTTGATTTGATCCTCGATCCTGTCAATCCCGATGTGGTTTATGCGAGTACTTGGAATGTTCGCAGGACTCCTTATGACTTTTCATCGGGAGGCGACGGCTCTGCGCTATGGAAATCAGAAGATGCCGGTGCAACTTGGGTTTCGCTCATGGAACAAGAAGGAATGCCGGATGGACCACATGGCATCATTGGAGTAACGGTTTCGCCCGTCAATCCGGATCGGGTTTGGGCAATCATCGAAAATGAGGCAGGCGGTGTCTATCGTTCAGATGATGCCGGTGGGGCATGGAAGATGGTCAATTCGGACCGCAGTTTACGTCAACGCGCATGGTATTATACGCGCATCTATGCCGATACGGAGGATGTCAATCGTGTTTATGTAATGAATGTGTCTTACCACGTTTCGAATGATGGTGGAAAATCGTTTGAGTCCCGTTATGCGCCTCACGGCGATCACCATGATTTATGGATTGCACCCGAAGACGCCAGTCGGCTCATCATTGCAGACGATGGCGGCGCTCAAATCAGTTATGATGCAGGACAGAGTTGGTCCACGTACATGAACCAACCGACAGCTCAATTTTATCGGGTGACCACGGATGATCACTTTCCATATCGGATTTATGGTGCTCAGCAAGATAACTCTGCGATCAGGATTGATTCTCGGTCCTCTACTGGCTTCATAACAGAAGAAAATTGGGAATCCACTGCTGGTGGTGAAAGTGCTCACTTGGCGCCCGACCCGTCTGACAATGACATCGTTTATGGTGGAAGTTATGGCGGTTTTTTGACGCGTTTTAATCATGCTCTGGATATGAATCGTGCCATCAACGTCTGGCCCGAGAATCCCATGGGGAGTGGTGCCGAGGGAATGAAATACCGTTTTCAATGGAACTTTCCGGTCTTTTTCTCGCCGCATGATTCAACTCAATTGTACACGTGCTCCCAGCATTTGCATCGTTCCGACAATGGTGGCGAGTCGTGGGAAGTCATTTCCCCCGACTTGACTCGGGGTGAAGCTGAAAAGCTGGTTTCTTCTGGAGGGCCGATTACCAAGGACAACACCGGGGTAGAATATTATGCCACGATTTTTTCGGCGACAGAATCCTCACTGGAACCGGGATTGCTCTGGTGTGGATCTGATGATGGTTTGTTGCATGTATCGAGGGATGCAGGTGAGAAATGGAGCGATGTAACTCCTTCAAAAATGCCATCAGATGCGATGATAAATACCGTGGAAGTGGATCCGCATCGACCTGGGGGTTTGTACATAGCAGCGACCCGCTACAAACTGGGCGATTACGCTCCATACCTGTACCACACATCGGATTATGGTGCGACATGGAAATCCATTACCAATGGCATCGATAGAGGACACTTCACCCGTGTTATTCGCGCGGATAGAACCATTCCTGGCTTGCTGTACGCCGGCACAGAATTTGGGCTTTATGCCAGTGCGGATGATGGTAAAAACTGGGAGTCGTTGCAATTAAACCTTCCGCAAGTGCCCATTACAGATTTGACATTGAAAGACAATGATCTGATTGTTGCGACACAGGGAAGGAGCTTTTGGTTGTTGGATGATTTGGATGTGATTTGGCAAGGATTGAACGAGCCGCTGGTACCCGGTGAATTTCGGCTTTTTGAACCGCAACCCACCGTTGGATTTGGCGGTGGAAGTGGCAAGACATCAGACACCAGAGGAACCAATCATCCGGCTGGTGTACGCATTTTCTTTCAAATGCCGGAAGAAGTTGATGTTGCTTCACTCACCTTTGAAAATAACAATGGCGAGGTGATTCGGTCTTTTGCTTCGGACGCTTCCGGCGAGGACGCTTTGGAGATCCAAGGTGGTATCAACCGTTTTGAGTGGGATTTACGCTGTAAAAAGGCGGATGAGTTCGAAGGTCTTTTGATGTGGTGGGGGACGCTTCGTGGACCCGTTGTGCCGCCAGGCCTTTACAGAGCGGTTTTGACAGCAGGCCATGATACGCTATCCACCACTTTTGAAATCTTACTGGACCCTCGCACAGAAGGAACAGCATCCGATCGAGTGGCCCAATTTGAGTTCTTGAGGGCGGTGCGAGACAAAGTGGATGAGACACATGATGCCATTCGTCACATGCGGGCTACACGCCAGCAGATTGCCGCGTTGCTCGAGCGTCTAGATAGGGATAGGTATGTCGCACTTTTTGAGGAGGCGGAGGCGCTAGACTCCACCATGATTGCGATTGAAGAGGTTCTTTATCAGACAAAATTGAAGAGCAACCAAGACATGCTGAATTATCCAATCAAATTGAACAATAAACTGGCACATGTAGGTTCTTTGGCGAGCATGGGAATTTATCGGCCTACCGATCAAATGGTCGGAGTCAAGGAGGATCTTTCTGCTAAGATTGACGTTGAGTTGGATGCTTGGTATGCTTTGCGAGATCAGTTGCTTCCTGTTTTCAATGGCATGGTTCGCAGCAGCGAAATCGACTTCATTGGCGTGCCTGAAGACTGAAACGAGAAGGTTTCAACAAGGCTTTAACGTAATAGGGAGACCGTGCCTTGCTTCATCACTGGGAAACCGAGTTGATCGCGGTAGGTCACCTGCCACACGTACACTCCATTCGGAGCATAATGCCCGCCGCCAGATGACTGACCGAGCCAAGGCATTGAGGGATCATCGGTGGACCAGAGTAGCTCACCCCAGCGATTGCGCACTTCCATTTGATAGGAAGTCACACCGAGAGCCACGGGCATCCAGACGTCATTCAGGTAGTCTCCATCTGGAGTGAATCCGCTGGGCGCATAAAAAATCGTTCCGTTGACGACCACCTCACCCTCGGCAGTTGCAATGCATCCTTGGGGGCTAATGACCGTTTGAATGATGTCGAATGTGCCGCCATCGCTGAAAGTGTATTCGCCATTTGCAGAACTCAGGCTTCCACCGTCTGAAAAATAATAATTTACAACGGTGTTGGCGTCTGCGCTGGAAGTGACTGTCACGTTGGGGGTGAGCAATTCCACAACATTGGGCTCCACATCAAATCCAGCCTGAGGCAATGGATAAACGGTCACGGCCTCTTCGATGGGAAACGTAATGGTCGCAGGGCAGTTTCCCAGGCTTGTTGCTGTTACCTGAATGTCAAAGGTTCCTACCACGTCATAAACATGCACGGGGACATCGATGAGGCTTTCGTACCCGTCTCCAAATTCCCAGCTGTAATCCATCGGCTCCGGAGGCGCAGCATCCATGAATGTGACGCTCAGAGGCACGCAGCCTTCGGTTGGAAAAATATCCACGTCAAATGACGTCAGGTCGGGTGGAGATTCTACAAAGATTGAATCCAAGGTTTCTGCAGTGCAGCCGATTTCGTTGAGGGTCAACAACACTTCATTCCAACCGGTCTGAATGAAGGCCACATTATTCTGATAGGCGCCAGCTACTGTTCCTGGATTGCTATTTTCAAATGACCATTCGAACGTCGCTCCTGGGAATTGATCGCCTTGAGCGGCGAAATCAAAAGCATTTCCATCGATGCACTGTTGTGCGGGGGCATCAAAGAGTGGGGTGGGGACATGCACGAGGAGCTCGTAATTCGCGCTCGACAGCAAGCATTCAAGGCCCGTGAATGTGACCTCTAAAAAGTAACCTCCGGCATCATTCAAATCGGCATTGGGAAGCAAGGCCGTGGCATCGTTGGATGCAAATCCGTTCGGACCTGACCATGTGTAATTTGCCAGTGATTCTGCAAGAGGATTGTCTATGAACGCCGGAACTTCGAGTGCTACGTCATCTCCCAAGCAAGTCGTGCTTACCGGCTCAATCGCAACTGGGGGACACACCCCTGTCTGCACTTCCAATGTGGTGACTTCTTCAACGGGGCAGCCATTGGCGTCGAGCAAAGCACTTGCACCTTCGTTGGTTTGGGTGTTGCCACTGATGTCGCCAAAACCATAGATATTGGCTGCGCCGGTGAGCGTTCCGTCGCACTGAAGAAGGAGGCAGTCATCCGTGAGTTGGACCTGAAAGCGGTAGGAAATGCTATCCTGCCCAAATGGATCGTTGTTCAAGGTTCCACCGGTGGTGCCGTCGGCTGTAGCGCCAATGCGCACTTGAACCATTTGCTCGTCGCTTAAGAATTCGCCAGGATCATCTCCTGCTATATCGGTCATCCATCCTGTGAGCGGTGCGGAATCCCAAACTAAGCTTCCTTCGACGAAACTGGTCCGAATATCCAGTGTGTTGGTTACGTAGACTTCTATGGCCGCATCCGATCCCAAATTTTTGGCTACCACAGTGTATTCCAAGACGTCGCCTGGTTCAGCGACGCCACCGTTGAGGTCTTCGATGTAGACCGTGGCTCGCAAGTCAGGTTCGTATACATCAATGGATGAGGTGATGGCATGCACGGTGATGGACTCTAGCTCAGTGGTCACACGTATTTCTGCGTCTGTGGCATTGTTGGGCAGAAAATCATACGCGGAGTTGTCGGGTATGAAAATATTGGCATCGTGTCCGAGGGTGTTATTGAACGCCGGGACGCGCCATGGATTCATGATACCTCCCGTGCAATGGGTGCTGTTGAATACGTTGTTGATGTCGTGTGTGGCATCTTCGATGTAATTGAATGTACCCGTACCGTCAAATCCTAGCTGATCGCCTTCAGAGTCTCGATCACCATCGTAAGCAACCACTCCCAATTTCAACGAAACCGGGCCGAATGGAGGCGTCAAAAATCCGGAAATCGGCACGTCGACTGTGCTGTTATCGGCACCGCCATTCCAGGGGTAATTGATCATGGCTAGACCATCAAAAACAGTCAGGTTTCGCATGGGTTCAGAAGCATCTGCATATACGATGATCAAAGCCCAGCCTCCCCATGAACTGTCATCCTGATCAGCGACTACATTTGCGATTGTGTATCGCGCATTAACGGGGTTGTTGGAGGCCCATTCAGTGATGTCGGCAAAGCAGCAGTAATTGTCAGTATTGGATGCGTCAAAGTCGATTGATTCATCTGCGAATACATCGATGTAGGCGTCTTCGTTCGCAGCTTTGATTTTGACCTGATCTTTCAAAGCTTCGTTGGCAACAAAACCATTTCCTAGCCTTCCCGCCCAATACAGCCCTGCAAAACTAATTTCGGCACATAGACTGAGCGACAAGCTGTCGGACGACGAACTCCAAGTCTCGGCATCTGCATCCGAGTTGAGGTAAATCATGTTGTGGTCGTTGTTATTGTCCTGAGGAAATCCCGTGATGGGCATGGCGTTCTGCGCTTGAACACACTGACTTCCCGTGCCACAGTATAGGCTGGTGTTGGCCAAGAATTGAATGCCTCCGTTTTGCTGCGTCTGGTAGCGAATTTCAAAGTCTTCTACCACCTGAGCGTTCAGTGCATTTGCACTGATCATCGCTAGGGCGAGGAGCACTGTAAAATCTCTTAGGAAATGCTTAAAATGCTGCATCAATGGAAACTTAACCACAAAACTCGGTCTTGGGTTGTCTTGTTTCGCACATTTTGCAAAAACAGTTGAATTGAATGCGCGGAGTCTTGCTTACTTTTGTCCATCGCTACGGCGAGTTCTTTGATTTCTGGGGCCGATTTTGGATTTGACAGCAAGATGATAAATCGGGTAAGCATGTCGAGCACTTGTTAGCACAGCTCGTAAAACTTGAACTTTTCAAGTCAGAAATGACAACAATTCCTACGCGCTCGCAGCATAATCGACTCAGTCGATTCGCCTAATTCACGTCACTCAGTGGCTGAACGAGCTATCCCGAAGCAACGTACGGACCCTTCCGCGGCTTCAATGGGGTATCAGGTAAATGGGACTAGCTGAGGGAGTGTCCGACACCCAACGCAAAATTCACTGGACTAAGCTGCTAGGTGGGTTGTCTGTGATCAGCCTCCGGTCGAAAATTAATTGCAGAATAAACATGTAGAAAGCACGAGTTGTCCTTGTTTGGACGCGGGTTCGACTCCCGCCGGCTCCACTTTATGTGAATTCTTTGTGGTTAGAAAGACTGCGGGAATGCGGCTTACAGCCTGCATCTTGCGCTCAGAAAGGTCTCCTAGCTCCAAAGAAGGAATGCACTGTTTTGCAGTGTTTTCCAACATTGTCCATCCCTAAGTCATGGACGAATTCATGGACGAGGAAATCTCTCCTCTTTCGAAGCCATGAATACCACCTTTCGCGCCAGAACCATTCCCACCGCTCCAGATGAGCTCTCCATGAGCCTTGTCTGCCGCTGGGGCGGTTTGCAGTTGGAGGTAGGTCTCAGCGAAAGGATTCCTGCATCTGCTTGGAATGAGAAAAAGCGAGAGCTGAACAGAAGGCATGGATGTGAAGCCGCTCGGCAAGCTGTGATTCAATTGGATCATCGATCGAGTGAAGTCAAAAGGCAATTCCAGTTCCCTTCCAACAGCCTTCATCGGCTGCCCACCTCTGATGAATTTCGGTCCTTCATGAAAGGTCAATTCAATCCATTGACTGGAGAGAAGGTGCCTTTCCTGCAATACATCGAATCCTTCATCTCTGAATTTGATCAACGGCCCATGCGGGGTGACCTGGTAAATGGATCCAAGGCGACCCGAAAGAAGTATCAATCCCATCTCAACATTTTGAAGGTGTTTGCTGAGGAAGAGGGAGAAGATCTTTCCTGGGAAAACATGAATGGAGCGTTCTGCACCAAGATGAAGAAGTGGAGGGCACGGCAGCCAGCGAAGCGATTTACGCAGGCTCAAACCGCGGGGAGCACAACTGCTCAAACCACCATTTCTCGATGGGTAAAAGCGGTTAGAGGATGGATTTCAATGGCGCATCGCGAAGGCATTCACCCCTTCAAACATTTCCAGCATCCTGATTGGAAGACCAAAGAAGGAGAGGTGCTGAGATGGGTCCTCTCAGAGGCTCAATTGAGGGCTTTCAAGGACTTTAGAGTAATCGACTCAAGAGGCGGGGAAGGACCGCCTAGAACTGGCTTAAAACGCGTCAAAGACCTCTTTGTGGTCCAATGCCTCACAGGGGTCCGATTCAGTGATTTGGACAAGGTCATCAGAGGCTTTAATGAAGACCCAGATCGAGCTGTCATTACCATCGTAACGGGCAAGACAAAAGCCCAGGTAACAATACCTGTGCATCCTTGGATTGTTGAAATCGCATCGGATTATTCATCCATGCAGTTGCCGCTTGCAGGAAGCTCGCAGAAGTTCAATCAGCAGCTCAGGCGCATTGCTTTGGAGTCAGGGCTGTTTGATGGTGCTTTGGACAAGCCAAGCATTGATTCAGCAGGAAACGCAACGGTGGAGCGCACAACACAATTGGAACAGCTATCTTCTCATACCGCTCGCAGAACCTTCGCTACAATGGCCATCCAGAAGGGCGTTCCCACCAAAGTGGTCATGAACATCACAGGGCACAATACAGAGCGTGAATTCAATAAATACGTCAATATCTCAGGAGAGCAGAATGCTGAGCTGTTTCGAAAGTATTGGGGTTAACGGTTAGCTAAATTTCCCTGAGTCAATTGGTCTCAGCAATAGCACGATCTGACTTTTTATCATTCTTATTTGTAATGATGTGAAGTTCGAGGTAAATTAGAACACCAAATTTTCTTGACATGTTAAGCCGTTTCCTCTCCACCTTCTCGGTGATTTGCCTGGTGTTCTTTTGCTCATTCGCAGGAACACATTCAGCACAAGCTCAAATTGAGATTCAATACCCATACAACCCAAATTCTGATGGGGATGAGGTTATTGGCTCTGCCGATTTATTGTCTTTGCTTAGCGTGTTTGGCTTGCAATATGAATTGGACAGCATCTACATCGACGGCATTGGTTTAGAAGCCTTCCTCCTGGAGTTGACAGAAGCGGTACTAGAGCTGCAGAACAATTCAACGGGCTCTGGATTCGGTGTTGTTGAGATTTTGGAAAATGAGGATGAGTCATTGACGTTTGTTTTTTCGGATGGAACAGAGTTTGTATCCCCACCATTGCCTGGGAATGATGGTCAGGACGGGCAGGATGGCGCAGACGGTCTAGATGGACAGGACGGCGAGGATGGAGCAGACGGATTGGATGGACAGGACGGCGAGGATGGAGCAGACGGATTGGATGGACAGGACGGATTGGATGGACAGGACGGATTGGATGGACAGGACGGATTGGATGGACAG
>MDTC01030076.1_pt1 | contig 12271 bp, 30 predicted proteins | sample 811181 | NCBI WGS metagenome assembly MDTC01 (sample SAMN05326644, study PRJNA326480) | marine metagenome | isolation source: seawater | place: Pacific Ocean: North | collected 2011
CGAAATACATTGTTAAAGACGTTTGTTTTATAGGTGTACCCATTACGGACAGGAACTGTCCTTGCATCCTGTTGTCCATTTATTCTTTTTAGTTCTGTCACTAAAAAATCAATTATCTGTGTTCTGCGACTCATATTCGTACACCCTTTTTAACAATTCACTCATGGATATGAGTTCATCTCTTATGATTTGTAAGATTGAATATTTTATTTTGCTTCTTAGTTTATTATAATGTGATTTGTGTAGTACCCATTTAAATAATAATTTTTTAGCCTGTTCTGGAGTGCATCCTAAGTTATTTTGTTTAAACCACTCAATATAACAGTTATAATCAGGAATACTAAAACCTAAATAGTCGTTGTATATCATTTCAGATTCTGAAGGTTTCCAATCAGGATGTAAAGGACAACGTAAATCTAAGCACTCTAATCCTTCTTCATCAACAGGAATACCTTGTTCGTTATACCCAACAGGAGGATGACCTGGCCAAAAATAATTAGCTATTCCGTCATCTTCAAAAAAGTCTTTAGCATAAATTAAGGGTCCATATATTATGTAATCTTCAGGACTTTTTGCACTCATGAGTATAGTTTTCCTCTCCCTCAAACTTACTAGGCACCTCTAGTTCTATCACATTTATCTCATCAAAAAAAATTTCAGCATATTTTACAAAATTTTCCATAGACAAGTCATCTATGTTAATTTCATGGTGTTCTAATCTTTCTACACTATAGTTTGGATTTTTTTGACACCATAAACTATAATCAACACGGTCTTTTGGCAAAGTAAATTGTCGAGAATCTGACTCTGACGTGGTTTTAATTACTCTAATTTTTCCCTTTGCTAAATGGGCTAGTAAACTTGCTTCTACTGGTCTATAAAATATTTTATCAGTTTCTTTTGATTTAATATACATATCGTATCTAATATGTTGATCTTGTAATCCTACTATTTTTTTGATACTTAATAGTTGGAATCTGTCATTTTCATAAATCATTTGTAATGGTATCATACCAAGGTTACCTTGTCAAGAATTCTCTTGCAGATTTTTCAAAAATCCCATCTCGGGGCCGAGCGGAGGTGCCCAAATCGGGCGGTGCAGGTCAAGTCCTGCTAACCGCCCCATGTCAAGGGTTTTTTTAATGCACCGTCTCGAACCAGCTCGCGATCACGTCAGGGTTGGCGCGGAAGCTCGTGCCCTTGCTCCGCAACTCGATCCGGACTTCACCGTTGCGAATGCTATCAATGAAACGGCTGGGGATGATTTGACGGCAGACGGTCAGCGCGTCGAAGGTCACGGTCTCGCCTTGCTTGGTCGCCTTGACCATTGCGAGGTTCGGCATTTTCTCAATGATGCGAGAGATCAGCGTTGCCTTATCCCATGCGACCAAGGTCTCACCATTATGCTCGACAACAAATTGCTCGCCGCGCTCGGTCAGGCCGTCGCCTACGCGAACCGTTGATTTGTTGCGCTTGGCTTTGATCTCGGCTGGCTTGAGGCCCTCGCCCTTGCAGGAGAAAATAGTCAGCTCGCCCGTCCGATAATGAACCTTCGCTTCGGTCGCGATCTCAGCGAAATCCGCACCCGATTGATTGCCGACAATGCCGCCGACCATGAGCTGCTCGAACAGCTCGCCCACGGCTCCGGCACTCTTGCGCGTTACGGCATGGGGCTGGCTGGCGACTTGAGCGAAGCGGGTGGTGAGGTCTTGGAAACTGTTAATCATGTTCATCTCCCTTGTTTGATGATCTAAATATAGGGCATAACCCGACCGATTGCAACACTTTTTTTCACTTTTTTGCACTAAATAACCCTTTAATATCAAGGACTTACGGCGGCCCCGGGCGTGACATTTATGCAACACTTTTGGCTAAAATAGAAAAAAATGCAATAAAAGGCAAAATAACTGTTTACATGGGCGGCTGGATGTCGTATACTCTACACATGATCAAGAAAGGAAACATCATGAAAAAGACAGTTACCACTAACACCTTCGCTGGACCTTTGGCTACCACTTACGAGCTGGTCCGTCACGAAACATTCTCGACCATTCGCAAGGTCGAGCAGAATGGCGAAAGCCTGAAAAATAAATGGGGCGGTTTCCCCTCGGTCCATACTGGCCAACATGATTACATCAACCGCAAATGGAAGGCGATCTAATGAACAACGCACTCGAAAAAGCGATCAAAGAAATCGAAGCTCTTAACACCGAGCAGGCTCGCATGGCTCGCCACAATGAGCTAATGATCGCACGCTCTGAGGAAATGAACGCCAGCCCTCGCGGTCGTCACTTCATCGCGAAATATGGCGATCCAATCGAGCAATTAAATAAATTGCCGAAACGCGATTTTTTTGCCTAGCAGGGGTTGACATTCGGCCCCATAATCCCCATATTATATATATCGAAACAGCAACAAGGAATTGAAATCATGATGACACGCAAACACTTCGAGATCGTAGCGGAAGCTCTTTTAGAAGCCGACGTTGATGTTGCGCAGGCTCGCTCGATTGCCAAGGCGCTGAAAGAAGACAGCGGCAACCCTCGCTTTGACGAAGACCGTTTCGTCCTCGCAGCAATGAATTGGGAGTAAGATCAATGGGAACGAATGAAGCCAGCCGCAACATGACGCGCGACGAAATCCAACAGGTCGACGCGCTTATGTTTCATTGGAACCAAGCCAACCCCAACGCCATGCATGGCGAATGGGAACAGGCTTGGGTCGCCACCGCTCAGAAAATGGGATTCGTAAAATGAAAACACTCACGATAATCACGGCTTGGCTTTCGGTTTTTTTCTTGGCCTTGTCTGGCGTAATGGTCGCCGTCAACGGTTTGGAATTCTGGACGGTGGCGCATTCCATCGGCGTGTTCGGCACGGTGATCTGCGCGGTCGGTTGCTTTGCGGCATGGCTGGCGGGGGACTGCTAACCCTTTGAAAACAAAGGGAAAATCGGCCCCGGGGCGCGATTTTGTCAATGATATCAATGACTTAGCTTATATGACGCGCCAGCTGGATGCGAATGATTCTCAATTGCAACGCAACCACGCTTGGCAAGGGAACAAAACGTGAACATGAGTCATCCCGGGCGCGAAACATTATTGCGCAAATCGACCAAACAAAACAATAAAATGATGCAGAAAGTTGTTGACATTAGGGACAGGATGCACTATATTATACATATAAACAGAGAGACCTGGCTTACTGGCGAACCAAAGGGGTTCTAGATTTTAACTGAATAGCCGCTCTCAGGAGACTAAAAATGCAAAATGAAAAAAACATTTGGGAAGTCGGAACCCCTTTTGAAGATCACCACCAAATCCCTCGCCACGTTGCGAAGGTCATTCTGGATAACGCCGATGCGAATTCGGTTTTTCAGATTCCGCTGGATCAGATCAACGATTGGTTTTTTAACAATTGGGACGATCTGGACGAAAACAACCCAGTCTGGTATGACTCATAGGGGTGTGGCAGAAATGTCACACTCCCCAACAAAATGACTTTGGGGGTAAATTAACTCTTGCGTATGCTGGTCGGATCGCGTATACTTCAGGGGTAATCAGGAGATAGAAACATGACCAAGAAAAAACGCGAATGGCTTCAAATCAAATGGAAAGAGGCGGACCAGAAGGCACGCAAGCTGTGGACCGCCAACAAAAAAGATCAGGCCGCGTTCTGGTATGCCAAGGCCGACGAAATCAAAGCGGAGTTAGTGCAATGAGAGAAGGGCATAGATTACTCGCCCAATGGGTGAAGCAACACGACCAAGCCGTCGATAAGTTCAAAACAGAAATGGCGCGGCTTGCCGACGAGTGGAAAGCAATCGACCAACGCGAAAGGGAACGCAATGCAAGAGAGGACTAAAGCCACCGCCGAATATATGGCAGTACGTTATGAGGTTCGCGCTAAAAATGAGCAGAACCTTGAGAAGGCGGAAGCCTTAACCCTTAAAGCAATGGCGTGGTATGAAATCGCCGCTGGCAACATGGAGGCCCTCGACAATGAGTAAAGAAATGAAAGACACGCTCCGCAACATGGTGTCGAATCCGTTCCGCACCCTCGGAGAGTTCGCTTGTGTGTTTTCTATTTTCGCCTTTGGTTATTTCGCTCTAGTAATTTTTGGAGGTTAAGTGATGAGTGCAGCAATGTTGAACGGTGCCTTGTTGGTAAAAGTATATGGGGCAAGAGAAGATAACGAACGCGTTTATGCTTGGTTCGGTAGTTCACAGATTCACGTTTATGAGTGGGAACAGTCCGTTCTACTCGCGAGGTTGGTTGAATGTGACGTGTTCACAAACTATGATTTGACAGAAGCCTTCTGTCCGCAGGACGAGCTGACCTTGAGAGCGGAACGCCTCATAGACCAGTACGAAGACGAACATTTTACAAGAGCGCCCCACACCGAAGACATCTTTTATGCTTACGAATGGGACAAGGGTGTCGACTTGGAGACTCAATATCGGCGGATTATTGCTGGAGAAAAACCGTAACAAAATCAAGGAGTTAGGTCGGCCCCGGGGGACAGCCCGGGGGCTGGCTGCGCCAGTGGTAAGTGGTAAAATTTAGTAGTAGGGTTATGCGCCAGTAGTAAGTGGTAAAATTTAGTAGGTAAGTCAGGTAAAAAGTAGTGGTTCCCCGGGGGCCGGCTAAGTCATTGATTTTAAACGAAACTTTCTTTCATTTTATGTAAAATAGTTGTTGACATTCTCGGAAGTTTCCTGTATTATGCACATACTGAATCACTCAAGAGCTTACTGGAGCCGTCAAACGGCTAGGCTAAAAGGCACTGAATAGCTCTCACTTTTTGGAGATTAAAACATGGCTAAAGTTGAAAACACCATCCGTCAGATCACCGCTTCCGATGTTCAGTTTCTAACCGAAACTGAGTGCCGCAATATCATGGCAGTTCTTGCCATCAAACAAGAGTCCATAAGTGAGAGGGAACTTGCCGTCCTTGAGGCGTGCGAGGATCGTGTGTACGATCTAGAGTGGGGCGATTACGCCGACGAGAGTTTTGACGGCGACCGAGGGTGGACGGACGAACTTCACGAAAACATGGAATTTGAAGGAGCAGACGAATGGTACTAATTCCAGAAGATATGGAAGTGCCTTTGAACCGTAGAGATACGAGCAAGCCAGAGAATGTGCGCTGGCTAGTTCGTAATCTACCAGTGCAAAACAGTGAGCACCCTAGCTTTGATGATGTGTTCAGAGTATTGAAGCTATTGTTGCGCGGTAAACCATCGAGGTTCTAATGAGAGATTTGATTTTTGGGGTAATCATGGGTATTAGTATGACTTTGGCAGCATATTTGGTAGTAATTCCAATGGGTTGGTGAGGCCCCGGGGGCGCCGTAAGTCATTGATTTTAAACAAAACTTTCTTTCATTTAGTGTGAAATAGTTGTTGACATTGGGGGTTCATTCGTGTATTATGTCACCATGAAAAAGATAATAATATTTGACCTTGATGGTACTGTAGTAGATTCCGAATGGAGGACACCACGCAAAAAAAGCGGTAGTGTAGATATTAGCAAGTGGGTAGACTTGGCAACTCCAAGTAACATTGCTAAAGACACACTACTTCCGTTGGCTAAAGTAATGAAAAAAGCTGTAGCAAGTAAAGATTTCGTTGTAGTAGCAACTGCAAGAGTATTTACTGATGCAGATAGAAAGTTCTTAGTCGATAACGGTATCAATCCTAATATTGTTATCAGTAGAAGTAGTAAGGAATTGAAAAAGCCTGACGCTGATTTGAAATGGAACAAGCTGAACAGATTGTTCAATCTCAAACAATTCAAAACAGTTCCGAAACTAATGTTTGATGATAATGGTTCCGTTCTCAGTAAAATGAGAGAAAACGGAATAGTAGCAATTAATAGCCTGAAAGTAAATAAGAGGTTAGCTTGAAAATGAATGTGGTAACAAAAATTACGCCTAAACACGATATCACATGGTGGGTGAAGTGGGTATCCACAGTGTTCATCCTCGCAGGTATCATTTCTAGGTCCGCAGGTGGGTCGCCTATCTTTGATTTTATTATGACCATTATCGGCGGAACAGGTTGGGCATGGGTTGGTTATATGTGGCATGACCGCTCCATCCTACTCCTTAACGGTGTGGTAACTTGTATTCTAATTGCAGGGTTGTTCAGAGTAATTCTTCAATAGTTTCAAAAGGTTAGCCGCCGCCCGGGGGCCGAGTAAGTAGTTGAAATGTAAGGATATTATTTTAAGATTATTGTTGACTTTTAGTGTTTTTTAATGTTATAATCCTTTTACTGAATCAGACAAGAGGTATTCAAATGAGCCGTTACGATACAAAAGTTGAAGTTTATGGCGAGACGTTCGACGTTTCATATGGTCACGACCATGCGACAGGGTACTTTGTACAAGTGTACCACCCATCTGTTGATGATCCTGTCATTGACATCGACGAGCTGTTCGGCGTCACAGTAGGTAAGCGTCCAGCCAGTGAAGACGTTTTCTTTTACGCGCAAGAAATCGCCAATCAAACCTTTAATCAAATTCGCAGTGGTGAAATTACCACAGAGCGAATGGACCGTGATCCAAAAAATCATCTGGGTGCGCGATTGGCCGCCCAAATGATGCCAACGTCTGGTTCAGCTTAAGGAAAGCGCGGTGGTGAATGTTCTGGAACATCACGCCAGAACAACGAAGGTGATGCTTCGTAACGAGGGGTTCGACTCCCCTCCTTTTCGCGCCAGTGTGGTTTCTAAGTTGAAAAGCTAAGTGTTTTCAAACATTTAGACGAGTCCCGGGGGCCAGCTAAGTCCTTGATTTTAAACGAAACTTTATGTACGATTTTAGTTGACATTTCAGATTCATTCGTGTATTATCCTAAACATGATGAAGAAACAAAACACACGCACAATCAAGCCACGCGACCCCAACTGGCGTTTCATGCGAGCGATGGGCCACAAAGTCGTGCCTAACAAGAAGGCGTATTCACGAAAGGGAAAAGCCAAATGGCAATCTTAGCACTTCCCAAACACGTCAGGGACGGCAATATGTGTCGTCGTGCGAGGTTTTGGGACAAAGTCAGTTTTATTTGCAACACTATTATGGAGAATGATACCATGTCGAAAGTAAATTACAGTGAGGAAATGACCTCGAAAATCGTCGCAGACTACGAAGCAGGTCTGCCTGTTGAAGATATTGCTTTGAGCGTGGATCGAAGCGTTCGGTCAGTGCGTTCCAAGTTGGTGCGCGAAGGCGTCTACAAGGCCGCCGAAAAGGCTCCAGCCAAAAAGATGGGGCCATCCAAAAAAGAACTCTTAATTGAGTTAGAAGGTCTTGCACCGTTTGAGGTGGACGGTCTTAGCGGTGCAACCAAAACCGCAATCTCTACACTCATCAACCACTTTAAGGGAGAAGCATAGTGGCAATGCGTAAAAGCACGCCAGTATATGAGAAGGGTGCCCCCAAGAAAACGAGTATTGGGGGCAACCACGCTCGTATCAAGTTCAGTTCCATGAATAAGAGCAAACGCCGTTCTTATAAACGATACAGAGGGCAAGGGAGGCCGTGAACGCCATGTTTGACGTACTAGAAGAAAACCCTTGGAAAGATTGGCAAGACTACGGCGGAGAAGGGTAGTAAAATCAACAACTTAGCGAGGCCCCGGGGGGCCGATAACCCATTGATTTCAATGGGTTTTTTTATGCAGAAAGTTGTTGACTTTTACGATTTATCTGTGCTATATTACACATACTGAAACGGCAAAAACAGGAGATGAAATGCCATATATTAGTAAGACGGATCGTGAAGAACTTGAGAACGGCGACTTGCCAGTAAATGCTGGAGAGTTGAATTATCTCATTTCTACTTTGGTGGATGATTTCATGCTTGAGCATGGTAAATCCTACAGCGTTATGAATGAGATAGTTGGTGCGCTAGAGTGTGCCAAGTTGGAAATGTATCGTCGCATATGTGCGCCATATGAAGACGAGAAAATTGAGGCAAACGGAGACGTTTATGATGTTATCAAAATCGCCTAAAATATATTCGGCAAGCAAAATCTGGCACGCTAACAAGTGGCTGGAAGCTAGGGATAAGATGGGATACAATGTTATCTCTGGCTGGATTGACGTGCCATGTGGCACACCAGAAAATCCAACAGGTGCAAAACTTCTTAACGCAAGTGAGAAGCGTGAGCTTTGGAGAGATTGCGCTAGAGAAGTAGCAGAAGCAGATATGCTAATTGCGTATGCTGAAGAAGGCGACAACCAGCGCGGTGTGTTGGTTGAGATTGGAGGTGCTTTGAGTGCAGGCACACCAGTCTATTTGATTGGCGACTGTGATAGCTTTAGAGCAAGGGCAGATAGTGATGCGGCTTATGCTCATCATCCCTTGTTTATGAAGCTACCAACAAGCGATTGGAAAAAAGGCTACATGATGGCAATGACCGCTTTCCGCGAAAGCGAGAAAGAGATTGTTGCGGAAAAAGCCTTAACTTTCCACACATGGGCAGAAGATTTAGCACAAAGGTTCGATCATGTTGAGTCAGAAGTCCAAGCTTGAGGTGGCACTAGATAACTGCAATCACACTATGGAACTGGTTAGAACCATAGTGCCGATTGCGGTACTAGTGTTGCAAGTTGTAATTTTAATAAAGGTGCTTTAATGGCGAATTACCATATTGCAATAACTGATACCTTGAGAAAATCAGGGTATACTAGCAACAAACAGAGAAACGTCAATGGGGATTGGCGTCGTATCAATGGGCTAAAAAAGCAATATGCGAACAAGGGTTTTCCTAACGCGGTGCTAGAACGTATTTATACGAGAGAAGATAGCGCCAACGCAGATGAAGAAACCCTCGCCGTTGAACAAGTTACCCATGTGTTAATGGGGGCAAAAGGTCTTCATGCTGGCAATCAGGAAGCACATGGAGATGGCTGGACAGAGATTTTCGAAGTAAGTCGAGAACAGCTTACAGGATATTTCGGAAAAGCCATTCAAATTTGTAAACGCCTAAACTGGAACACTGAAAAGATTGTCGATTGGTTAGAGGCCTATTGCACAAAAAAATTCGGTGTCGTCTCTTGGTCAGAGCATTGTTATGGTGAACCAAGAGAACATGGCAACCCCTTGAAAACAGCTTTGGAGTCAAGGGGTTAGCCAGCCCCCGGGGGCCGACTAAGTGATTGATTTCATTAGGTTTTTTATGTGCGTTTTTAGTTGACATTTTAGTTTCCTTTGTGTATTATACACAGACTGAAACGACACATAGAAACCAATGGAGAAAACTGAAATGTGGTTTGAGAAGTTAGCGAAGTGGATTGAAAAACGCGGTGGCATGAGAGAGCTTTATCGTAAAGATGAAGATGGCAGTCCTAAACTGTATATGCGGCGTTATTACTTGGTAAAGTCCAAGTATTTTGAACTAATGATTCATCAATTCTTTATGAGTGACGCAAAAGATGTGCATGACCATCCTTGGGCGTCATTCGGTCGTATCCTGAAAACAGGGTATCTTGAAGTAATGGGTGACAATGCCTATGCCTTACAGCGCAACGCTGGTGACTGGTCATGGCGCGGTGCGAAAGATTTCCATCGTGTATATCTGAAGCCAGGTACCGAAGGCAAAGTATGGACGCTATTCGGTACACTAAAGCGCGTCCGTAAATGGGGATTCCTAGTCAATAAAGAATGGGTTCCTTTTGACGACTACTTTAAGGCGAACGGTACTTTTGAAGTACAATCCGCGCCAGAACAGTATCGTGGTGTAATTCTTCCGAAAAAGGTAGTAGGATGAAATTAGTAGAACAAGCAAGGCAAGCCAGAGAAAAAGCAAGTGCGCCTTATTCTGGCTATCGTGTAGGAGCCGCCGTTATCGGTGACAATGGTAAAGTGTATCATGGTGCAAATATCGAAGCCGCTTGTTCTAGTGTTGGTATCTGTGCCGAACGTGTCGCAATATCGAATTGTGTCATGGACGGTGCAGAGCCTAAACACATTGCTTTGATAGCAGATGCAGAGCAACCTATCACACCATGTGGCACTTGTCGCCAGTTTATGCTAGAGTTCGCCCCACTAAAGGTGACAATGGCAAACCTTGGTGGCAAAACCAAAACGACAACGGCAAACAAGCTATTACCCCTTAAATTCGAGAGAAGGAAAAAACAATGAACGGCATCATAAGAAAAGAGAAGTTCAAGCACGAACGGATCATTCGCCATCTATGGTTGAAAATGAATCATGTGGATCGTGACGAGCAGAAAAGACTTGACAAACGCATACAACATCATGTAAAATGCTTGGAACGATGTAAACAGCACGAAAGGGTTGCTTAATGAAGCCAACTGTATTTTTTGTAATCGACACTGAAACTTGCCGATATGACGGCATGGTGTTCGACATAGGGTGGAAGGCCATAGACCGAAAAGGTCGAGAGTATTCGCAAGGTTCATATTTGTGTGCGGATGTTCTGCAAAAGGATGAACCCTTTTACAAAAAGAAAATTGCGGCTTATTGGTTTAAGACTAACAAAACCATCACGCCAGCAAATTTTGCAACAGTGAGAAATATTTTCAATCAGGAAATATCTCGCTTGCAATGTAAGGGTCATCGTGTGGTAGTGTGTGCATATAATGCCGCTTTTGACCAGCGTGTTCTGGATAAGACAACTAAAGAGTTAGTTGGTCACAGGTCCAAGTTCGTCAAATCCAAGCGAGTTGATTGGCTTGATATCTGGCTCTTTTGGGCGATGTCTTGTCCCAAATCTGCCAAGGATTTTCTGCCTAAGATCAAATCAGGTAGAGCGTCCACCACAGCGGAAAGCGTCACACGCTTTGAGATCGATCCAGAATATGAGCATTTGCATGAAGGCTTTGCGGATGCTGAAGGCGAAGCGGAATTGTTGCGTGTAGTCTTGGGTCGAAAGAAACAAATACCTTTCAACGAATTGGGACAGCGGTGTTCTCGCATTGCCAATGAGCGGATGGGTCTGATAGAAAGGGAAGCAGCATGATGTGGGAAAAAGGTGTTGCGGCGGCTGGGGTAGGTATTTTTATCTACCTCGTCGTCGAGGCTTGCATATCTCTTACAGATTATATTCTGTATGGATCTGGAATAACGCATTAAAATCAGTGGGTTGAGCGGCGCCCGGGGGCCCGCTAAGTCATTGAAATCACTGACTCTTTTAGTTCACATTTATCTTGACTTTTGGCAAGTTTTCATAGTATAATCAGTTATCAAATCGAGGTTGAGGTAATTATGTATACAGCTAACACCATTCTTTTTTCCAGCACTGGACGCTCGGCAATCGAGATTAAAAAAGACAATGGCGACGGAACATTCGCCACTGTCCAGTACAACAGACAGATAGATGGGGGGCTTGTGTTCGAGTGTGGCGATTTTGCAACACCTGAAAACAAAATCACCTCAATCCTCGATGATGACTTGACAATTCTGAAAGATCGTGTATAATACACAGATCGTTAACCACTAGCCCATATGAAAGGACATAAATATGGCTGACACGAAACCAGTTAGCAAGGCTAACTATACCGACGAGATGGTTGAACAGGCCATTTCCATGTACCAAGACCTCGGCAATGATGGTCTTGACCAGATTGCAGAGGCAATCGGAAAGAACGTGCGTTCTGTACGTTCCAAGCTAGTGCGAGAAGGCGTATATGTCGCCTCGCCTAAAACCTCTGCGGCCAAGCGTGAGGGTCCGACTAAAAAGGAGTTGCTTCATCAGCTTGAAGCTGTGGCTCCCTTTGAAGTCGATGGCTTCATGGGTGCAACGAAGTCGGCAATCAGCGATTTGATTGCTCACTTTGATGGCACTGTCGCAGAAAGCGATATGGTCACAGACCAATAAATCGCTTGACAATGGGGGGATAGTATGGTACTATCCTCCCACAACAATGATGTGATGTTGCATCATAACTAACTGGGAGTATGAAGAGAGGGGCAGGGACCCAGCCCTTAAAAGGAAATCCCTCTCTTCGCTTTGACAATAGAGGGAATGACAGATGGAAAAAACAGGAACGTGCAAAATTTGCGGAATCAATCTTTGGGCAGAAACCAGTAATCGCCCATCTATCATGCCTTGTGGTGTCAAGGCTTGTCCGTATGAGACAGAAGCAGAGCAAGCGGCAATCGAATATCAAGGCGAACGCTCGTTCAGCGGTAGCGGTTTGGCTCAAGCATTAGAGATGCTAGACTAATGCGCCAAGCTGGAATGAAACCTAAGTCGCACTCAAGCGGAACATATTGGGTGCGAGCTAATGCCTCTAATA
>MDTC01032737.1_pt1 | contig 12271 bp, 11 predicted proteins | sample 811181 | NCBI WGS metagenome assembly MDTC01 (sample SAMN05326644, study PRJNA326480) | marine metagenome | isolation source: seawater | place: Pacific Ocean: North | collected 2011
CACTAAAGTTGTGCACAAAAATATACGTTCAGGGCAGCAAATCTACGCGGCACAGTCCGATTTAGTCATTTTTGGTAGTGTCAGTAACGGCGCTGAAGTCATCGCCGATGGCAGTATTCACATCTATGGTACACTCCGAGGTAAAGCTATGGCAGGTGCAGAAGGCAATGCATCATCTTGCATCATCACTCAAAGCCTAGAAGCTGAGTTAATCTCTATTGCTGGTCAATATTGGCTTTCTGAAAGTCTGTTGCAATATGAGCAAATAGGTAAAAGCTGCTGTGTTGCACTCAATGGAGAATCTCTCTCACTCACCCCATTCAATCTATAACACTTATTTAAAGGAACACCTCATGACTCAAATTATAGTGGTAACGTCTGGTAAAGGAGGAGTAGGTAAAACAACTTCTAGCGCTGCAATTGCGACAGGCTTAGCGCTTAAAGGAAAGAAAACCGTTGTCATTGATTTTGATATTGGTTTACGTAATTTAGACCTTATTATGGGATGCGAGCGCCGAGTTGTGTATGACTTTGTCAATGTTATTAATCAAGAAGCCAACCTCAATCAAGCTCTCATCAAAGATAAGCGTACAGAGAACCTTTACATTTTACCTGCATCACAAACAAGAGATAAAGATGTTTTAACCAGAGAAGGCGTAGAAAAAGTATTCAATGAACTCAGCGAAAGCTTCGACTATATTGTCTGTGACTCACCAGCAGGCATTGAAACAGGTGCGCTTATGGCACTATATTTCGCTGATATCGCTATCATTACCACCAACCCTGAAATCTCGTCTGTTCGAGATTCAGACCGTATTTTAGGCATTCTACAAAGTAAATCTCGCCGAGCCGAAAAGAGTTTACCTCCTGTACAAGAACACCTCTTGCTCACACGCTATTTACCTGAACGTGTAACACATGGTGATATGCTTAATGTTGAAGACGTACAAGAGATTCTCGCTATCCCTTTACTTGGCGTCATACCCGAATCACCCGCAGTACTCAAAGCTTCAAACTCTGGCGTTCCTGTTATTCTTGATCAAGAAAGTAAAGCTGGACAAGCTTATCTTGATGCTGTTGAGCGTTTGCTCGGTGAAGAAAAAACAATGCGCTTTACAACAGTTGAAAAAAAAGGCTTTCTTCAAAGAATATTTAGGAACTAACTATGTCATTATTTAACTATTTTCGTAGTTCAGAAAGTGCAAAGAAGTCAGCAAGCACAGCAAAAGAACGGCTCAAAATTATCGTAGCACATGAGCGTAACGGCTCTGCAACACTGGACTACCTTCCACAAATGAAGCAAGATATCATGAATGTTATACGTCGGTATATCAAAATAGATGATGAGCAAGTCTCTGTTAACCTTGATCAGAACATGGATGATTTATCGGTTTTAGAGCTTAATATAACGCTTCCAGATAAAACCTGATGAGTTTGAAAAAGCCAGACTAACTTACTCTGGCTTTTTTATTTTTTTACTTCATGGTGATCTGTTGTAGCTTTTCAGCACATAGCTGAGCACGCCAACCCACGTTAAGTAGAGGCTCTGGCGCTTGATGATCATTCCAGACCCATTTTAAATATTGATGAATTAACTTTTTAGAACCTATCATTTCAATAGGTATAACATACTCATCTGCTATAGACTTAAGGATATCTTTAACTTGCTGAAAATCGCTTTTATAACGAGTATTAAAATAAAGTACGTCGATTTTTTCAGGCAAATCATCTACCGCTAAACCTTCTTGTATGCACTGGAGTAGTGATAGACCATACTTCTGCTTTTCTTTTGGTAGCAAAGACTTTATCTGCAAAAGATCTTCTAATGTATCTGGCATTTTTTTAGCCAGTGCCATCAAGCCATTTTCTTTCACAATAAAACCAACAGCTAAGTTTTTCGCTCTCGCTTGTTGTAGTCTCCAAGAAGCCAATGCTCTTAAAACAGCAAGTTGTCTTTCTGATAGTTGATAAGCATTTTTAATGTCTAAATACGCAAGTTCAGGCTTAACTGGCTCTATACGTATTGAACAAGCATAGCGGCCTTCTTCAAAAACCCAATCCAAGCGTTGCTGATAATCTAATCTTTCTGACAGAATATGATAGATTTTTTCTAAATACAAAACATCTTTGGCAGCATAATCAAGTTGTTCAGGTGTAAGAGGTCTTGCCAACCAATTCGTGCGTGACTCTGTTTTATCTAAAGAAACACCTAACAATTGATGAACCAAATTTGCGTAACCTACAGCTGATCCAAAACCATTTAAACTGGCTGCCACTTGTGTATCAAATAAAGGAGTGGGTTGGCATTGGCCATAGTGCAAGAAAATTTCTAAATCTTCATGTGCACTATGCAGTACCTTGATGATAGATGGATTGGTTAACAGTGTCCAAAACGCACTTAAATCTAAATCATACGTGGGATCAATGAGGACACCTGTTGTGCCATCATAAACCTGTATCAAACCAAGCTGGGCATAAAAAGTTTTAGTACGTACAAACTCAGTATCCAAAAAAAGAACGGTTGCTTTCTGATACGCCGCAATCACCTTATCAAGTTGTTGTTGTTGTGTGATTAAATCAAAGTTGTTCAAATTAAACTCCAAAATAAAAAGCCGGCATTGCCGACTCTTTGCAATCTATTTATTCTAGTGACATAGTTCATCTCGAAGTTCTCGACGTAAGATTTTACCCACATTGGACTTCGGAAGCTCTTGGCGAAACTCAATCAGTTTCGGAACTTTATAACCTGTTAAAGAAGCTCGGCAGTGCTCAATCACATTTTCTTTTGTTAAATGTGATTCTTTCGCGACCACAAAGACTTTCACTATTTCGCCTGATACTTCATCAGGTACACCTACTGCCGCAGCTTCAAGTACTTTAGGGTGACTCGCTACCACCTCTTCGATTTCATTAGGAAAAACATTAAAGCCTGAAACAAGAATCATGTCCTTTTTACGGTCAACAATATAAAAGTAACCTTGATCATCTTGATACCCAATATCACCGGTTGAGAACCAACCCTCAGCATCTACAGCTTGCTCAGTTTCTAAAGGACGCAACCAATAACCTTGCATCACTTGAGGTCCTTTTACTTGTAGCTCTCCTACTTCACCCTGAGGTAGCACTGTACATGTATTATCAACAACACGTACTTGAGTCTCTGCAATGGGTCGTCCAATCGAACCATTAAAACTTTTCTGTGATAACGGGCAACAAGTAACAAGAGGAGAGCATTCAGTGAGTCCGTAACCTTCTAGCAAACGACTACCTGTTACTTTTTCCCATTTTTCTGCTACTACACGCTGTACGGCCATACCACCACCTAACGCCATCTTAAGACGAGAAAAATCTAAATCTGCAAATTCAGGTTCATTAACCAATGCGTTGAAAAGTGTATTGACACCGGTAATAACAGTTGACGGGAACTTTCTTAACTCTTGCACGAATTGAGGTATATCTCTTGGATTTGTAATTAATAAATTAGTCGCACCAATCTTGACAAAAAATAAGCAGTTTATAGTTAGAGCAAATATGTGATACATAGGAAGTGCTGTAACAACTCTCTCAGAGCCAGAAACCAAAACAGGTGAACACACAGCATTACATTGTGCAATGTTAGCTAATATATTACTGTGAGTCAGCATTGCACCTTTCGAAACACCTGTTGTACCGCCTGTATACTGTAAAAAAGCTAAATCTTGGCCTTGCAAATCCGGTTTCACATATTGTCGCGACTTTCCTTTCTCTATAGCTCTACGCATCGACGTAGCATTTTTTATGTGAAATTTAGGTACCATTTTCTTGATGTACTTTACAACAAAGTTGACCAATGTACGTTTAGGTGCATTAAGCAAATCACCGAGGCTCGTTAGAATCACATGTTGAACAGGAGTCTGCTCAATCACAGCTTGCAGCGTATGCGCGAAGTTAGAGACCACAATAATGGCTTTCGCGCCACTATCATTCAGTTGATGCTTCAACTCAGGCGGAGTATAAAGAGGGTTAACATTGACCACCACTAAACCTGAACGTAATAAAGCAAATAAAGCAACGGGATATTGCAAAACATTGGGCATCATCAAAGCAACACGATCCCCTTTTTTTAGACCCAAGTCATGCTGTAGATAAGCAGCAAAATTCCGGCTTAACTCCTCTAAACGACGATAAGTTAATGCTTCGCCCATATTATAAAAAGCAGCTTGATCACTGTAGCATTGGACCGACTTATCTAATAAATCAGCCAGCGATGTATATTCACTCATATTCACAGAGCTTTCTTTAGCTCCTTGACTTAATTGCGTCACAATAAACCCTCACTCATAGTTAGCTCGTTTCTTTTAAGTGCTTTTTTTCCAAGCCACTGTATTCCTTAAATAAATAGGTTGCACATCCATTGCTGACTTCAGCTGACTTTGTGCGAATAGATCGACAGCCAAAGTCATCATATCTTCTGCAACGGGATAGTCTATATCAGACTCAATCAAATTTTGTTTCTGAACCATTGATTTTAACTCTGGGTAGGTAACAAATCCTGTTCCGACTATAGCGGTTAAGTTATTAGACTCTACTCCTTTAGTCAATAAAATTTCAGGGGCAACAACTGACTCTTCTCCAACAAGTCTTGCAATACCTTGCTTTTGGGTATAATGCGCAAAATACACCTCTCCCATTCTTGCATCAATGGCGCAGAATATATCTTTAACTTCTGGATGTTGGTGAATTTGCCTCTGTGCCATCGTTGCTAAACTCGATACCTCGATCACAGGCTTATCTGCTCCAAATGCCAAGCCTTGTACAATGCTGGTACCAATTCTAACGCCAGTAAAACTTCCTGGACCACGAGTTAAAGCAAAAGCATCTATATCATCCAATTTAATGCCTGCTTGATCAAGCACTTCATCTATCATAGGTAACAAATTTTTGCTGTGATCGCGAGGTGCATCTTGCACCTGAGCCCAATACTGCTGATCACTGAGCAATGCAACAGAACATATCTCTGTGCATGAATCAACAGCCAAAATTTTATGATATGGTTTCATTTTTGTATATCCAATCTCTTTATCAATAGCTCTCACCACAAACTCAATATAGCTTTTTATGAGAAGAAAAAATCTTCCACACAAATCGACAAAAAAGAGTTTAAATGAAGCAGATAGCGCTTACTATGGTTTTAGCTGTGAGTATACCACGAATCATGGAGCCAACGATGGGTATAAAGTGATACCGAAGGTTTATTTCTCTGAGAACAAGAAAAAAGAAGAGCATGCTAAACTTAACATGCTCTTTAAGAAAAACTGAAACTACTCTACAGTTTCGATGTTTTCAACTCTACTCTTTAATTTTTGACCTGGCTTAAAAGTTACAACACGTCGCGCACTAATCATAACATCTTCTTTAGTTTTAGGATTCCGACCTGGACGAGGCTGTTTATCGCGCAAATCAAAGTTACCAAACCCTGATAGTTTAACTTGACGGCCTGATTCTAATGTTTCCCGAATTTCTTCGAAGAAAGCTTCAACCATTCCTTTGGCGTGTTTTTTGTTCATTCCTAAGTGTAAAGATAAATGTTCTGCCATTTCGGCTTTGGTTAATGCCATGTTTTAATCCCTCAAGGATGCGTTGAAATCGGATTTCAGAGCCGAAACAATCTTTGTGACCATTTCAGTAATCTCCGGTTCTTCCAAGGTGCGATCGTTATCTTGAATAACCATCGATATGGCAAAGCTCTTATAGCCTTGCTCAATGCTTGAACCTTGATATATATCAAATAAGTTTAAATCAACTAATTGACTACCGCCAACTTTTCTTATCAAATTTAACAGATTATTTGAGTTGACTTTTTCATCAACTATGATAGCAATATCTCTTTTATTCGAAGGGAACTTAGAGACGCAATCAAACTGTGGTACCTTATATTTTTGCAAGCATGCAAGTTCTACCTCGCAGATAATTGTACGCTCAGTTAAGCCGAAAGTTTTATGCAATGATGGATGTATTGTACCTATCACGCCTACTTTTTCACCTAAGTAATTAATTTGTGCACATTGTCCTGGATGAAAGCCATCACACACCACTTTCTCAAAGTCAAAAGATAAAGCATCAGCAGTAAGTTCCAACAAACATTCCAAGTCAGATTTCAAATCAAAAAAGTCAGCTTGTCTCGTAGGTGAATTCCAGTGTTCAACCTGCTGCGCACCTGAAACCACAGCCGCAAGCACAGGCTGCTGCTTGACACCCATAGGCGAACTTGCATCAGGTAAGAATCTCAATCCTGTTTCAAAAAGACGTACGCGATTTTGCTGGCGCTTTTGATTGTAACTGACCGCAGATAACAATCCAGTGAAAAGCGAAGTACGCATCACAGACATATCTTCAGAGATAGGATTTGGCAAGGTTAAAGCTTCTAAGTTTGGGTGCATCAGTACTTGTAGCTTAGGATCAACAAAGCTATAGGTTACAGCTTCTTGATAACCACGCGTGATCAAAGTTTGACGTATCTTGTTTAAAGTCAGCAAAGATTCTTTGTGCGTACGCATCGATAACATACCTGATGGTGCAACATTAGGAATGTTATTATAACCATAAACGCGTGCAACCTCTTCAATAAGATCTTCTTCTATTGCAAGATCAAACCTAAAGCTTGGTACATCAACAACCCAAGTATCTTGGGTATAAGTAAAGCTCAGCTCTAATCCATGAAAGATTTGCTCAATACGTTCATGAGTTATCGCATGACCCAATACACGGTCAAGCTTTTCTTTATGCAAGGTAACTTGCTTACTTTGAGGTAAATCATCGGCTTCTATCACAGCATGTACTTGGCTGAACTCACCACCACAGATATCTGAAATAAGCTGTGATGCACGCTCTATAGCAAGTTCTTGCAGTGCATAATCAACACCGCGCTCAAATCGATGCGAGGAATCTGTATGCAAACCATAATGACGTGCTTGGCCACGCATTTCATCTGGAGAGAAAAAAGCACACTCCAAGAAAATGTCTTGTGTCGCTTGAGTTACCGATGACGCAAGACCACCAAAAATTCCGGCCATAGCTAAAGCTTTATTTTGATCTGCAATCACCAAAGTATCGGAACGCAAAGTCACTTCTTTACCGTCAAGTAGAACCAATGTTTCACCTTCACGTGCATAGCGCGCAGACACAGTGCCTTCAATTTGATTCAAATCAAAAGCATGCATAGGTTGACCCAATTCAAGCATGACATAATTAGTCACATCAACAATAGGATCAATAGAACGCACGCCACTACGACGTAACTTTTCTTGCATCCAAAGTGGTGTTTGTGCTGACATATTCACGCCACGAATAACACGTCCTAAATATTTAGGACACGCTTTCGACGCTTCCAGTTTAATGTCTATCGCTTCATTGATCGTAGGTTCAATGGGACTCCAGCTGGGCTTGAGGTAAGATAAGCCATTTAATGCAGCCATTTCTCGAGCTAAACCGAGTAAACCCAAGCAATCTGCACGGTTAGGCGTTAAATCAATATCAATGATCTGATCATTGAGCTTGAGATAATCACGAAAATCAGTTCCAATCACAGCATCTTGTGGTAGCTCAATAATACCGTCTTGCTCGATCTCTATACCCAACTCTTGATAGGCGCAAAGCATACCGTGACTAGGTTGGCCTCTAAGTTTCGCCTTTTTAATTTTAAAGTTTCCTGGAAGAAGAGCACCTACAGTCGCCACAGCAACAAAGAGTCCTTCACGACAATTTGATGCACCACAAACAATGTCGAGCAGTTCAGTTTCACCTATATCAACTTGGGTAACACGAAGTTTGTCTGCATCTGGATGTTGCTGACAGGACACAACGCGCCCTACTTTAACACCGGTAAAGTCACCGGCAACTTGAGATATATCATCAACTTCGAGCCCAGCCATAGTCAATTGTTCACATAATTGCTCACTGGTTATTTCAGGATTGATCCACTCTCTGAGCCAAGCTTCACTAAATTTCATTTAATACGTGCTCCACTTACTTAAATTGTTTCAAGAAACGTAAATCATTCTCAAAAAATGAACGCAAATCCGTTACGTTGTAACGCAACATGGCCAAACGCTCAACACCCATACCAAAAGCAAAACCAGAATACTTTTCTGGATCAATACCTGATGCACGTAAAACTTGAGGGTGAACCATACCGCAACCCAGTACTTCTAGCCAACCCTGCTTACCTTTGACATCTACCTCAGCAGAAGGTTCGGTAAAAGGAAAATAAGAAGGACGAAAACGTATCTCTAAATCTTCTTCAAAAAAGTTATGTAAAAAATCATGCAGAAGACCTTTTAACTCCGTAAAACTAGCTTGCTCAGTTACAAGAAGTCCTTCTACCTGATGGAACATAGGTGTATGAGTTTGATCATAATCATTACGGTAGACGCGTCCTGGAGAAATAATACGTAGAGGAGGCTTCTCTTGGTGCATTGTACGGATTTGCACACCTGAAGTTTGTGTGCGTAACATCATATCAGGATTAAAATAGAATGTATCATGATCAGCTCGTGCTGGATGATTTTCAGGTATGTTTAACGCATCAAAGTTGTGAAATTTATCTTCTATTTCAGGCCCTTGTTTCACTTCAAAACCAAGTTCCATAAAAAATGACTCAATTCTTTCGATAGTGCGTGTAACAGGGTGCAAACCACCTAAAGGCGATGCATTGCTTGGCAAGGTGACGTCTATCTCTTCTTGTGCAAGCTGAGCATTTAATTCTACTACTTTTAAATCATGCATCCTTGTATTTAGTTTTTGCTGAACAGCCTGTTTTGCACTGTTAATCATTTGACCAGCCGCTGGACGCTCTTGGGCAGAAAGCTTACCAAGCCCTTTCATAAGGTCTGTAATTTTCCCTTTTTTACCTAAATACTGAACGCGTAGATCGTTTAATACCTTCAAGTCACTCGTGCTTTCAATAGCAAGTGTTGCTTCAGCTACGAGTTCATCTAATTGATGTTGCATACTCAATTCCAATACAGACATATGACCTTCTGCAAAATAGATAAAGAAGCTTTGATGATCAACAAAGTTTCTTTATAAAAAAATTTAAATTTAAAGGTGGAATTTTACCGAAGCTAGATACATTTGGCTAGCCTAACAACGATAAAAAGAGTTTAATATACAAAAATAAATTAAAAAAGGAAGATTTAACTTCAATAGTAGGAATCATAGTAGGAATCTGAGCAGTAGGCATGCATAAAGCAAAACACTAAAACAAATCAACATCGACCAAATAATGGCCTTCAAGCCAGTTACGGCCAATTAAAAGCTTATAGTCCATCTGGCTTCTATCGCGTAATGTCGCATGCACTCGATAATCACCGATTACAAGTTCGACAATATAACGTTCTTCCGAGCCAACAGGTGTCCTTATAACTGGAACATCAATGACGATGGCTTCTATTCTAGCTTGCCTACCTTGATGATTTTCAGTAGAAAATAAAATTTTCTTCCCTTTATTCAGGTGCATAGGGCTAAGAGCAGAGCCTCTTAACTGAATATCAAAGGCATGAATAGATGATATCCGTGCTCCAGTATCAATACGTGCTAAATAATCAAATCCAGCTTCTTTGACATAAAGTTGTGCTGTAGGTCCTATCGTAGGTTTTGGTGGCATAAACCAACAACTGAAGTCAGCTTTATATATAATACTGCATCGACTTAATAAAAGATTTCTTTACTCTGTCTTCAAAGCGACAGACCTCATCCAAAAAAGTTATACACAGACCTGTGGATTAAATATATACTTATAAATCAATGCACTCATTATACAAAAGACCTATTTATCTATGGCAGAAGCTCATTTTTAGCTATTTTCTTCAACTTATCGACTTTGGGAGCAATCACAGTTTGACAATAACCTTGCTGCGGATGACGCTCGAAGTAATTTTTGTGTTCAACCTCAGCCTCATAAAAATGCTCAAAGGGCAATAACTCGGTTACAATAGGATCTATAAACTGGCCAGATTGAGTAAGTTGTTTCATCATAGCTTGTGCTTTCTGTTGCTGAAAAGCATCCATGTAGAAAATTACAGAGCGATATTGTGCTCCTCTATCCTGCCCCTGCCTGTTCAGCGTAGTTGGATCATGCGTTGCAAAAAATAACTCCAGTAAACGCTGATAAGAAATCTGAGCTTGATTAAACTCAATATAAACCACTTCAGCATGCTTGGTTGTTCCACTACATACATCTTGATAATGTGCATCGCTTTGCTCTCCTCCTGCATAGCCAACTTGTACGGATATGATACCTTCTAGCTGACTAAACAAAGCATCTAAACACCAAAAACAACCACCACCTAGAACGGCTCGACCTAGGTTATCGGCTTGGTTTAATTCAAAGCTTAACGAAACAGAGTTGACACAATAGCGTTTATTATTTGCAGTAAACCCTTCACCTTCAAATACATGTCCCAAATGGGCATCACAAGCTTTACACCTAATCTCAACGCGGTCTCCATCTGCATCAGTCAAATATTGAATCGCTTCCTCTATTGATGCATCAAAGCTGACCCAGCCACAATGCGTAGGAAACTTAGAATCTGAATCAAATAATGGAGAGGAGCAACGACGGCACACATACTCTCCTTCCTGAGTACAATGAATATACTCTCCTGAAAAAGGAGGCTCTGTACCTTGTTGCTCTATAATATAGGACTCAAATACAGTTAAATCTTTTAACTTCACGCTCTAACCTCAAATAAAAATATCGATTTACTATCTAGAGCCAAACCAAACAAGCACTCATAATCACACCTGAAACCATTAAGTGAACCAAACAAAAACCCATAATATCTCTTGCACTTAAACCAGCAATGGCCAAGATAGGTAAAGCCCAAAAAGGCTGCACCATATTTGTCCATGCATCTCCCCAAGAGATCGCCATCGCTGTTCTCGCTACGTCCACACCTAAAGCTTGTGCTGCGGGAATAAAGATAGGCGATTGAACAGCCCACTGACCTCCACCAGAAGGTACAAAAAAGTTGATAATGCCCGCACTGATAAACGACCAAAAAATAAACGTATCAGGTGTGGAAAAATCAATAAACAACTGTGATAACCAAGCCGCTAAACCCGATTGAGTCATAATCGCCATAATCCCAGCATAAAAAGGAAATTGTAAAATAATGCCAGAACCGCTACCTGCTGCTTTATCGAGAGTATGTAATACTCTGTGAGGTGTTCCGTGTAGTAAAATAGCAAGAAATAAGAAAGTAAAATTGATAATGTTTAAGTTTAATCCACCACCATCCATAAAATAATGAACAATATAAAACAAACCACTGAGGCCTATACCGTAAGCCAAAATATGACTATTTTCTAAATAACGCTTCGAAATGGTTTCTTTTATTCTTTCTTTCTCTTGTTCTTCTTCTTTTTCTTGTGTCTCTTTTAACTCTTCAGAAATCTTATGACTCACAAATACACTCTCATCATTAGAAGGAAGCATAAGCATATTCACAATAGGAATCACCAAAAACAAAGTAGCAACAAGAATCATATTGTAGGAAGAAAAAATAGTATCAGATGTTGAAATAGCACCCATGCTATCATGTAAAAAATGATTATCTAGCGCAATAGTTAAAGGTATCGATCCAGAAAGACCTCCGTGCCAGACTAAAAATCCCGAGTAAGCGCTTGCCACTAAGAGCTTATAATCAACCTTTACATATCTTGCCAAAGCTTTCGCAAAGAAAGCACTAATCACGAGTCCAAATCCCCAATTGATCCAACTTGCCAGTAAAGCCATAATACTGATTAACACAATAGCTTGCTTTGCTGATGCAACCTTCGAGGCTATACTCGTTAGAAGAAACTGAATAATCTTAGTATTGGCAAGTAAAAAACCATTAATAAGAATGAGCAACATTTGCATCGAAAAGCCCAATAACCCCCAAAATCCTTGCCCCCAAAACTGAATAGTTTTCAGCCATGAATGTCCTTGAATTCCCACAGAGCCGGCCATCACAATAAAGGTGAGTACCAAAACAAAAATGAAAGGATCAGGTAGATACTTTTCAACCAAAATAACAAGTGGACGGGATATACGATTAAGCATGCCAAAATATTCCTTTTACCAAATACTTATCTTTATAAACATTAATATAACCAATACAGCCTCAATAAAAATCAGATCATCCACTTTACATAACCACAAAAAAGTAGACTAATATTATATACAACTAGAAATTATAGAAAAAAATTATGCCTGATACACAAAAAATCATTGATAAATTTACAGAAG
>MDTC01133716.1_pt1 | contig 12271 bp, 12 predicted proteins | sample 811181 | NCBI WGS metagenome assembly MDTC01 (sample SAMN05326644, study PRJNA326480) | marine metagenome | isolation source: seawater | place: Pacific Ocean: North | collected 2011
ACTCCATTTTCAAAATTTGCCGGAATTCTTAGTGCATCTTTATACATGAGTGCACGAATAAATTCCGGGTTTTCGTCTCGTAGTTTAATATAAATGATTTCGGGATCAATAAACTCTGAAAAACCACCCTCTTCGGCATCCCTACTACAATGCAAAAGAAATCCACGAACCTGCTCTTTTGGTTTATTATAATAACCGTCAGTATGCCAACTGAGCGGTTTATCAGAATATGGGATATAAGACCCCTTTCTACCGCCCTCAAAAACAGTAATTTCTACAAGGCCATCATCCCCCGAACATAATGGCCTGTCAAAGCTTCTTAATCCAACACTGCGGGCCAGAGCTAAGGGTAATGCTTTAGTTGTATTTGGGATAGTATCGTAAACTGCCATATTAAAGTCATTACACCTATTTATTATAGCTTGTTTTTCAACTTTGCTTGGAGATGCAAAATCTTCAATTTTCACCAACAAATCATCAGCAGAAACTGGTAATTTCAATAATTTATTATTTCTCCAGCTTAAATATTCTTCATTATCACTTAAATTGAAGGGGTTTTTATCCGCGACAAAGCCTTTAGCTTTCGTGCCGTTTTTAGCCAGAGAAAGAGTTTGAAGTTTTTCTAAAAAATTCATATTAGTTGAAAAATTACCTTAATCTTTAATTTCCTCAAAATAATAATCAAAACTTACAAATAATTTATAAAAAATTAAACTTCTTACTTGATAATTTACATTTCTTGAATATGATATATAAGTAGGATTGAACAGTTTAAAAAGCTAGTAAAAAAATAAAAAAAATTAACGAATATACTAAAACAGTGGAATAAATCTATTAGTGTTTAGGATGGGGATTTAAAATGGCAAATGATAAAGAAACATCAAAGCATGAGTCGCCGCTTTTAGATCAGCTAGAAAGTGGTCCTTGGCCAAGCTTCGTAACAGGTTTAAAACGACTTGCTGATGACGATGGCACTGATCATGGAACAATGATGAAAGACCTAGTTGGTCAACTTGAGCATTCATATAAAACACGGCGAGGCTATTGGAAAGGTGGTACCGTCAGTGTTTTCGGATATGGCGGTGGAATTATTCCAAGGTTTTCCGAAGCTGCAGATGAGTTTCCTGATTCAAAGGAATTTCACACTCTTCGAGTTCAACCGCCCGCCGGGTTTCATTATGATACAAAGATGTTACGCGACATGTGTGATATTTGGGAAGAACATGGTTCTGGCCTGATTGCGTTTCATGGACAAAGCGGAGATATCATGTTCCAAGGCTGTAAAACTGAAAAAGTTCAAGATGCCTTCGACGAATTAAATAAAATCGGACTAGATTTAGGTGGCGCTGGGCCTGCACTTAGAACTTCCATGAGTTGCGTAGGACATGCTAGATGTGAACAATCATGCTATGATGAAGTACGTGCTCATCGCACAATCATAAATGCATTCCTAGACGAAATGCACCGTCCGGCATTACCTTATAAATTTAAGTTTAAATTTTCAGGCTGTGCCAATGATTGTGTAAATGCCATTCATCGTGCTGATTTTGCTGTAATTGGAACTTGGAGAGATGATATAAAAATTAATCAAGAAGAAGTTAAAAATTACGTAAAAGAAGCTGGACGCAAATATACAATTGATAATGTTATCACTCGCTGTCCAACAAATGCTTTAAGCCTTAATGACGACGACACTCTTGAAATTGACAATAAGAGCTGTGTGCGTTGTATGCATTGTATAAATGTCATGACCAAAGCGCTTTCCCCTGGCGATGATAAAGGAGTTAGCGTTTTAATTGGTGGAAAACGATCTCTTAAAATCGGTGATACTATGGGGTCGATGATAATTCCTTTTATGAAGCTTGAGACTGATGAAGATTACGAAGCTCTGGAAGAATTGGCAGAAAAATGTATCGATTTTTTTGCTGAAAACGCTCTTGAGCACGAAAGAATTGGCGAAACTATTGATCGTATCGGGTTGCAAAATTTCCTTGAGGGCATCGAAGTCGATGTTGACATAAATATGATCAGTCATCCAAGAACTAATTCATATGTGCGCACAGATGACTTCGATGAAGAAGCCGAAAAATGGCGGCAAAAGCATGGCAAATCAGGTAAGGAAGATTTGCTGGCTAAAACTGCAGCCGAATAGGGAAAAGCCTGAAAACTGTTTTAAGTTAATGTTGGGGGAATAATCTATGACAGTAGAAACCGACGTTGAACCACGCCGTCCAGATGAGCACGGTGTTCCTGACCCATTTCCGCTAATGCACCCATTGATGAAGAAAAATTATGGAGAGTGGGATTGGCATGACAGACTTCGACCCGGCGTTCTTCATCATGTGGCTAAAAATGGAGACGAAGTATGGACTGTGCGCGCCGGAACTCAGCGGCAAATGGATGTCTATACAATTCGCTTGTTATGTGACATCGCTGACGATCTAGCTGAAGGACATGTTCGCTTCACAACACGTAGTAACATCGAATATATGGTATCCACTGAGGAACAAGTTGAACCTTTAATTAAAAAACTAGAATCAGAAGGGTTTCCTGTTGGTGGAACTGGAAACTCGGTTTCGATGATATCTCATACACAAGGTTGGCTTCATTGCGATATTCCTGGCACAGACGCATCTGGTGTTGTCAAATCTCTTATGGACGAACTATATGAAGAGTTTATCACCGAAGAAATGCCTAATCGCGTTCGCATTACCACATCTTGCTGTCAAATTAATTGCGGTGGTCAAGGAGATATCGCGATAAATGTTCAATATACAAAGCCACCCGTTATTAATCATGATCTTGTTGCTGGTGTTTGCGAACGGCCTGCCGTGATTGCCCGTTGCCCAGTAGCGGCAATTCGTCCTGCTATGGTTAACGGTAAGGCATCGCTCGAAGTTGATGAAAAAAAATGTGTGTGCTGTGGTGCTTGCTACCCCCCATGCCCACCAATGCAAATTAACTCCGATGAATCGACCAAAATTGCAGTTTGGGTTGGCGGAAAACATTCAAATGCCCGAACAAAGCCAACATTTCATAAGCTAGTGGCAGCAAATTTACCTAACAATGCGCCTCGTTGGCCAGAAGTTGCAGCAGTAGTTAAAAATATTCTCTTCGCCTACAAAGAGGATGCACGCCATTTTGAGCGCGTTGGAGAATGGATTGATCGTATAGGCTGGACACGTTTTTTTGAATTAACTGACCTCTCATTTACTCATCATATGATTGATGACTTCCGTAGTGGACGCGAGACACTAAATGCCTCTGCGCACGTTCATTTTTAAAATTAATTAAAGTAAAAGGGTTAAGTCATGAAATTCGGAATTTTAGTTAATGAAGGCCCTTTTACTCATCAATCATCCGATTCTGCTTATCAGTTTGCAAATGCTGCTATAAAGAAGGGGCATGAAATTACTCGCGTATTTTTCTATCATGACGGGGTCAATAATTCTAATAAACTTTCGGAGCCACAATCTGATGACAGAAATCTTGTCCAGCTTTGGTCAGAAATGGCTGAAAAAAATGGAGTAGAGCTAATTGTCTGTGTAGCTGCAGCGCTTAGACGTGGCATAAAGGACGAAATCCTAGCTCCTGGATTTCAAATTTCAGGTCTTGGTCAGCTAATTGAAGCTGGTATTGAAGCAGACCGCTTGGTTGTATTCGGGGACTAAAAATGGCGGAAGAATATGAAGACGAATTTGACGGACCAATCAAAAGATTTCTATTTGTTAATCGAAAGGCTCCATACGGAAGTATATATGCCTTGGAAAGCCTTGAAGTGGTTCTTATTTCTGCTGCCTTTGACCAAGATATCAGCCTTGTTTTTATGGATGACGGTGTCTACCAAATCGCTAAGGATCAAGACACGGAAGCCATTAATATGAAAAACTTTTCACGTACCTACCGAGCGCTTGATGGATATGATGTAGAGAAGCTATATGTTGAAAAGGAATCATTAGAAGCTCGAGGATTAAAAGAAGAGGACCTGTTGGTTGATGTGGAAGTTCTAAATTCCAAACAACTTGGAAAGCTTATGAACGCTCAAGACGTGGTGATTACGTCATGAGCGGAGATACAAAAATGTTGCACATGGTAAACAAGTCACCATTTGAAAAGACTGCTCTTTCAAGTTGCCTAAGGATAGCAGAAAGTGGAAGCGCTATCTTGTTGTTTGAAGACGCTGTCTATGCGGCTTTACAAAATACATCTGTTGCAAATGAAATCGTTAATTGTTTAAAAAACTTGCAAGTCTATATACTTGGACCAGATTTAGCCGCACGTGGTATGAGCAACAAACCTATTATAGATGGTGTGAAAACAATTGATTATGATGGCTTTGTAGATTTAGTGGCTGAATACGATGCTGTGCACTCTTGGCTCTAGCCATTAGTGCAAATTTAAATTAAAGGAGAAAATTAAATGGAATATCAACTAAATGGATCAAGCTTCCCAGCCGATGAAGAGGGCTACTTAGTAGACATAACGACCTGGAACAAAGAATTAGCAGATCTTATAGCTTTAGATGAGAAAATTGAAATGAATGATGACCATTGGGAAGTGGTTAATTTCCTACGAGACTATTATGAAGAATATCAAATTGCCCCAGCAATTCGTGTGCTTACCAAGGCAGTAAAAAAATCTCTTGGAGCAGATAAAGGAAACAGCAAATACCTTTACGAGCTATTTCCATATGGCCCTGCAAAACAAGCATGTAAAATTGCAGGCTTACCCAAGCCTACTGGTTGTATTTGAGGTCATTATAAAAACCTAAATAGTAGAGGCAATTTTCTAGCCGTAGGAAAACCTATGGCTAATTTGCAAAATAAATGATTACAGCAATCTTTGGCTCTCTTTTTTACGTTGCTACGCTAATTCTTTTTGGCGGCGTCATTTATAAAATCAGGCAATATTCCTTAACGCCTGCCCCACTTAAAATTGCCATAACGCCTGCACCAACTACATATGGTGGTGTAGTCTTGAGAATTTTCCGTGAAATAGTATTCTTCGAAAGCTTATTCAAGTCCAATAAGTGGATATGGCTATTTGGCTACATATTCCACGCTTCATTAGTATTTATTCTTCTCCGCCATCTCAGGTATTTTACAGAGCCAGTATGGCCAATTATCTCTCTAATACAGCCACTTGGTCTCTATGCCGGTTTTGCATGTGTGCTTGGGCTTGGTGGCTTATGGATCAGGCGCTTCACTGTTGAAAGGGTGCGTTATATCAGCAGTCCTTCTGATCACCTGATGCTTGCGCTTCTTGCTGCAATCATGATCAGTGGATTGTTTATGCGATATGTAGAACACACGGACATAGTTGCCTTAAAGGCATTTGTGTTGGGATTAATTTATCTGGATTGGCAGCCCATGCCGAATGACCCAATACTAATGATTCACTTAGGTTTAGTCATAATTCTTATGATTGTATTTCCATTGTCAAAGCTTCTTCACGCCCCGGGGGTATTTTTTAGTCCTACACGCAACCAAATAGACAACCCGAGAGAAGTTCGTCATCTCGCTGATTGGGCAGCTAAATTAGATAGGGGCACACGTTAATGGCTGATTTTGACGTTCCCACTCTTCAAGATTTCATTCAATCTCCAAAGATTCAAGAAGGAGCTATGGCCCACAGTCAACCTTTTGTAGCTTCAGCAGAGCACCAAGAGAAAATTGGATTTCCAGGTGAACTAGTAGATAACTGGGAAGAAAAAGCGATCGAAAAATTTGGAGACCTGTTAGGAAAATACCGTAGCCTTCAAGTTTATATGGATTCTTGTGTTAAGTGTGGAGCATGTACCGATAAGTGTCATTATTTTCTTGGCACCGGCGATCCAAATAATATGCCCGTTGCACGTCAAGATCTTATGCGGAAAGTTTATCGACGTTATTTCACTTTTGCAGGAAAATGGTTCCCTTGGCTAGTAGGGGCTAAGGACATGACAAAAAAGGTTTTAGACGATTGGTATTCATATTTTCATCAATGTTCTCAATGTCGCCGCTGTGCAGTCTTTTGTCCCTATGGGATAGATACAGCTGAAATTTCAATGGCTGCACGAGAAATCATGGATAGCGTAGGACAAGGACAAAAATACTGTAATGAAATTATTGGTAAAGTTCATGAAAAAAGTAATAATTTAGGCCTTCCTGAAAAGGCCCTAAAAGCCACACTTGAAGACCTAGAGGAAGACATAGAAGATGATATTGGTCTTCCTGTAAAGCTCCCATTGGATGTAGAGGGGGCAGAAATTTTACTGGTAACACCAAGTGCAGATTTTGTCGCCGAACCACATGTCGATGGCCTAATAGGGTATGCAAAAGTATTTCATCAAGCTGGTGTCAACTGGACCCTATCGTCTTATGCATCAGAGGCTGCTAATTTTGCATTATTCGTTGGATCATACGAACAAATGCATGATATTGCAGAGCGAATCCGTAAGGCTGCGCAAGATTTAGGTGTCAAACGTATTGTTGTTGGCGAATGTGGTCATGCTTGGCGGGTAGCCTACAATTTTTGGAACACACTAGCAGGACCTTTTGATTTCTTAGATCCTAACTTTCCATGCCCACAACATATTTGCGAATTTACCCACGATCTAATTCAACAAGGAAAATTAAAATTTAATAAATCTGCAAATGACCACATGACATTAACTTTCCATGATTCTTGTAACGTAGCTAGGGCATCACGCATGGGTAACAACCCAGGCGGGCAATTTGAATACCCTCGTGAGATAATTAAAGCTGTCTGTAATAATTATGTTGATATGGATGCCGACACAATTCGTGAGAATACATATTGCTGTGGTGGCGGTGGCGGTCTATTGACAGATGATCTATTAGAGCTTCGAGTTAAGGGTGCCAAACCTCGCATGGAAGCGCTCAAGCAAGTTAAAGATAGTCACGGTGTCACGCATATGGCAGCCATATGCGCAATTTGCAAAAGTCAATTTTCAAAAGTTATGCCGCATTATGGTTTTGAAATGGACGGCATAGTTAGCATCCATCAACTAGTTTCCAATGCAATTATTCTTGATGGACAAGAATTAGATGAAATTACAAATATTGAAGAGCCCAAACTATGAATGATATGGCAGACAAAACAAAGATTACAAATCGACGTTTTAAGGACGGTGACAACACACCACGGCCTTTATCCGAGCAAATTTTTCTTGCTGACAAAAGTCATAAGTGCCCAACGTATGTACATAGAACACCCCCATGCCAAGGGAGCTGTCCATCTGGGCATGATATACGTGGATGGTTACAAATTGCTCGGGGTGTGGACAAACCTCCTGTAGAGGGAATGACCTGGCAAGAATACGCATTTCAACGTATGGCCGAAGCCAACCCCTTCCCAGCTACCATGGGCAGAGTCTGCCCAGCACCTTGTGAAGATGGTTGCAACCGCAATGAAGTTGATGACTTCGTAGGCATTAATGCAGTCGAGCAATATGTAGGTGACTGGGCCATAGAAAAAAAATTGCAGCTAACAAGCCCTGAATCCGAAACTGGAAAGAGAGTTGCTGTAGTTGGAGGTGGCCCAGCTGGGCTTTCCGCAGCATTTCATCTGCGTCGATGCGGACATTCGGTTACTATTTTTGAAAAAAATGATAAGTTGGGTGGAATGATGCGGTATGGAATTCCTAGTTACCGCACACCTCGTGATATGGTAGATGCAGAAATAAATAGAATTCTAGCTATTGGCGTTGAGGCTAAAACTAGCACTAGGATTGGATCTGATATTTCCCTAAAACAAGTTGAAAAAGAATTTGATGCAGTTTTCTGGGCTATCGGTGCCCAAACAGGAAGGCCTCTTCCAGTTCCAGGTGGAGATGCTCCAAACTGTATTACAGGCGTTGATTTTTTAGATGCATTTAACAAGGGGACCCTACAACACACAACAAAGAAAATTGTTGTTGTTGGTGGAGGAGATACATCAATTGATGTTGCATCTGTAGCTCGTAGAATTGGCTCTATAGAAAACCCACATGAAAATGATCGTCCTGAATATGTAGTGCTTGGTCATACAGCTCATGACGTAGCTGGTACTTTCATTCGCGAGGGTGTTAACGTTACCCTGACATCCCTCTTTCCAATAGAAGAAATGACTGCAGCGGAACGAGAGCGTGATGATGCCCAACGCGAAGGCGTAGACCTTCGTGGCGGCGTCTTGCCACTGGAAGTGTTGCTTGACGCCGATGGACGTGCCGTAGGAATTAAAATGTCTGAATGTACTATGGACGGAAATACGCCTGTACCTACAGAGGGAACTGAATTTATTATTGATTGTGACCTAGTTGTTTCTGCCATTGGTCAAATGGGTGATATGACAGGCCTTGACATAATTGATAATGGAAATGGATTTATTACCACTGATCCTGTTTATAAAATAATAGATAAAGAAAAACATTTTGCAGGCGGTGACATTATCCGACCACACTTATTAACTACTGCTATCGGACATGGTAAGATTGCAGCTGACACCATAAATCAGTCCTTAGCCGGTAACAATTTAAAAGGTCGGCCAAAGGTTGATGTTTTCCATTTCAACTTACTTTCAGAGTTACAACAGCGTGACCTCAATCCTGAAGAATATGACCAAAACCCAACACGGGGAACATCAGAGAGTAACTTTGCCATCCACAATTATGAGGATCGTTCTGACACCCAAATAATTCCTCACAATGATCTGTTTTTAGGGCATTTTCCTTATGATGAACGATCTAAACGCAATGAAGTTCACATCTCAGAAAATGATGTCCTTGGAAATTTTGAAGAGCGAATTGAAAACCTTTCAGAAGAAGAAGCCGTTCATGAAGGTGAACGATGCATGAGTTGTGGATTGTGTTTTGAATGTGACAATTGTGTGATCTACTGTCCACAAGATGCTATCTTTAGAGTTAAAAAAGACACCCATGCTATTGGACGCTATGTGGATACTGATTACACAAAGTGTATAGGGTGCCATATTTGTGAAGATGTTTGCCCATCTGGGTATATTCAAATGGGATTAGGGGAATAATAAACCCATGTTTTGGGTGCGATCGATTGCAAAATTTCTTTTACTGTTCATGTTTGTTTCCGCACCCGTAAAAGCGGGTGAAAATCGTAGTTTCTTCGTACCAACGCCACCCAAAGGAAAAGGAGAAAAGTGCGTAGAAGAAACAGCTTTCATGCGTTCTAACCACATGGACCTATTAATGCACCAGCGTGATAGTACAGTAATCGATGGTATACGCACAAAAAAACATAGCCTCAAAGAATGCGTTGCATGCCATGTGGTTTCTGATAACGAAGGAAGAGCTGTAAGCTACCAAGATCCAAAAAACTTCTGCCGCTCGTGCCATGATTTTGCTGCAGTCAAAATCGACTGCTTTGAGTGCCATGCTTCAAAGCCCCCACAAGGAAAGGGTCACGCCAAGATAAATTCTACTCCCATACCAAGTGCAGTGGATGCCTACCGCGTCAGTAGGAAATTTCCACAATGACTATATCACCTGAACGGCGTCGTTTTTTAAGTCAAGCCGCTTCTCTTGCAGCAGGTGTTACTATTGCCCCAGGTGTAACACTATACGGAGTAGCAGAAGCTAAGCCTGATAATATGGCTGTTACAGAGAAAGTCCGCTGGGGTATGCTTGTAGACACAAACAAATGCTCAGATGGATGTAACGATTGTGTAACCGCATGCAATGATGAAAATGGCCTTAAAGGTCATGGTCGGCCACAAACAGATGCACAATGGATTCGAAAAGTTAATTTAAAAGATCCTAGAACAGGGGTGAAAAAAACTTTACCAGTTATGTGCCAACACTGCTCAGAACCACCCTGTGTGGATGTTTGTCCAACTGGCGCCTCATTTAAAAGAAAAGATGGCATTGTATTGGTTAACAAGCATACATGTATCGGCTGTCGTTACTGTATGTTAGCGTGTCCTTACAAAGCACGCTCATTTATTCACGAGACACTAACCGATCAAAAACCTGACGTTCCTCGTGGAAAAGGAACTGTTGAAAGTTGCACATTTTGCGTTCACCGTGTTGATAATGATCTACAGCCAGCTTGTGTTGAAGCCTGTTCTAAGACAAATAAAGCTCTTATTTTTGGTGATATGAACGACCCAAATAGCAAGCTCTCCAGGGCCTTAGAAAAATATCCAACGGGACGCATCAGAGCTGACTTAGGCACAGATCCTGGTGTGCGCTATAAAGGTCTTTAGGATGTATGTATCTTGAAAAGCTTTACTTATTCGGAGCTCAATACTACTGGAATTCCCTATTATGGAATACTAGCAGTTTTAGGAATTATTGCATCTATAGGTCTTGTTTCTGCATGGTATATGGAACATAGCGGGCATTATGTCACTGGCATGACTAATCAAGTTGTCTGGGGTTTGCCTCATGTGTTTGCAGTATTCCTTATTGTTTCTGCTTCAGGTGCCTTAAATGTAGCATCAATTGGATCCGTTTTTGGTCGTCTAGCCTATAAACCGCTAGCTCGGCTTTCTGGGTTGCTAGCAATAGCTCTACTTGTAGGAGGTTTATCGGTTTTGTTACTGGACCTTGGTCGCCCTGATAGATTAATCGTTGCAATGACACATTATAATTTTAAATCTATTTTTGCGTGGAATATTTTTTTATACACAGGCTTTATAGCTATTGCTGCAATCTATTTATGGACGCTGATGGATAGAAGTATAAAAAGCTTAAGCTTTTACGCCGGAATCGCAATGTTCATTTGGCGGTTAGCATTGACCACGGGTACTGGATTAATTTTTGGATTTCTTGTCGCAAGAGAGGCCTATGATGCTGCGTTACTTGCACCACTATTCATAGCCATGTCATTTGCCTTTGGTTTGGCTATTTTTATTCTTGTTTTGATAGGAATAAGCGCCGCGGATAACCGGCCATTGGGCAACTATATAGTCCAACGTATGGGTAACCTGATGGTGATTTTTATAGCTTCCAATCTTTATTTCATAACAATTCAGCATTTAACGGGACTATACGCTGCTGAACATACTGAATTTGAAACTTTTCTTCTAACTTCAGGAAGTATTTACACATGGCAATTCTGGATCATTCAAATTGGCATGGGCTGTTTTTTACCACTTATTATTTTGATGCGGCCGCAAAAATCATTAAGCAGAAGAAGTGTTATAGTGTCTTCAGTTCTTGTTATTATTGGGGGACTTGCCCAACTATATGTTATTATTATTGGGGGTCAGGCTTATCCTTTAATTTTATTTCCTGGTATGATTGAAGAAAGCTCATTCTTTGATGGTGTTATAAATAATTATGTACCTAGTTTTCCAGAGCTTGGGCTTGGTATAGGTGGTATAGCTATTTCTGCTATACTCGTTGTAATAGGTACTAAAATATTACGTTTCTTACCGGTTAGTCTCGCCGATTCTGAAATGGATCCTAACAATAAACCATTAGAAACTGAACCTACAAAATAACTATTAAGTGTATCCATTTGATTGGAAACCAATTATGAAATCCGTTTTTTTTTCGGCGTTACACAAATCTTCCGGCAAGACAATGCTGGCTTTAGGCCTGTCTCGTGCTCTAACTTCTAGAAAACTTAAAGTACAGCTCTTTAAAAAAGGGCCTGATTATATTGATCCTATGTGGCTAAGCCTTGCCTCTAGGCGCCCTTGTTGTAATCTTGATTTTCATACTATGAGCCATAAAATTATTTCTTCTACCTTTAGAGATGCAGCAAAAAACGCGGATTTTGCAATAATTGAAGGCAACAAGGGCTTATTTGATGGAATAGATCTATATGGCAGTGATAGTAATGCAGCTCTGGTAAAAGTTTTAAAAACACCAGTTGTAATTATTGTAGATACACGCGGTATGACACGTGGAGTTGCCCCTGTTCTTCTAGGATATCAGGCATTTGATAAAGATATAAAAATTGCTGGTGTAATCCTTAATCAGGTAGGTGGCTCACGACATGAAAGTAAACTTCGTGCCTCCATTGAATATTATACTGATATACCGGTTTTAGGAGCTATTGGACAATATAAAGAAATGGCAATTTCCGAGCGTCACCTTGGACTAATTCCTGTTAATGAAAATTGTAATGCAGATGATTCTATTACTGAAATTGCTAAAATTATAGAAAATAATGTAGATATTGATCATTTCCAAAGAATTTCTACCTCTCTTGAAGTAAAATCTCTAAAATCAAAAATAAGGCCTATTCCATCACCTGATATTCGCATCGCTATTGCTCTCGATACGGCCTTTGGATTTTATTATCCA
>MDTC01181943.1_pt1 | contig 12271 bp, 13 predicted proteins | sample 811181 | NCBI WGS metagenome assembly MDTC01 (sample SAMN05326644, study PRJNA326480) | marine metagenome | isolation source: seawater | place: Pacific Ocean: North | collected 2011
CTAGATGATGCTGTACTTGGTACAGAAGGACGCAAGGTAAAGTGCAGCAAATGCGGACACCGCTGGCATGCTCTTCCAGACGTGATACTGGATAAACCTAGCACTCAAATAGACAAGGATACCTCACCAAGCGCGCGACAGGATGAAGAGGCCGGCGACGCCGATCCATTTGCAGACCTAGCTGATGTCACGGATGATACAAAGGGCGGCATTTCAGCCGATCAAACAATAACCTCCAATAGTGATGAACCATTGTCTGCGTATGCCGGCTCACAAGATGGATTGGAGGAGGATTCGGAAAAAAGTGCGGGGGGGCACAGTGTTAAAACAACAAAGCCTATTTTCCGTATTATCAAGTGGATAGTTTTTATATCATTCATTGCCACTATTTTATTGGGAACAATCTACCGAACCGATCTTGCGAAAATTTACCCTCCGATTAATAAGATTTTTCATCTTATTAACATTCCAGTAGAGCCACTTGGATATGGACTCAAACTTTCAAATACAGTCTCAACGCCCAGACAAGCGGGCGAAGATAGTGTAATTGCAATATCTGGAGAAATCGAAAATACCCTCGCGGATACCATTGACGTGCCTTCCTTAAAAGGTGACTTCTATGATTCCAAGGGCGCCATCATATTCACTCACCATTTTAAAGCTGCTTTCCCAGAAATATTGCCGGGTGAAAAAGTTAAATATCAAACAGAAATCAAAAACCCACCATCTGACTCAGTGCGGATTGAAATTACCTTTACTGAAAAATAATTTGCTCAACTCATCCAGCTATGAGGGTCTTCTATTCATCTTTCTATAGATAAGACCAAAGTTATAATTCGATGAGACCGATTATTGATGCCCCGTATTAGCCTTTCATGCTGCAAATTCTTTGGGAATAGTTCTTCAATATCTACTGTGAGGTGCCTAACTTCAGGTCTAAAGCTCATCGTAAACTATGATTGATCACTATTCCTGCCAATCCGCGAACTGTTCTAGCGAGAACATTTCTTCGTAACTAGGACGTTTTCTCACAATAGAAAACTCCTTCCCACGAACAAGAATTTCTGGCACCAAACATCTACTGTTGTAAGTTGATGACATGGATGCGCCATATGCACCAGCTGCATTAAATACCAAGTAATCTCCCTCTATAATATCTGGCATGGCAATTTGACGAGCGAATGTGTCACCAGTCTCACATACAGGTCCAACAATATCATAGAGTTGCGTGCAAGCATCTGCGGGAGGCAAGCGTACTGGCTGAATATCATGTTGAGCGTCATAAAGAGCAGGACGAATTAAGTCGTTCATCGCCGCATCAACAATAACGAAATTGCGCCCCTCGCCTTTTTTTACATAGATAACCTTCGTTACTAGCACGCCCGCGCTGCCGGAAATAACACGACCCGGCTCAAACATAAGCGTACAGTCAATGTCGCCTAAAACTTCATTCACTACTTGCGCGTATAATTCAGGTCCGGGAACGTCATATGATTCCCCATTATACGAAACTCCGAGCCCTCCGCCTAAATCAATACGACGTATTTGATGACCGGCACCACCCAGGGCTGTTACCAATTCCCTTAATCTTTTGAAGGCAGTTCGAAATGGGGCAAGGTCTACAAGCTGCGATCCGATATGCATCGCCACAGCTGTGGGGCAAATACCAGGCAAACTTGAAGCGTATTCGTAAATGCTTTCCGCTGCTGATATATCAATTCCAAACTTATTTTCCTGCCGGCCTGTTGTAATTTTCTCGTGAGTAACCGCATCTACATCAGGGTTCACTCGCACGGCAATGTCCGCCTCAACACCATTTTCACATGCGATCTCGGATAATAATTTGAGTTCCGATAGAGATTCTACATTGATCTGCAGAATTCTTTTATCAAGAGCATATCTAAGCTCTTCTCGAGTTTTCCCAACACCCGAAAATACAATTTTATCTGCTGGTACACCGCCTGCAAGCGCCCGGCGCAACTCTCCCTCTGAAACAACGTCAGCCCCGGCCCCGAGAGAAGATAGCGTATTAATGACCGCGAGATTTGGATTGGCTTTTACTGCGAAGCAAACGAGGCTGTTACGCTGACAAAGCGCGTTTTCAAACGCCTGAAAATTATGTGTCAACGCTGCAGTCGAATAACAATAAAACGGAGTTCTTATGGATTGGGCAAGTGCCTCAAGACTGTTACCCTCTGCATGTAAAATGCCATTAGTATATGCGAATTGACTCATCTCGTTGCAGGATAGCTGCGTGGGTAATCAGATTTACCGAGCGCCTTGGGGTCATTTTTCACCCCACAGGAAGCAACAACCACGGTCATAGACAATAAAACAAAAGCCACCACAATATTTTTTGCTGACATCACAGATAACGCTCCTTTGCTGCTGCTAGCGCTTCGCAAACAAGTTGCGGCGCTGTGCCACCAAAACTAGTACGGCTTGCCGCAGAAGCCTCAAAACTCAACACAGAGAATACAGAATCATTGATACGCTTTTCTACTTTTTGCATTTCAGATAGCGATAAATCGGCTAATCCACAACCCTTTATCTCTGCACTTCTCACCAGAACACCTGTCACATGGTGAGCATCACGAAATGGTAAATCCAATTCTCTTACTAACCAATCAGCTAGGTCTGTAGCGGTTGGGAAACCTTCTTCTAATGCCGCCACCATTGCGTCCTTGTTAATTTTCATGTCTCCTAACATTCCAGTCAACGCTGCAATTACCAATGTTAAAGAATCTGCCGCGTCAAAAACGGGCTCTTTGTCCTCCTGCAAATCCTTAGCATAGGCGAGTGGTAAACCTTTTATAACTACTAAAAGAGCTTGTAACGCCCCTAAAATGCGACCGGTTTTACCACGAGCCAACTCAGCAGCATCAGGATTACGCTTTTGAGGCATAATTGAAGACCCTGTGCTAAACGAGTCGCTTAGTTCAACAAATCCGAATTGCGGCGATGCCCATAGCACGATCTCTTCGGCAAACCGCGAGAGATTTACAGCTGTGATTGCAGCGACACTAAGGAACTCCGCGGCGAAGTCGCGAGCAGATACAGCATCAAGTGAATTAAGCATAGGCCGATCAAAACCAAGTAACAAAGCAGTCGCGTTCCGGTCTACTGGGAATGAAGTGCCAGCGAGAGCTGCACTGCCGAGTGGACATTCATTAAGCCTTTTGCGGCAATCGGATAATCGAGACCGATCTCTGCCTAGCATCTCTACATAAGCTAACATGTGGTGTCCGAAAGTAATTGGTTGAGCAGGCTGAAGATGTGTCAGGCCCGGAAGAAGCGTATCGAAGTGACTTTCTCCTTGCGCAATCAATGCAGCTTGTAAGTCACGCAACTGTAGGTCAAGCTGGTCAACCGTGTCTCTAACCCATAATCGGAAATCTGTTGCCACCTGGTCATTTCTGCTGCGTGCAGTGTGGAGCCTCCCTGCTGCATCACCTATTAATTCTTTTAACCGGGATTCGATGTTTAGATGTATATCCTCGAGTTCCACTTGAAATTGTAGTTTACCTGTTTCAATTTCAACCAATATTTGATCAAGGCCGTTTAAAATTTTAGAACCATCATCGCCGCTAATGATACACTGGTCCAACAACATTTTCACGTGCGCTTTTGAACACGCAATATCTTGTTTAAAAAGACGCTGGTCGAATTCGATGGAAGCGTTTATCCGTTCCATAATGTCGGCGGGGCCCGCGGCGAACCGTCCACCCCACATTTTACTCTTTTTCATAAGGGGCACCTAAATGTCTAATGTCTTCAAAAAATATCTTAAGCCTGCATTTTTTGGCTCCGTCACTTTAATAGCTCTTATCACATGGTTCATAGCCGGATCATCCAATACGCCACCGATAACAGGCCAGATGAAAGATTTCAAAATCAGTAATCGACTCATGTTAGCGCCGCGGATACCATTTCATGATGCGTACGGCAATAAAAAGGTGTTGGCTGACTTTGAAGGAAATGTGCTACTAATTAATTTTTGGGCAACTTGGTGCGCACCTTGTATACGTGAAATACCCTCCATCGCGCGCCTCCATACCAAAAAAGATGGCCAGAACTTTAAAGTTTTACCGATAAGCACAGATGCTAAAGGTGCAGACGCCCCTCTAAAATTTCTCGAAAAAATTAATCAAACTAATTTGCCTATCTATGTCGATACCAAGATGATGCTAGCGCGAGCTATGGGTGTCATCACACTGCCTACTAGCATATTAGTAGATCGGCATGGCAATATCATCGGTCGCCTAGTCGGAACAGCAGAATGGGACAGTGCTGAGGCCCTTGCTTTAATTAATCACTATCAAAAAAAGTGATGTCGATAAGGTAAACTCTTAGTCCAACTCACCCTATGCAAATAAGAGTGTTAATTTAATTTTTGCTCCAATTCAGGAACCAACTCAAAAAGATCACCTACAATACCATAGTCTGCTACCTGAAAAATTGGTGCCTCTTCGTCTTTGTTTATCGCAACAATAACTTTACTGTCCTTCATGCCTGCTAAATGCTGAATAGCGCCAGATATACCAACGGCTATGTACAAATCCGGCGCCACTATTTTACCAGTCTGGCCTACCTGATAGTCATTTGGTACAAACCCTGCATCGACAGCCGCTCGGGATGCGCCAACTGCAGCTTCCAACTTGTCAGCTACCTTTTCTAGCATCGAAAAATTATCGCCAGATTGCATACCACGACCTCCCGATATGATAATATCTGCAGCGGTCAACTCGGGCCGTTCAGATTTTGACAACTCAGATCCTACATACGATGAAAGTCCAGATTCGCCAGATGCATCGACTTTTACGACCTCTGCCGAGCCACCGTCAGCCGCAGCGGCATCAAATGCGGTCGCCCGCACAGTAATTACTTTTTTCTCATCCACTGATTCTACAGTCGCTATTGCGTTGCCGGCATAAATCGGCCGCTCAAAAGTTTTATCGTCGATGACAGCGCTGATGTCTGAAATTTGTTGTACATCCAAAACCGCAGATACTCGCGGCATGACATTTTTCCCAAAAGTATTTGCTGGTGCCCATATATGCGTGTAATCACCGGCAACCTTTTCTATCAGTGGGGCAATGTTTTCAGCAAGACCAGACGAGTATTCTGCGCTGTCCGAGTACAAAACTTTAGTGACACCACTGATTTGGGCCGCAGCTTCAGCTACCGTATCAGCGCCAAAGCCGGCTAGTAAGAGATGCACATCATAACCTAGCTTTTGGGCTGCTGTTACTGCACTAAGGGTTGCTCCTTTGATTTCAGAGTTATCATGCTCGACCAAAACTAAGTTTGTCATATCTATATCACCTTCGCTTCATTTTTGAGTTTTTCAATCAACGCGTCAATATTCTCTACAATTTCACCACTATCTCTGCTAGAGGGCTCTGTTACCTTTAGTGTTTTGAGACGCGGCGTAATATCAATCTCAAGATCATCCGGGGTCATAATATCAATTGGTTTCTTCTTAGCTTTCATAATGTTCGGCAAAGAAGCGTATCGAGGCTCATTCAATCGAAGATCTACAGTGATAACCGCTGGCATTTTAACTTTCACTGTTTCGAGCCCACCGTCTATTTCACGTACGACCTCAGCTTCACTTTCGCCAAGCTGAATTTTTGATGCATTTGTTGCTTGGCTCCATCCGAGCATGGCAGCAAGCAATTGCCCTACCTGATTACTATCATCGTCAATAGCCTGTTTTCCGGCTATCACAATATTAGGGTTTTCTTTTTGAACAATTTTTTTGAGTAACTTTGCTATGGCAAGCGGTTCAACCGCTTCATCAGTCTGGACCAAAACACCCCGATCAGCTCCCATAGCCAGCGCAGTCCTAATAGTCTCCTGCGCCTGTTGCGGTCCAACCGACACAATGACAACTTCATTTGCAGCCCCCGACTCTTTTAATCGGACAGCTTCTTCGACAGAGATCTCGTCGAACGGATTCATTGACATTTTTACGTTCGCCGTCTCAACACCAGACTCATCTGGTTTTACACGGATTTTTACATTGTAATCTACTACACGTTTAACGGGGACGAGAACTTTCATCGTCTGCTTTCTCTTTACTGTTCAAAAATAGTGTATACTTGTTTAATGTTATGAAAAACACATGGTGTCCTGTCAAGCGGACAGCCTGTCGCAGTAAGTTGAAGGACGGCTAACGCATATGTCACCGAGAATGATCCATCCGCCTAACCAGTAAAACACCTCCGATGGTTTTTACTAACTCTTCTAAATACAAGAACGAGATATTTGAACGTAATCGTTAGTTTTTTTCATGTTTTAGACTGGTTGCCACCAGGGACCCAGAGCACGTCTGAATTACCACGGTCATTGCAGTGTCGTGAAAGCACAAAAAAGAAGTCGGACAACCGATTAAGGTATCTTAATGCCGCTTCACTGACTTTTTCTCGTTCCGCCAACTCGCAAACTATACGCTCGGCCCGTCGCACTACAGTACGCGCAAGGTGCAAATGCGCTGCCACCATCGATCCGCCTGGTAACACAAAGCTAGTCAATGGTTCGAGCCCATCATTTACAACGTCGATCTCATTCTCTAACCGTTGCCATTGCTCATCCGTCATGCGTAGTGCCCCAGTCTTTCGTTCTTTGCCCTGAGGCGTGCAAAGATCCGCCCCAAGGTCGAACAGATCGTTTTGAATGCGTGCGAGCAATGCCTTTAACGATTGATCATTTAAGTGGGCCTGGACCAATCCAACTATTGCATTTACCTCATCCACGGTGCCATACGCTTGAACTCTTATGTTGCTCTTAGCCACTCGCTCTCCGTTACCTAAGGACGTTGCTCCAGCGTCACCACCGCCCGTGTAGATTCGGTCCAACTTTACCATCATGTCTGCCCACTTAGCAGCGCTAAAACAGCGATTAAGGCAACCGCTAAGAATTGGAAAACAATCCGAGCACGCATTAATTTATTCGAATATTTGGAGTTGAATTTACCACCGCGAGCCATTGCAAATAGGCCAACCATAAGCACACCCACAGTGGCTAAGATAGCTATAAGTATGAGGAAAGGAATAATGCTGGACATAACCACTCAATCAAAGCCTAAAAGATCATCGTATTGTTTCGTACGCCATAGTCATTGTGTCCCGTTCTTCTTGTGTCACTTTGAGTAAATACGAAAACAGATCACGCACGCTAAACATCGCGACTAGCTTCCCATTTTCAATAACCGGCACATGACGTATACGTTTTTCTTTCATTACCCCAATAATGTCTCTAATTTTATCTCCCGGCGCGGCAGAAACAACCTTTACCTTCATGATATCGGAAATTTTCCGCTGTTTCCAATTAACATCGGACCCACTGCATATACGCACAATGTCTCGCTCTGAGACAATACCTACAACTTGTTCGGTTTCATCGCAAACTGGCAAAGCACCTATGTCGTTGCCCGCCAGTATTTCTACCGCGTCGCCGACAGACTTGTTTGGCTCGATTGTGAATAAATTGCGGCCACTTTCCGTTAGAAGATTTTCTATCGGCATATTTACGCTCCCATGATAGTCATATCCCCGAAGGTGACCTTAATGTCTCAACACCAGACGGCTAGAAAGACTCCCCCGACATATGTGTGTTCTATTTTTTTTTTATCAAGCATGTTTTTTAATTTATAGGCCTTCCCTTGCACTTGAAGAGCATTATCGTGGTACTTTGAGCGAAGGTTCGCAAAATATGACAAAAATGAGCTTCCCGCTCAAAATTATAGTGTATCCTCCAACTCGAAAGCGCTAACGATACAAAATGAACTACAAATGTCTTTCATGCAGATTTAGGAACATAGTTGCAAAATGGGAACGAACCACAGGAAACCCAAGATTTTCACCGGCAGAGATAAACCTGAACGCGAACGAAAACATAGGGTTTTGGCTAGTAGTTGGACAGAAAAAGCTCTTTTACTAAACCAAATTTTTAAATTTGTGCTGGAAGATAACACCCATTTTATAACCTTAGATCTACCACCATATGCCTCAGATTTTTCTGAACAGCTCGTATCTACCGCTCACTCTCCATCAAACATAAAGCCATTACATCAACGTCTTTACTGGGCAACAAAAATGCTGTCGGGATACCAATTGAGTGATCAGTCGGTAGTGGAGCTGAGAACAGAATTTATCCCTAACGATGCTTGCTGGGAACAAGTGGTAAAATTTGCAATAGCCGATGCCGATAGTAAGACACTGAGCAGAAGAGAAATTTCAAATTTCCTCGACGGATTTGGTATAAATTTATCAGTTTTACCGGAAGATGCCTACAGACTTGCTGAAAAAATACTCGGCGACACGGTTTTAAAACCGGTAGCCTGCCTGCAGGGCCAAAGTATACCTGTTCTCTATTATCCGAATGGGCGAAATGAAATCGTATTTGAAATTAAATTTGACCTCGGTATGGGGCAAAGCTTTGATGGCTGCAAAATTGACATAATTGAAATCGAAATTGAGTTGAAAAACTTTGACCAAAAAATCAGCCTCGCACATATTGAAGAATTGTTCGATGCATCAGAAAATATAATTCGGACTTCCTTCCCGGAAGCCTTAGACCGGACAGCCGTCTCAAAGCCTACACCTTTATTCCGGCACATGCGTGCTTGGCAATCGCGCGACATCGACTCATTCGAGGCGGCATACGAAGCATTATCTACAAGCCGGTGGCCGGAGCCAGCACCTTTTTAATTACGCTCACTCAATAAACCACGAGCGATCACATTGGCCTGTATCTCTGCTGTTCCCTCAAAGACATTAAGAATGCGCGCATCGCAAAGTACTCGCGAGATTGGAAATTCCTCCGCATAACCAACACCGCCGTGTATTTGCAATGCGTTGTCCGCGCTAGACCAGGCAGCACGAGCGCCAAGCAATTTTGCCATTCCCGCCTCTATGTCACAACGGCGGTCCTGATCTTTTTGGCGCGCCGCGAAATAGGTCATCTGCCGAGAAATCATAGTATCCACAGCCATCCAACCTATTTTCCCAGAAATACGAGGAAAGTTTATCAAAGGCTTATTAAATTGTTGTCGGTCATGAGCATATAGTAGAGCAAGCTCGAGCGCATTCTGCGCAACGCCGACAGCACGTGCCGCCGTTTGTATCCGCGCCGCCTCAAATGTCGCCATTAGTTGTTTGAAACCCTCACCCTCTTTACCGCCTAACAACTGATCAGTTTTAATTTTGAAGTCATCAAATGCAATGTCATATTCTTTCATTCCACGATAACCCAATACTCTGATCTCACCACCCGACATTCCTTGAGCGGGAAACGATTCACTTTCATTACCGCGAGGTTTTGCGGCAAGAAACATAGACAAACCACGATATCCTGATTCATTTGGGTTAGTGCGAGCAAGTAGTGTCATTAAGTCACTTCTCGCTCCATGTGTGATCCAGGTTTTATTGCCGAATATTCGATAATTCTCGCCATCGCGTTCGGCGCGAGTTCTGAGACTTCCAAGATCAGACCCTGTGTTTGGTTCGGTAAAAACGGCTGTTGGCAATACTTCGCCCGACACAATCTTTGGTAACCAATGATCCTGTTGTTCAATTGTTCCGCTATTGATAATTAGCTCTGCAGCGATGTCAGAGCGCGTTCCCAATGAACCAACTCCTATGTAGCCTCGGCTTAACTCCTCAGTGACTACCACCATAGCTAGCTTGCCGAGCCCCGCACCACCAAACTTTTCCGGCACCGTGAGCCCAAAAACACCGAGGTTCGCAAGTTCGTCAATCAACTCAAGAGGAATCAATTCATCCTCAATATGCCATTTATGACAATAGGGAGCTATTTTTTCATTCGAAAATCGCCGGAATTGATCGACCATCATATCAAGGGTTTCGTCACAGAGTCCCAGATTTCCGTGCTTATTTTCAGCAATAAGTTCCGCAATACGTGCACGCACCTCAATGCTATTTCCTTCATTTGCGAGCACAGCTACTGCAGGCTGATCGAATTCTGCCAATGCATCATCGGCTAAACCTATATCCTCGGGCCGCACAATCTCACCCTGGCTTATGGAAATACCACCCCAAAGTTGATTTAAATATTCACCAAAAGCACTTTGGAGAATAAGTGCTTCTTGCTCCCCAAACATCCCAAATTCATTTAATCGATCCGCCCAAGCACGCATTTGCCTTAGTGCTTCCACATAGGTCGCTATCCAAGCATATCCGTGTGCCGCAAATTGCTCTTCCTCAAGAAGGGCATTTTCAATTTGGCCTGTCGGCGCCACTTTTCCGCGCAAAACCTCCTTAGCATTGTCTGCTAGGTGTTCAGCAGCGGCTACGGCCACATCACAATGACCAAGCAAATGTTCAATAACGTAGTCACCGAGCATTTCAGAGTGTTCGGTGGGCGTTTTTACTGTAGCAATCTGGCTCACTTTATTACCTTTACCTAAAATAGATTTTGAAAGTACTACAAAAGTCTGCGGCGTATTAAGAAAATTAACTGTATTTCTACTGATACAATCATGAGAACCACCCCGTCCTGATGGCAAATCACATCAGGGGATTAAACATTATTATATTTTTAGCTCAAAAACCGAATGTTCATTAAATTATTATAGATTAGATAGCGATATTTTTTGCCGAACGTGAGAGAGGTTCTCCCATTGATTTAGTCTTTTCGACCCTTGTTACTGGTTAGTCTTGGGCCAAGGCGATTGGAATGTCGTGCGTGATTTGGTCGACCTTCGCGAGCCGGGAAGGAGAGAATGTTATCTTCTGCCATATTAGCCCTATCTGCCGCTGCTGCTAACGCATAGGCCTCAAACAACAATGCCGGCATACTGTCCGACGATTGCCAAGGATAAAGGGCAGTAGTACCGCCATGTAAATAACGAACCAAACTGCTTGAACGGCGCTTAAGATCCCACGAGTGCGGCATTAGCTCCTCCGTCGGAAGAAAAAGTTTTGCGATAAATATAAATTAGCCTGTCTTAAAATGAAATCAATGTTTTCATTGGATGGATTGCGTGCAGGGATGAAGAAGGATAAATATTAGACATGGCTTATTTGGATCACATACATACTTGCAATAACTTCGATCAAAGAGACTATTTGCCCTTTATGATAGAGAAGGAAAGATTCGGCTGGATAGGTCCGACGTTTGCCTCGCGGCTCGCGGCTTGGCCTGATATTTTTAATCTCTCACCCGAACACATTACATTAGCAAAAAACTTTAAGGACTTTGATAGCAGAAGCGAAGCGTTGCTTCCCCCTATTGCTGAATTATTGAAAAAAAATTATGTAGAGGCATGGCGAGATGAATTTTACGCTGTCACTTCTGATTGGCACACCCCCGCGGTGATGCAGATCGAACGTGCTGCTTGCCCTTATTTTGGCATAAGGGCCTATGGTGTCCACCTGAATGGGTTTGTCCGTAAACACGACGGCATTCATATGTGGATTGCAAAACGTGATAGCAATAAACAAACATATCCTGGCCTGTTAGATAACATGGTCGCCGGCGGCCAGCCAATCGGACTGGGATTAAAAGAAAATTTGATGAAAGAGTGTAATGAGGAAGCAGGATTACCACTCGGACTAGCGGCTAAATCAGTACCCACAAGCTTCATCTCTTACACACACATAATGCCCATCATGCCGACTGGAGGAGTAAAGCCAGACCAAATATTTTGCTTCGATATTGAATTGCCGCATGATTTCCAGCCTCATCCAGTAGATGGCGAAGTCGAGGCCTTCTATCTCTGGCCTATAGAGCAAATCGCAGAAACTGTTCGTGAAAGTGACGACTTCAAATTTAATTGCAATTTAGTGATTATTGATTTCCTTATCCGTCATGGAATTATCACACCCGATAACGAAAAAAGCTTTGCCGCCATTGCTCAAGGCCTTCGAAACAAAATCTAAAATCTCTACCGATCACTCATTTTAAGCGCATCAATGAAAGCTGATTGAGGAATCTCCACATTCCCAAATTCCCGCATTTTTTTCTTACCTTTTTTCTGCTTTTCTAAAAGTTTTCTTTTTCGTGTGATATCTCCGCCGTAACACTTTGCAGTGACATCTTTGCGCATTGCTGAAATGGTCTCTCGGGCAATCACCTTGCCGCCGATAGCGGCTTGTATTGGCACCTTAAATAATTGACGCGGGATAAGCTCCTTTAAACGTTCGCAGATCTGACGGCCTCGACTTTCAGCCGAGGACCTATGCACTATCATGGATAATGCATCAACCGGCTCACCATTTACCAATATCCCAACCCTCACTAAATC
>MDTC01043258.1_pt1 | contig 12268 bp, 4 predicted proteins | sample 811181 | NCBI WGS metagenome assembly MDTC01 (sample SAMN05326644, study PRJNA326480) | marine metagenome | isolation source: seawater | place: Pacific Ocean: North | collected 2011
ATCACCTTCTTGTAAACTTGAACCGTCAGCTCTAGCTGATGGATCACTAGAAGCAACTCGATATACGTCAGCAAAAGCACTGACGTCAGTTAAATTATTTGCAACTGTATTAACGTTTGCTATATTGTTTCCAACATTATTTACGTTGCCTATATTGGTAGCAACTGTATTAATATTACCTTCGTTGTTATAAACGTTATTTATATTAGTTGTGTTATTTCCAGCTGCTGCAATAGCTGTTGCATTATTAGCAACTGTTGTAACCTCTGTTGCCTTTGGTACTAATCTATGAAATGTATATGTATGTAATGTACTGGTAGATTCGACTAAAAATCCAAATCCAGAAGGGATTGGACTAGGTACACCAGTAATAATAATATTTGCATTATTAGCTAAGTTACCATTATTGATAGTAACTGTTGTACCGCTTGGAGTTAAGGTTGTACTAGCTGCTTTGATACTTAAAACAGCTGCTTGTCCTGTAGTTCCACCGGGGTTTGTATCAGGAAAACTTTGCTCATCGTTGACGATATCAAAACCACCAACCTCATCAACTAAGTCAATGATCCGTGCATCAATAGCAGCTGTAGTAGCTACATGAGTATCACCGGCAGACCATGCAACTCCACTTGTTATAGTTTCACTGCTGTCTTGTCTAAAGTATAGTGAGTCAAGAACACCAGCATCTAGCTCAGTTTCTGTATAGTATCTACCATCTAAGTCAACAGAACCAGCTGATGTAACGTGACCTTGAGCTGATATAGTTAGATCTTGGATGACGTTACCATTGCTGTTATTGATGGTTGAGTTTGCACCAGCAACGTCATGATTGATAGTTACTTGACCGCCACTTGCAGTCTTTGATAAATCAGTGCCAGCTAATACATCTGTTTCAATAGTAGAGTCTAATGTAGCTTTATTAACTGCATCGTTAGCGTTGACTGGATTACCTACATCAGTAATTCTATTGTTTCCAAGACTTAGATTACCGGTAAAAGCACCTCCAGTAGTTGGAAGATATCTTTGGTTTACCTCTTGTGTAATAAATAAGTTTTGTGTAAAGTTATCGTTTAGATCTTCTGATTTGATTGCCGATCCAGCATAAAATGTTGCTGCTAAGTTATCAACACCGGTTTCTCTGAATATTTTGATTAGAACCCCATTTGCTGGAGCTGTCGCTACTGGTGGTGTAGCCCCATTATTAAATTGTATGGTCGTAGCATTAACAAACGTAAAATTAGTTGTTGCGACCCCATCAAGACTTGCTTTAACGTCCGATGTCTTAAGATATGGAAATGTGAAATTGTAATTGGTTTTTACACCATTACCTTGATAGTTGTTTTCTGTAACAGCACTCATTGTGGTTACTTCCTCATGTTAATTAAATTTTGAGTGGCTTGGTTTCGGTTTTGTGCTCTTATTGCACCCTGTACATCACCTTCTTTCATACTTTCATTAGCTCTTTGCTGATTTAGTATAACTGATTCGATGTCAGGTCTTTCTCGTAATAATCTAAGCTCTGCTATTTTCTGAGCATTTCTAACAATGTTATTGATTTCTTTAAATACAGGTAATTTTTCTGTATGTAATTTAACACGCTCTTCACTAAAGTCAGAGTTATTTTGACGATATAATTTAAGTTGTTCGATTTCTTTTTGGTATCTTGGATTATTAATAATACGTTCTAGCTGTAAATACATTTGTTGCTCACCAATATATTTATTAATAAGCTCACGTTCTGCTGGTGTATATTCGTAAGATCCTGTAGAATCTTTCTTTAACATTGACAGTCCGTTCCAGCCAGTTTCTTGTAACCATACTCTCCAAGGCTCTCTTGTACCACTTACTTGTACAGGACTGACAGCGTTAAGCATTCTTAAAAATGGATTGTCGACATCATTGAGTGGCTGACCTGTCCATATATCTATCTGTTCTGGAAGTGTACTTGAGAATCCGGGTAGTCTATTTTTGACAACAGAAATAACTTCCGCTTCAATATCTTTTTGTGATGATGTAATAGCATTACTCAATACACCAGCTCCACCAGATAGTGGTAAGAAAGATCTAAGTGTATTTGCAGTAAGTCTACTCCAACCTGTTAAATCACCGTTAGTAACTGATATAAGTGGTTCTAAACCTTGTAAAGGTGTTTGATTTAAAAATGTAGCAGCTACAGTCCATGTCAATTTAGACATAAAGTTTTCTAGGTATGATTCATCTAAATCTCTAGCATAGTATGCCATATCACCTAGAGGTGCTAGCACATGCTCGATACCTATAATACCTTCATAACTTACCCAAGAATTACCTATTCTTACAGTCTTAGGTTCATAACCCATTTGGTTACGTTCCTTGTTTCTACGTGACGCATTATAATGTCCGTTACCACGTATGTTACCACCCATAGCATATTGCCATAGTGAGCCAACTAACATGCTACTAAATGCCATTCTACCTGTATACTCAGCTCTTAGGTTTTCCCATATAACTCGAGCGTTAGGTGTCTTAGCCATGTCAACGCCATGCTCTAATAAAGCAGCAGCGATGTCATCATCTGTTTTTGCATATAGAGTTTTACTATATTTATTGATTCCGGGTATTAGAGTAATAGGAGTCCACGAAGATGCAGCTTTGATATAGTTACTACTTGTACGTGGGAACATCATTAAGAACTTAACAAAAGGATATGCAGTAGTACCTTGGTTAATCCAACGTGCTAAACCATCATCTAAGTTAAGTTGTACTTCTCCAGCAGTAGCTCGTAGTACTTGATCTTTGATTAGACCATTATCGTCGAACATTGACTTATAATGAATCTTCTCAGCTTTCATTATCTCTGTCCAATCAGCAAAACCTTTGTCACTAAAGACATCGTCGTAAGCTCTGGTACGTGATAGATAATGTGCTAAGTGAGTTGACGTAAATACATCAGGAAATACCATTCCTGTCATACCATATCTCATCCACTTAAACTGACCTAACTGTTTTAAACGAACAGCTGTATCTAGTTGTAGCATTCTACCATAGTTACCTTCAGCTGCATATATTTTACGCATATCTTCCATGATATCCCAAGCTCTATCGCTTTTAAACACAAAGTCTTTACGATATGCTTTAACCATCATGTCAGGATCTTTATGAGCTTTCTTCATCATAGTAAACGCATCTGACAAAGCTCTACGGTTAGTCTCAAAGACTGCACCATTGTAGTAAAAAGTACGCTTCAATCCAGCAAAGTCGTCTGCCATACCATAAAATCCATGACCAAGCACTGCGGTTATAGGTCTAAGTATTAGCTGTGTGCCATTACCAACAGAAGCTCTGAGAGCAGATAATCCAGATAATACATTATTATATACAACACTCCATGCACTTTTAGCAAACAAGTTTAATTGTTTAGGATCAGGACTTTTTAACATACCTAACGGTGTAATCTGATCTGCTGCCCATGCGTGTAATTTTGCTATAGTATCTACGTCACCGTTTGAGTGTGCAAACGCATCCATCAACGGTCTTAAATATATAGGATTCTCTTTCCTTAGCTTTTTAAGTAATTTACTAAACTTAAGATTTTTTGCATGTATTGCATTCTCAGCTGTCGTAAACTCTTCTGTTAAAGTGGCAAGAGCTTCTCTAACGCTTTGAGGAGGTATTTGGTCAAACCAGTTTTTGTTACGTAAACTCCAACCAGATATATACTTATTCAAAGCATACTCATCCATAAGAAATTCTAACTTATCGATAATCAGATCCATTACGTGTTCTTCAGCTATGTATGGTTGCATTTCTTGTAGAGCTTCTGCCATTGTGTTAGCTTCTCTACCTAATGTATCCATAACTCTTGCAGATGATGCTGTTACATCTCTACCTAAAAATTTATCAATCAAATCACGCATAGCAAATGCTGCTGCTCTTGCCTGCTCTTCGTTGATAACTTCAACCTTTAACTTACCCATAAGTAAGTTCTTGACATCTCTGTCAGCTAAGAAAAGTTCTCTAACCTCATCTATTGATCCAGCTGCTATAATATCATTATAGATACCCCATGCAGCTGCACTCATTTCTTTTTCACTAAATCTAAAACCATCTACAAGAGCATTAAATCTACCAGCTTCTCTCGCTTCTTCAGCTACACCCATCACAGCACCACGAGACCCCGGACCTACCATTAGTCCTTTACGTCTCATAGACTCTGTTATAAGAGGTGCAGGATCGCCCTCAGAGACTCCGTTTTTGATAGCTGTAGTATCAGCCATGTTTCGTGCTACATTGCCCGGAGGAGGCGTCTGCCTAGTCGTAGAAGCGTCATCTAGTATGCCGGGGTTTATGTCACCGTCAAAACCATCAAACAGTTCTAACTGCTCTGGATTCTCGATCTTACGTATTGCAGCTTCTTGTGATTCTCTGGCCGCACTATTCTCAGCAATACGAGAAGCATCATCCATATTATCAATAATACCTAACTCATTTTCTAACTCGATCTGTCTATTGATTAGAATGTTCTCGTTTTGTCTACTTAAGTTTTTACTACCAAGAGATAGTTGTGTTCTGATTTCTTGTAACTCTATAAGTTTATCGTTGTCACCACCTAACTCAAGTTGTGTTTGTTTGTATTGAGCAGCTGTATCATCAAGTGGCTCCATCCAGTCTAGCATTTTTCTGCCAGCCAGTCTATCTATACCAGCTCCAATGATTGTACCGAAGACAGCAAAAGGTGCTGCCTCTAACATGTTCTTTCTTTTTCTTACAGCAGGGCTATCACTATCTTTTGTGACTATCCACTCTGGTAAAGGTATTCTACCCTTTGGTCCAAATAAACCGGGTACATTATCAGCAAGTGCTTCAGCAACGTTGTTCTCTTCACCAACATCACTAAGACCTACGATAGCTGCGTCTCCTAATCCTTGTGAGACTATTGTATTAGTAAGCCTCTGATACCATGGTTTACCTACGTTAAAAGCATTTGCTGCTCCTTGTATCTTACCACCAGCATGTATAGATGGTAGTACAACAGAAAGTATACTACGTAGTTTTTGATGTGTAGGATTATCAAGCTGTGTAGCTTTGTCCCACTTCTCATCTAATCTGTTATACCCCGGTACAATCGTACCAAGAGCATCGTTTGCAAAATCAGCATATGATAACCCGGGAACGGATAGACCTTGGAATACACCTTGTAATCTTTTAACAGGATTAAAATATGGGTCATCATTGATAGCTTGCTGTTGAGCAGCTCTCTTTTCTTCTAGACTCATATTGTAGTATTTCTGATGAAACTTCTCACCTACCTCGTCTTTCTCTTCACCATTTTGCATTCGCCACCAGTTATCATACTCTTCTAGCATCTTGTCATTGTTAGCTTTGTTACTAAGGTCGACAGTACTGTTACCGTATGAAGCACCAAATGCAGATGGATATAACTGTTTTGCGTTAGTTGGGATAATTAATTCACTTTCTGGTAAAGTTTGATCCTGTTCTTCCATTTCTCTTGCATCTGCAAGTAGTAGTTCTTCTTCATTCATTATAATATTCTGGGTATTGTCTCCTTAATAAATCTTGATATATTGGATTTGCTAATGTCATCCAAGATGGTTTTGGTACAGGCTGCCTTGAATAACCACCGTTTTCAAAATACTCTTTAATTAATGCAGCTGCCATGTTATTATAACTTACTGATCCTTTAGACACATATTCTGCAAAATCGTGAGCACTAGCTGGCATGTTAATTTTATACTTTTGTAATCCTAAAAACTGATTTACTATGTGATGTGCGTTTGTGCCTTCAGGATAATAATTCTTAAGTAGGTATTTTAGATTTTTAGGTAAAACTATATTGTCAGTGCCTCGTATAGCAGCTTCTGCTAATAACCTAGTTTCGCCATTTGATACGAGATCTTTTCGGGCGAGTAGATTTTTTACACTTGTACCTTTTTCAATTTCTTTATTTATTGTATCTTCACCTATAGTCTCACCTTTGGCATCAGCATCACTAAACATTACAAATACAGTTTTATTTTCGCCAGCTCTGCCACGTACGTTTCTAAACAAACCTTTACCGACCATATATCCGTTAGCTTCTGATTCTTTTTCGTTTAGACCAAGTTGCTCTCCCAGCTCTGTAAGTGTAGTATTGTAACGCTTATTAGGATCTTCAATGTCACTATTAGCTCTATACCTGTTATAAAACCATAATTCTGCTGCTTCCTCAGCTTGTGACGCTGTATCATGACGAGTTTCATCTACCATATTTTCTTTAACAGCAGCAGTAATTTTAGATTTTACATCTTGTTTTACTTTAGTCTCGATTGCATCGTAGCTGCCTGCTACCTCCTCAAGAGAGTCTAGAGTTTTTTTAAACGGTAGTAAAACTGCACCTTCTTTGTCTTCTTTAGTTAACTTATTATATCTAAATATAAACTGAGAAAAGTCAGCTTGCTGTGCAGCCTTTAAAACATGATTTACTGTATTCTGACTTAAGCCGTCAGCTGAATGAAACTGAATATGATTATAATATACTTTCTTAGCAGCCGTGCTTTCAGTAGCTTCTATGTCTCTATAAATTTGAGTAAAGTCTTTATCATATCTGTCACTATCTACATGTGCTTGAGCTTCTTTTACTTCACCAGCTTCTTTAGCTTTTTTGACAACTTGATCTGCTTTATTTAACTCCTTTGTAACGTCAGCATAATCTTTCATCATATCAGCTTCGAGATACTCAAGCTTATCAAAGATTGGTATACCTTTTTCATTACCTCTAGTCGTAGGTAATATGTACCCGTTTTGCTCAAAATTCTTAGAGTCTATAATACCAAGAACTTCTCGTCTAAATAAATCAGGATTAGTACGATAACGAGGAGAGAAAGCTTGTGCTTTAGCCCACTCTCTAAAAGCTGGTAATGGGTTAATTGTTGTACTTGGTGCTAGTGTACCACTTCTGGTAACACCGGGAGTACCCATCTTATCCACGAGAATACTTTTAAGAAAGGTCTGAGCATCTTGATACTGATTGGCACTGGTATAATTATTACCAAGTGGTTGATTCCAAACATTACGTAAATTGTCAGTATTATTTTTCTCGTCTTGTTCTCCGTTTAATTTATCTCTTTCTAGCTTAAATTGATATTCTTTAACAGCAGCTTTAGAATCAAATAGTTGTATAACTTTAATTCCAGTAGGAGACTTAGGGCTGATACCATACTGTCTTAAAAACTCATGAGCTCTAAATGAGTATAGTTCTTTGATATTATTACCAAGTTTTATACCAGCTTCATCTCTAACAAAGTTTAAATAATCATTCTCAATACTAGAAAAGTTAGTAGTTAAATTTTGAAATATTTTTCTTTGTAAGTGTTTGCTATTATTTCGACCAACAGCTGATAAATAATCAAATGTTGTCCGATCGTTTGTTACGATTGCTTGTACACGTTTTTGTACTAAGTCTTCTCTTGCCTGCTGTTCTAAATTATCAGTTGAGTTCCAAAAATCTACTAAAGTATCTAAGCGTCCATCAGCTTGCATCTCTCGAAACTCAACTTCAGCAGATTGTATATCAGCATATTCTGTAACATTTTGAGCTAGTCCAATTAAGCTTTGGCTTAACTTTGGAGCAAGTTGCCCAATCATCTGTGCCCGATCACGGTACTGATCTGCTTGACTTCTAAGTCGTTCAACTTCTCTTTGACCACGCAAAGCCGTAGCTTCTTGTTGCCTTTGTAGTACTTTGTTTTCTAAGTTTTGTATGTCTGCTCTGTTCTGTGCTTCTCTTTTAAGTTTACCACCGACGTCTTTAATATATAAATTATCGGCAGCTCTTTGTTGGTCAGCTTGTCTTTGAAGAGCATTTGTTACTATTTGGGACTGATTTTCCATCTGCTGTATCCCAGCTCGGGATATGTTTGATGCGTTAAATCGTCCCCCAGAAGCGTACTTCTTATAGTTCTTTGCCATTGTTATGCTTTATATGGTTGACTTTGATTTGCGTAGTAATTACCTATCTGACCTGCTATACCTGCTATTGCATTACCCCATATACCAGCTGTTGCGGATGCTGCTGAGTATTGTGCTCCTTTGACTGGCTCTGGTCCAAAGTCAAAATCTTGTAATGGTCTTGGGTATATAAATGTAGCCATTGGTGTTTTAAGTGGCTGCACTGGCATCGGTAATTCACCGGGGTCTAACATTTTTGCAGCAAAAGCATTTAAGTCTGCTACAGTTTTGTCTCTAGATATCTGTGATAAAACAGAAGCTGCTGCTGCTTCAGCATTATCTACAGACAAATTCAGCATAGTTAATTGTTTGCCAGTTTTAAAGGCAGCAGCTTGTGCAAGTTTGTCAGCAGATCGACCTACCACTCCTCTTGCTCGTAGCTTACCTTCAGCTTCGATTGAGTCAATATATGCGTCCTCTTGGTCGAATATAGACTCAGCTTTTATTTCGTCTAGTTTTCTTAGTTCATCATCATAAGCTGCTTTCTCTTGCAGTGCATTCATACTTAACTGGTTTTCGTAAATCTTTTCAGACTTTTGAAACATTTTCTCATTTGTTTCTTGCTGTGCATTACGAATCTGTAAGTTAAAATTATACTGTCGTAAATTAGATGCGTCTTTAAAAGCAGCTATTTGACCTTCTTGTCTTGCAGCGTTTTGTATCTCTTCTATCTTGAAGTCTTGATTTGCTTGGAGTTGTTGTTTTTTCATGTCATACAACTCCATATCATATTCATACTGCCTTTCTATAGCTTGGTTTCTAGCCTCAGCTTCGCTTCTTGCAGCACTTGCTTGTTTGCTAGATCCGTAAATACTAGCTCCAATACCTAAAGCTGTCCAAAACCAACCGTTACTTTCTCCTGTAGTAGCTAGCTTTTCATCAAGCATAGCCCTTGCAGGGTTTGACGTCATATTAATATCAGCATCTGACATAGGAACGTCAAACTGATTCATCATCATGTTTATATTCTCCTATAAAATCTTGGTGAGTAAGTACCTTCCCACATCATTGAGTTAAGAGATACTGGGAATGGGGTGTCGTTAAATAATCTTAATGTAAAGTTTTCTGATTTCTGATGTATAGGTAATGTAAAGACTGACTGCTCAGATAATGGTATATCGTTTGCTAAGTATTGGTCAGCTTTTACCACAGGATTAAGATTATACCACTCATCAAGAAATATTACTATTTCATCAGCACTATATACAAGTATATTATTAGTACCTGATGCGGGTGCAGAAGTAAAGTGAATAAACTGACCGTTAATTGTAAATTGTGTTGAATCTAAATCTACTCCATCTACTTTAACTTTCATACGATCAAGGTTAATAGGTACAAAAGTTAAATCAAATGTAACATCAGTACCGTTACCAGATAAATTTTTTAATTCAGTAGATGCAGAGTTAAGTGTGATTTTAGGTGCGTTACCAGTTCTGTCAACTGTAAATGCTGTAGTTTCTACGTTATTCTGCTTAACTTTTATTTGGTTATCATCTATATAACTGAGGTCAGCATCAATCCAAGAAAAGTCTGTGGTAACACCATCAGCTGTATATTCTTTTTGACCTTGACCTACACCTCTAGATTTTAACTTGAAGCCCATTACGCCTGATAATCCTACTGCAAACTTCATACGAGCTATTGTAAGATTAGCAGTAAAATCAGATTTTTTACCTTCTTGATCTATTTTAAAATAAGTTTTTGGTAATATAATATCAAAATCATACTTGAATCCGACTATAACATCACTAGCTACAGAAGTCAAATCTTTTCCGGGAACTTTAAAGTACGGGTTTCCTGACTCTACGTCACGTTCTGGTGAGATTACAAATCCAGATTCAATAAAGTTACCGGTGGCTGTAGAGCCTTTAATAATAAGTACTGGACTAAGATATGAAATATCATCATAAGGTAAGAAACATTTACTAAAGTCATTTGTAGCGTCATAAGTCACAGAGCTAGCTGTAGTATATAAATCTATACAAGGATTAATTTTCTTACCATCATTATTAACAATAATAGCATCTTCTGGACTTTGGCTTAGACTTGCTTTACTTAGTGTATATTGAGTACCTTGTTTAGTTACAGCAAAAAATTCATCAGAGTCAGCTGCAATAGCTTGTACAGTACCGGGAGCTTCCCAGTTAAACCATGCTTGTACTACATTTTTTTCTCCATCATTATAAGTTCTAAAGAAGTATATGTACCTAGAACTCTGTCCGGAAAATGCAATGAATTGGTTTTGTGGACTTGCTATAAGTGTATCAATTGTAGCTGGAACCCACTCATTTACTACTCTACCTATGTCTAATACTGTTGGGTTTTCGTTTTCCCCACGTGTTATCATAGCAAAGACTCTAGTGTAACTAGGTGTCTTACTAATAAAGTTAAGTGTTACACCCATATCAACTGGGTCTATTTCTGTATCTACTTCATAGTTAGATATAGCACGTATGTTAGCACTAGCTGGTGTCAAGTTACCTTGAATGGATGACATCAAGAACTGTTGATTAGCACTGAATAAAACTAAACCTTGAGTAGTAGGTATAATACTGTGTAGTGCAGCTGGTCGTATAGTAGATGCTATAAGGTCAATCGGGTCTGCATCTGTAACTGTTTGTGCAGTTGTATGATAAAAGTTAAAAAACTGAGCTGACTGACTTAATATAACAGCATCACCAGAAAGAAATCCTAGTCGGTTATTATGAAAGAAAGCTTGCTGTATAGTACTACCATTAAAAGATGGATGTTTATTAGTCTCGTCATCGCCTACAACTCTATCTTTATAGGTTATAGTTTGAAATACAAAGTTATTTGGAGTTGGGTTAAGTAACTCATGTGGCATCGTAGTATCTACCAGTCCAGTAGATACATCTGGAGCTACAGTTTCTGACCAAAATCCGGGACCAGATGTGCCATTATCAGCAGTATACTTCATATAATATGCAGCAGCTGTAGCACCAGAACTAAGTATTTTTACTACGTGACCATTCTTACTTTCATTCGGTAATTCAATTAATGAAGAAACCTGATCTTGAAAGATTGTAAGTCTGTTGCCAATTACACCACCAGTACCTGTAAGAGTAAATGCTGTTGAACGGCTTAGATGTAAACTATCAGCAGTTCGTACTATAGTATATCCTTGACTTAAACCATTGATAGCATTTTCTAATGCAGTTAGTACTGTTGAGTATCTGTCTGTGCTACTAGCTGTATAAGTAACATTTACACTTGTTGAGTTAACTTTTAATTCATAAGGTACGTTAGATACTTCACCTACTAATTTAATAGTAGCTTGTACGTTAGCAGTAAAAGGAGGTGCAGCTGTAACTCCTACCTGAGTTGTTCGGTTAGTTATAATAGTAGTATCTTGTACTGTCAGCACATCATAATCTGTACGTAAAGCTGCTGAAAGGTAAGCCTGAGCTCCTGTACCATAAGTTACGTTAGCTGGTAAGCCTGTTAGTATATTCCAGATATAGATAGCTCCTGTAGAGCCTCCTGATGCTGGTGTAATACATCCTATATATTTTTCTGTTGCAGTTCTATTAATGTAGAACCATTTTGAGTTGTCATATGTAGTACCGCTACCTAGGTTAGCAATCCATTTAAATCCCGGTCTTTTAGTAAGACCAAAAGTTGGGTCAGGATATCCGTTAAGACATTCCTCTACTTGACCGGGAAGTTTTTTGTCATCTGATTGTCTAGATACGCCACCTAAATAACTGTCAACCCGTTGTGTGACTGAAGGCATTATCGTTGTAAAGCGTGAAATGGTTGATAGCTTTGATAGTAGTTTTGCTGTCCTTGAGGATGTCCAAACATAGTAAACTGTCCTTGACTTGTTTCGTATTCCATAGCTGTTGATCTAGCAAGTGCTTCTTGTTGTTGTAAACGTGCATACTGATCGTCGTCTCCTACTATCTTACCTGATACAAGTGTTGCAGCTTTAGCTGTAATATAGCTTTGTATTGGATCTGGTAAATCAATCCAGTCAAAGTACCAGATTATATCAAACGCAGGATTATAGTCCCACTGGTATGTATGATTCTGTCTATCATATAATTTACCTGATCTTCTAATCCCATCGTGAGAAGTGTTTTGTGAGTCCTCTGAGAGTTTAATCTGTATAATATTATTAGGTATAAGTATTTCTTTATTAACATCAGGTGTGATATCAGTGTAATGATACTCCCTGTTGAAAGTCCATCCTTCGGATTGTACCTCTCGTGACACCTGTAACAGTGTATCATAGGCAATCGCAACTTCCGGGTTGGTTTGA